>OLRY01001411.1_pt1 | contig 22434 bp, 22 predicted proteins | sample 1672541 | NCBI WGS metagenome assembly OLRY01 (sample SAMEA3136697, study PRJEB25190) | human gut metagenome | biome: human gut; feature: human-associated habitat; material: faeces | place: Austria | collected 2013 | reverse complement strand
GCTCTACTCGTAAATCTTTCAACCGCTCTCCGATTGTCAGCTTGACTTGCATACAACAGCCTCCTTTGCAGCTTTTTCTGTATTATATCATTTGATGGCAACAGAATTTTTCACGAGGCAGCGAAGTGGATACGCCGGAGGGCGTACCTGCTTCGCTTTGTCATTATTTGAATTTTGGAGGGGATCTGAATATGAGTGTACGCAATGAGATCAAGGCGCAGATCGTCCGCGCCGGTTTTACCATGCAGGAGGTGGTTGACCGGCTGGCTGACGAATACGATTGGAGCGACAGCGTCTCCAATCTGTCCGCCAAGTTGCAGCGGGAGAGCATCCGCTACAATGAAGTCGTGGAGCTGGCCGACGTGCTGGACTGCGACATCGTGTGGGTGAAGCGAGGTCAGCGCCGATGAAAGCACAGTACGCCATTCTCCGCTTTGCTAAATTCAAGGGGCCGGAAATTGGGCATATCGAGTCTCACAACGAGCGCACCAAGGAGAAGTACGCCAGCAATCCAGACGTGGATATGTCCCGCAGTCATCTGAACTTTCATCTGGTGACGCCGCTGCGCAAATACCGCGCCGAGGCGGAAAAGCAGATTGCGGAAGCAGGCTGTCGCACGCGGTCGGACAGCGTGCGCGTGGTGGAGGCGCTGGTGACGGCCAGCCCGGAGTCCTTCAAGGGTAAGAAGAAAGCTGAAATCAAAGCCTATTTTCAGGAGGCGCTGGATTTCATCCGGGAACACCAAGACCAGAAAACCATTATATCCGCTGTGGTGCATATGGACGAGAAAACGCCCCATATGCACCTTTCTTTTGTCCCGCTGACAGCGGACGGGCGACTCAGCGCCAAAGAAATTGTCGGCAACAAGAAGAAACTAACGCAGTGGCAGGACAGATTTTGGGAGCATATGGTCAAGAAATATCCCGATCTGGAGCGCGGCGAAAGCGCCAGCGAAACCGGGCGCGACCATATCCCACCGCGGGTATTCAAGGAGATGACCCGCCTGACCAAGCAGAAGGCCAAGCTGCATCGGGATTATGAGGATGCCGTCGCCGTGCTGGATCGTATTCCGAAGGAAGTGCTGGCGGCATATACGCACAGAACGGAGAAAGAGAGGGAGACTGCCTATGGTAGATGAATGGAGCGGCTTCGCCGCTTTGCTGGCAAATTTGATTGAAAAGTATGCCGTGATTCTGAATCTTGACGCGCTGCCCGATCTCGTCATAGAGGAAGCCGTGTCTGAAAAAGATGATGCTGATAAGAATATTCACGAAAACGATATTGAACCCGTGAAAGCGGCATGATATAATTATCATGAAATAAGTGTCCAAACTGCCATTGTAGGAGCAAAAGCTCCTACAATGGCAGAAAATGAGGTGAAGTAACCATGGAACGCTGGGAGAATGAGCAGAACAATTCCGAAATGATGATTTATACCACAGAGGACGGCTTGACAAAGATCGAAACGACCTTCGATGGAGATACCGTTTGGCTGTCCGTTGACCAGATGGCGGAGCTGTTTCAGCGTGACAAATCTACCATTTCCAGACATATCAAGAACATTTTCACTGAGGGCGAATTGAAGCGAGAAGCAGTTGTTGCAAATTTTGCAACAACTGCCGCTGACGGTAAGACTTATCAGGTGGATTACTATAATCTCGATGTCATCATTTCCGTTGGCTACCGTGTGAAATCCCAGCGCGGCGTGCAGTTTCGTATTTGGGCAACGGGGATTTTGAAGGAGTATATGCGAAAGGGCTTCGCGCTGGATGATGAGCGCCTGAAAAGTCTGGGCGGCGGTGGATACTTCAAGGAGCTGTTGGAGCGTATCCGCGACATCCGCGCCTCCGAAAAGGTGTTTTACCGTCAGGTGCTTGAAATCTACGCGACCAGTATTGACTATGATCCCAAGGCGGAAATCTCCGTTCAGTTTTTCAAGAAAGTCCAAAATAAAATTCATTATGCCATTCATGGGCAAACAGCGGCGGAGGTCATTTACACACGCGCCGATGCGGAGAAAGAATTTATGGGCTTGACCACCTTTGCGGGCAGTCAGCCCACGCTGAAAGAGGCGGTAGTTGCCAAGAACTATCTGAACGAGAAAGAGCTTCGTGCGATGGGGCAGCTTGTGTCTGGCTATCTGGATTTTGCGGAACGTCAGGCAGAACGGGAACAGGCAATGACCATGCAGGATTGGGCGGAACATCTGGATCGGATTCTGACTATGAGTGGAGAGCAGCTGCTGATTGGCAACGGAAGCGTCAGCCATAAGCAGGCTATCGACAAGGCAACCGGCGAGTACAGAAAATACAAAGCCCGTACCCTCAGCGAAGTTGAGCGCGATTATCTGGATTCCATCAAGCTGTTGGAGCAGAAAACAGATAAAAAGTAAGCCGGGGTGGAGAAGATGCGATGAAAAAAGAAAAGGTAAAAGTCTATATCTACACGCGGGTATCCACCGCTATGCAGATTGATGGATATTCTCTGGATGCCCAGAAGTCCCGAATGAAAGCCTTTGCCGACTTCAACGATTATGAAATTGTGGGCGAATATGAGGACGCCGGAAAATCCGGCAAGTCCATAGAGGGCAGAATCCAGTTCAATCAGATGATGGAGGACATCAAGTCTGGCAAGGACGGCGTGTCCTATGTGCTGGTGTTCAAGCTTTCACGTTTCGGCAGAAATGCGGCAGATGTCTTGTCTACTTTACAGGTCATGCAGGATTTTGGCGTCAACCTGATTTGCGTGGAGGACGGGATCGATTCCTCCAAGGATGCGGGAAAGCTGATGATTTCCGTTCTTTCGGCTGTGGCTGAAATTGAGCGTGAAAATATCCGTGTGCAGACAATGGAGGGCAGAATCCAAAAGGCCCGTGAAGGGAAATGGAACGGCGGTTTTGCGCCTTATGGCTATAAGCTGGAAAAGGGACAGCTTTTCATCAATGAGGAAGAAGCGGCGGCAATCCGCGTGATTTTTGACCAGTATGTGCATACGGATACCGGCGCAAATGGTCTTGCAAAATACCTTGCAACCCACGGGATTCACAAAATTCAAAGGCAAAACGGAAAAAATCCCTTATTCGATGCAGCGCTGATCCGCAGGATTCTGAAAAATCCGGTTTACTGCGGGAAAATCGCCTATGGCAGACGCAGAACGGAGAAGGTGCATGGCACAAGAAATGATTATCGGCTGGTGGAGCAGGACGATTATCTGCTGGTGGATGGACTGCATGAGGGAATCGTCTCCGAAGAACTATGGCACGAGGCGCAGGTCAAGCTGCTGGCACAAGCGGAAAAATACGAACACGTCAACAGGGGCAAGGATACAAAAATACATCTGCTGTCCGGTATTGTGAAATGCCCGGTCTGCGGTGTGGGAATGTACGGAAACAAAAGCATCAAACATAAGGCGGACGGCTCAAAATACAAGGATTTTTATTACTATGGCTGTAAGCACCGTGCGATGACGCGCGGTCATAAATGCGACTTCAAGAAACAGATCAATGAAGAATTGCTGGACAGCGCCGTTGCTGAGGTTATCGTAAAGCTGGTAAGCAATCCGAAGTTTGCCGCCATGATGCAGGAAAAGATCAGTATGAAGGTGGATACCTCTGCCATTGAGCAGGAGATCGCGGCGCATGAAAAGCAGCTTCGCCAGAGTTATTCCGTAAAAGTGCGGCTGATGGAGGAGATCGATTCCCTCGACCCGGACGATAAGCACTACATCAAACGCAAAGCAGACCTTGATGACCGGCTTTACAAGATGTATGATAAGATCGAAGATGCGGAAAACCAGCTCGTTGCTGCCAGAGCCAAGAAGATGGCGATTGAGGCGGAAAAGCTGACGGGCGACAACATCTACAAGGTGCTGATTTACTTTGATAAGCTCTATTCCGTCATGGACGATCAGGAAAAGCGGCAGCTCATGGAATCGCTGCTTTCCGAAGTCCAGATTTATGAGGAACGGCAGCCCAACGGCCAGTGGCTCAAGTCCATCAAGTTCAAGCTCCCAATCATTGCGGACGATATGTGTTTGAGTTTGGACAACGATGCACATATGGAGACGGTGGTCCTCTTGTCACGGGAAACAAATCCGCATAGCATTTCATGAGCTCCGTTATAAGGATAGCATGCTTATAAGTTTCCATAAAAACGGATCTCCGTGAGCCTTCTGGCCCACGGGGATCCGTTTTTCATACTCTATGCTCAGGCACGCTTCCACTTCACGCCGCCGGGAACGTCGGTGATTTCCACTCCCTGGGCCTTCAGCTCATCCCGGATGCGATCCGCCTCGGCGAAGTTTTTAGCCTTCTTGGCATCGGCCCGGGCCCGGATCAGGGCTTTCACCCGGGGATCCTCCCGGCCGTCCTCACTGACGACGGTGAAGCCGCCTGCGGCGGGAGCCGCTTCCTGGGCCTTGCGCAGAGCCGCCGCCTTCTCCGTCAGCTTCAGCCCCAGTACCTGGTCAAAGCTGTCCAGGGCAGCCAGCTTGGTGACGTCGGTGGTTTTGGCCTTCAGCACATCATACAGCACCGTCACTGCCATGGAGGTATTCAGGTCGTTGTCCATGGCCTTGGTAAACCGGGCCTTCAGCTCATCCAGGACCGCCGGGTCCACCTCCCCCTTGCCGGGGGTCAGGGCCGCGATTTTAGAGAGCAGCTTGTTGTAGGCCGCCACGGCGTTGTCCAGGTTCTCCCAGGTGAATACCAGGCTCTTACGATAATGGCTCTGCAGGCAGAAGAACCGATACGCCAGGGGGTCATAGCCCTTCTCCTCCAGCAGCGACACCGTCAGGAATTCGCCCTTGGACTTGGACATTTTGCCGCCCTCGGTGTTCAGGTGGGCCACATGGCACCACTGGGGGCACCAGGGATGGCCCAGATAGCTCTCTGATTGGGCGATCTCGTTGGTATGGTGGGGGAAGGCGTTGTCCACGCCGCCGCAGTGCAGGTCCAGATATTCGCCGTTATACTTCATGGAAATGCCGGAGCATTCAATGTGCCAGCCGGGATAGCCTACGCCCCAGGGGGAGTCCCATTTCAGAGCCTGATCCTCGAATTTGGACTTGGTAAACCACAGCACGAAGTCGTTGCGATTGCGCTTGTTGGTATCCTCCTCCACGCCCTCCCGGACGCCCACGGCCAGATCCTCCTCGTTGTGGTCGTTGAAGATATAGTACCGCTCCAGCTTGCTGGTGTCGAAATACACGTTGCCCCCGGCCACATAGGCGTAGCCGGTGTCCAGGAGCCGGGTGATGATGCGGATATAGTCATCGATGAGGCCCGTGGCCGGCTGCACCACGTCAGGCCGCTTGATGTTCAGCTTGCGGCAGTCCTCGAAAAAGGCGTCAGTGTAATACTGGGCGATCTCCATAACGGTCTTGTGCTCCCGGCGGGCGCCCTTGAGCATCTTGTCCTCGCCCTGGTCGGCGTCGCTGGTCAGGTGGCCCACGTCGGTGATGTTCATGACCCGGTTGACGCTGTACCCGGCGTAGCGCAGGTATTTCTCCAGCACGTCCTCCATGATATAGCTGCGGAGGTTGCCGATGTGGGCAAAGTGGTACACCGTGGGGCCGCAGGTGTACATCTCCACATGGCCGGGGGTATGGGTCCGGAACTCCTCTTTTTTGTGGGTGGCGGAATTATACAGATACATGGCGTTTTCTCCTTCTATGGTCAATTTTCGCTCTGCAAACAAAAAGCCTCTCATGCCCGGGGGGCATGAGAGGCGATATCTCGCGGTTCCACTCTCGTTTATCACTTGCAGCCTGTGACGCAGGCCAATGCGGCGGGCTTCCACATCCCGCGCGCTCCCGGACGCACCTTCTGCCGCACCCCGCAGGACGGCTTGCAGCCGGTGACCGTCCCTCTCTTGCCGGAGCTGCGCGGCGTACTCTTTCCGATCGTCGCGCTGTTCGATTTCCCTTTATTATAGCGGTTCCCGCCCGGCGTGTCAATACCGGCGGATCACGGCGGCTACCTTGCCCAGGATCTGGGCCTCCCGGCCGTCGATGGGGCTGTATGCTTCGTTCTCCGGCATCAGCCACACCTGGCCGCCCTGGCGCTTCAGCCGTTTCACCGTGGCCTCGTCCCCCAGCAGGGCCACCACGATCTCTCCGCTGTTGGCGGCAGGCTGCTGGTGCACCACCACCAGGTCATCCGGCAGGATGCCCGCGCCCAGCATGGACTCGCCCCGGACCCGCAGGGCAAAATATTCCCCGTCCCGTCCGCCGGTATCAAAGGTCAGGTAATCCTCGATGCATTCCTGGGCCAGGATGGGCGATCCGGCGGCCACATTGCCCACAATGGGCACCTGATTTTCGGGCGGCTGGCTTTCAGGCGCCTGGCTCTCCCGGGACGCCTCCGTCAGCGTCAGGGCCCGGCCCTTGCCGGCCTGCTTGCCGATGACTCCCAGCTCCTCCAGATGCTTCAGGTGAAAATGCACCGTGGACGGGGATTTCAGTCCCACGGCCTCGCCGATCTCCCGCACCGAGGGGGGATACCCCTGGTCCTGAATGGCCTGGGCGATGTAGTCGTAGATCTTCTGCTGCATTTTGGTCAGCTGGGCCATGACGTCCGCTCCTTTACCGGATATTTTCTGTATTATATCATACTCAAATCCGGTTTGCAACAGATGTTCGATGATTTTTTCATCTCATTTCCGCCACCCCTGTAAAAAATCACGGTTTTCCTCTTGAAATTCCGGCCCGGGTGTGGTAGTATAATGCGTACTATGAGAAAAGTGCCCCCAGAGGGCTGAATTATTTGGAGGGAGTTCCGTTATGAACGCTGTTCTTATCATCATCACCGTGGTGCAGCTGCTGGTGGCGCTGGCCCTGATCCTCATCGTCCTGTTCCAGTCCGGCAAGAGCCAGGGCCTGTCCGGGGCCATCGGCGGCATTGCCGATTCCTATATGAGCCGTTCCAAGGCCAAGAGCATGGACGCCAAGCTGGCCCGGGGCACCAAGTGGGTGGCCGCCGTGTTTGTGGTGCTGACCCTGGTTTTGGACTGCATGGTCGCCGCCGGCATCAAGTAAATCAGACAGACTGCCAGCTGGGGGACGCGCCGCGTCCTCCGGCTTTTTTCTATGGAGGGGAGTTCCATGAACGAGCTGATCTTTTCCGCTCCCGGCCGGGTGGAGCTGGGCGGCAACCATACGGACCACCAGCGCGGCTGCGTCCTGGCCGCCGCCATTGACCGCACCACCCGGGCCCGGGTCCGTTTGACCCGCAGCCCTGTTGTCCGGGTCTTTTCCCGGGGCTATGACCCGGTGACTCTGCCGCTGGACCAGCTGTCCCCCCGAGAGGGGGAGCGGAACACCAGTGCCGCCCTGGTCCGGGGCATGGCCGCTGCCTTTGCCCGGCGGGGCATCCTCTGGCAGGGCTTCGACGCTTGGGTGGAGTCCGATGTGCTGCCCGGCTCCGGCCTCTCCAGCAGCGCCGCCTTTGAGGTGCTGCTGGGCCGTATTGGCAGCGCACTGTTTGCCGGCGATTCCCTGACGCCCGTGGAAATTGCCCAAATGGCCCAATGGGCCGAGAACGTCTATTTCGGTAAGCCCTGCGGCCTTATGGACCAGCTGGCCTCCAGCACCGGCGGCCTGGTATTCATGGACTTCCGGGACCCCGCCGCGCCGGAGGTGCGCCGCCTGAACGCCGCCCTGCCCGGATATGCCCTGTGCATTGTGGACAGCGGCGCGGACCACGCGGACCTTACCGCCCAATACGCCGCCATCCCGCGGGACTTGAAGGCGGTGTGCCGCCTGTTTGATGCGGAGGTCCTGCGCCAGGTGGATGAGGACGCATTCTACCGTCGCCTGCCGGAGGTGCGCCGCCTGGCCGGGGACCGGGCCGTTCTGCGGGCCATTCATGTGTTTGACGAAAACCGCCGGGTCCTGGCCCAGGTCCGTGCCCTGGAATCCGGCGACGTCCCGGGCTTTCTGTCTCTGATCAATGCTTCCGGTGCATCCTCCTGGGAATACCTCCAGAATATCGCCCCCGCCGGCGCGGCGGAGCACCAGGCCCTGGCTGTGACCCTGGCTCTGTGCCGCCGTATGCTGCGGGGCCAGGGTGCTGTCCGGGTCCACGGCGGCGGCTTCGCCGGAACAGCGCTGTGTATTGTTCCGGAGGAGAAGCTGTCCGCTTTCTGCCGGGAACTGGAGACGCATCTGGCCCCCGGCTGCTGCCACCGTTTGCAGATTCGGTGATCCCTTTCCGGACAAGAAAAAGCCTGCCGCTCTCGCGGCAGGCTTCCAATTTATTCGTCGTCCTTAATCATCAGCCGCACGGCGCTGTGCAGGTTCCGGATCTCCACCCGAGGGGCGCTGGGGGCGTACTCGCCGTCCAGAGACCAGGGAATATCCTCTCTGGTGGTGACGGTGACACTGCGGACGTGGCGGAAGATCACTCCCGGATAGTCGTAGTCCATTCGGTTCAGCGCCGTAATGAGGTTTTGCAGGTCCAGGGCCGTCTTTGGCATCCGCAGCAGCATCAGCTCAAACATACCGTCATCCATGTGGACCCGCTTGGGATCCAGCTTCACCAACCCGCCCAGAGAAGTAGAGTTGCATACCGCGCCGAAAATAAAGTCCCCGTCAAACATCTCGCCGTCTGCCTCCACCGCGCAGCGATAAGGCCGCAGGGAATCGAGGTTCTTGATGCCCTCCAGGATATAGGCAAAGTGGCCCAGGGCATTTTTCGTTTCCTGGGGCGCGGAGTACGACGCCTTGGTGAAAGCTCCGAAGGACGCCACATACGAAAAATACCGGTCGTTGTGGGTGCCCAGATCCAGGGGCCGGGGCGTACCCTCCACCACGGCCCGGGCCGCCTCCGGAACGGTGGCGGGGATGCGGAGGCTGGCGGCAAAGTCGTTGGTGCTGCCGTTGGGCAGATACCCCACCGGCGGCCGGGTTTCCAGCTGCATCAGGCCCGACAGCGTCCCGTTGAGGGTACCGTCTCCTCCGGCGCACACCACCAGGTCAAAATCTCCGCCCCACTGGGCGGCGAACCGGGCAGCGTCTCCCGCCGCCTGGGTCAGCGCCACCTTCACCAGATATCCGGCCTTTCCGAAGGTGGCCACGGCGTCGAACAGGGGGGCGCTGGACTTGGTCTTGCCCGCCCGGGGATTGACAATGAACAGCAGTGTCTTATCCATGAACAGTCTCCTTTTTCTCCATCGCCCCGTCAGCGGGGGAGCGCATAACAGTTCTGTCATTATAACGCTTTCCCCGTTGAATTGCAAGCATTTGGGAATTTTAACAAAACGTTCACGTTCCCACCGTTGCAAAAACGGCTGTCTTCCGTTACTATATAGAATAGTCGATTAGGCTTTCGCGGCCGTATAAAAGGAGAGACCTTTATGAAAGGAAAGAGCAGCTATCTGAAATGGGGCCTGACGATTTTTCTCACCGTCTGCGCCATTCTGGTGTTCTATGACACGTTTTATATGAACGGCACGCTGCAGCGGATGGTGTCGAAGCTGGCATCCATTCTGTCGCCGGTGCTGGTGGGCCTGGTGATGGCATATCTGCTGGCCCCTATCGTCAACTGGATTGAGCGGCTGATCCGCTCGGGCCTGGGCCGCATAAAGGGCCTGGAGGGAAAAACCATTCCTCACGCTGCCGGCTGGCTCCGGGCCGTCAGCATCCTGCTGACCTGGGCCATTGTCCTGCTGCTGCTGTATCTGATGTTCAGCGTGGTTATTCCCCAGCTGGTAGACAGCGTGGTGATGCTGATCAACAACGCCGAGACCTACTATGACAAGATCTACACCTGGATTGTGAACCTGCTGGACAAAAATCCCACGGTGGAGGACTGGGTCAACGAGAACCTGGATACTTATTATAAAAACCTGCTGGATATCCTCACCAACAAAATTCTCCCCGGGGCCCAGCAGATGCTCACCACCATCACCGGCGGACTTATCTCCGGCATCTGGGGCCTGGTGAGCTTCGCCATGGACTTTCTGGTGGGCATCATTGTATCTGTGTACATGCTGGCCATGAAGGAGCAGAGCCTGGCCCGCTGCTGCAAGCTGCTGTACGGCGTGTGCAAGGAGGACCACGCCCACTGGATCGCCCGGGCTGTCCGCCGGGCCGACGGCATTTTCAGCGGCTTCGTCCGGGGCAAGCTGCTGGACTCTCTCATCATCGGCATTTTGTGTCTCATTGGCTGCACTCTGCTGAAAATGCCCTATGCCCCCCTGGTCAGTCTCATCGTGGGCGTCACCAACGTGATCCCCTTCTTCGGCCCCTTTATGGGCGCGGTGCCCAGCGCCTTCCTGATCCTGCTGGTCAGCCCCAAAAAGTGCCTGTTTTTCGTGATTTTCGTTATCGCCCTCCAGCAGTTTGATGGCAACATCCTGGGTCCGAAGATCCTGGGCAACGCCACGGGCATCTCCAGCTTCTGGGTGGTGGTGGCCATTCTGGTGGGCGGCGGCTTCGGCGGCGTCCTGGGCATGTTCCTGGGCGTGCCGGTGCTTGCCTGCATCCAGGTGCTGGTGAAACACCTGGTGGATCAGCGTCTGCGCCGCCGCAATATGCCCACGGAGGCTTATCACTATGTGGACCGCGATCAGCCCCCAAAGCCTCCGGCTCCGTCGGCGTGAAGCGGAAGCGTATCTGAGCACAGGGTATGAATAACGCATCCCCGCAGGCTTTTTGCCTGCGGGGATATTTTTATGGAACGGACGGGGGTGTTTATTTCCGCCGCAGATCGTCGACGAGAAGCAGCAGATGCCCCACGACCTTTTCATCCAGGCCGCTCAGGTCCACTTGCAGCGCCGCCTCCCGGCCAAGCAGATAATCCGTGGATACGGAGAAAAGCTCCGCCAGACGGATAAGCATCTCGATGGACGGCTGAATATTGTCATTCTCCCAATTGGACACGGCCTGTTTCGATACCCCAAGGCGCTTGGCCAGGGCCACCTGGCTGTATCCCTGGGCCACACGAAGGTCGTGTATGCGCTTATTCAACATTGCTCCATCCTCCTGCACCGGACGTGACATCCATTATTAAAATACTATTATCAACGAACACTTGACAAATATGAAATACTTTGGTATTTTAATTATAGACATCAAACGGGGAGGAGTATGATACCCATGGCATACGTTTTACAGTCCTATCAATCCTATGCGGACAAGGGCATCCGCATAGGCAACCGGCAGGGAGATGAGCTGATGCAGAGCATCCGACGGAAGCTGGAGCGAAAAATCCAGCAGCAGAATTTCCCGGCCACCGTGTCGATGGAGGAGGTCAAGACCGGAACCGGGCTTTTTGCCCAGAAGGTCCCTATGTTGGTGATCCGGCACCCCAACCCGCCCTTTAAGTACCGGGAGGTTGGCGTGATCGTCAACGGGGATACGGTCACCTTTCCCCTGTGGGGCCGGGATGTGCAGCAGGCCCGGCAGGAAAGCAAGAAGCGCGCAGGACTCCTTACCAGCCTTCTTATGCCCGGCGGAAACCAGCTCCAGCATCAGCAGGAGGTCAACTGGATCCAGGATGTTGTGGACATGATCAACAGTGGATTTGAGTCGTGCTGACAGCAGGGAAAGGAGAAACACATGGAAAAATGCGCAAATTGCCGATATTTCCAGCCGGACAGCAGTGGAGAGGGCTATTGCACTCTTCAAGACTGCAATGTCGGCTGGAACGGCGGCTGTTCCGATTTTGAAGAGGACTAAAGCGGATTCGGAAAGGAGAAATACATATGAGACAATGTCCGGAATGTGACGGGAGCGGTGTGATTTTCTGCCCCGTTTGCCATGGAAGCGGTAAGGACCCCAGAAATCCCGAACGGCCCTGCACCTACGGATCATGCGACGATGGGTATATGAAGTGCAACATCTGCGATGGTACCGGGTGGCTGGACGACAACGACGATTACCGCGCCTGAATAACGCAAAAAAAGAGAAGGCCTCGGCCTTCTCTTTTTTTGCGTTATTTTTCTTTCTGCCGCCGCTGCAGCAGGCCGTCGCTGATGCGGTACACCACATCGGCCCGGTCCATTACCGTCAGATCGTGGGTCACCACGATGACGCAGCGGTTTTCCTCGTGGGCCAGCCGCAGCAGCAGATCAATGATGTTGTCGCTGTTCTCGCTGTCCAGGTTGCCGGTGGGCTCGTCCGCCAGCAGCAGCCGCCGGTCCATGGTCAGGCCCCGGGCGATGGCCACACGCTGCTGCTCACCGCCGCTGATGTGGGTGGGATACCGGTCCAGCAGCTCGTCCGGCAGGGACACCCGCCGGGCCAGCTCCCGGGCCTGGCGCTCCGCCTCCTGGGCCTCCACGCGGCACAGCTCCATGGGGTACTCGATGTTCTCCAGGGCCGTCAGCAGCGGGAACAGGGCGAAATCCTGATAGATCACCGCAGCCTTCCGGCGGCGGTACTCGTCCAGGTCCATGTCGCCGGTGGGGGTGCCCTCAAACAGCACCTGGCCGCTGTCCGGCAGGTCCAGCCCCGCCATCAGGCTCAGCAGTGTGCTCTTGCCCGCGCCGGATTTGCCCACCAGGGCGTACAGCGTGCCGCATTCAAAGGTGCAGTTCATGCCCCGCAGCACCGGCTTTTCCGCACTGTAGCTATAGCAGACATCTTTCAGTTCCAGAATGGACATATCATTCAACCTCCCTGCGGTTTTTCAGAATATGGCGGCTGTTGGCCCTGCGCAGAGCCACATGGGCTCCCAGCAGCCACAGCACGGCGAAGGCGGCAGTAAGGCCCAGGCCCAGGGCGGTGCCCCAGCCCAGAGCCAGGCACAGGCCCGCCCCCAGCACGGCCCCCAGGGCCGCCAGCATCAGCTGCTCCCAATACAGGCTCCAATAGGCGGTGCGGCTGTCCGCACCTACGCTGCGCATGGTGCGCAGCTCCTTCCGCCGGGACTGCACCTGTAGGAACGCGATCAGATATGCCAGGCCCAGGGCGATGGCGTACACCACCGGGAACAGGTGCTGCATGTACCACAGGCGCTGGGCGGCGGCCCGCTCCGTGTTCAGGTATGCCGCGTCGTTGATGATGACGAAGTTCCGGACGGCCCGGAGCTTGCCCACGGCGGACAGCTCCATGTCGTACAGGGCCTGCTTCACCGCCGTCAGATCTGTGCAGTCAGCGATTTTAAACGTGGCGCCGCTGATGGACTTGGCCAGGTAGACGCCGCCCAGGGTGCAGAGCCCCAGATCCTCGTCGTATGCATAGGGGTAGCGCAGCATGCTCAGGTTCGTGTAGATATTGTTGGCCCGGCCCGTCTGGGCATAAGCGCCCACCACACGGAGGCCTATCTGGCTTCTGCTGTAGCTGTAAGCGCTCGAGCACCGAACCTCCAGCCAGATCCAGTCGCCCAGCCGGATGCCGTACTGGTCCATCATGTCCGTAGAGATGACGCACCGATTCTCTGCCGTTTCCGGGTCCAACGACGCATCCCAATCCATCTGGAAGCAGCTGGAATCGTAACCCTCCAGCCACTGGGTCTCGATGGACTTGCTGTACATAAACTCCGGCGCACCCTCCAGCCGGTCGATAAACACCAGGTCCGGCCCGGAGGACAGATTCGCCATATACCGTTCGCTCTCAAAGGTGGTGGTGGGCTGGGGCGGCAGGCCGGGTCCGGCCACCAGCTCGCTGCCCCGGTACACTCCCGCGAAATAGTAGGGCGTAGCCGTCAGCCTTGTCAGCTCACTGACGCCGGGCAGCTGGCCGATCTGGTCCAGCACCTGCTCATCCAGCACCAGGCCGGTGGTATACTTGCCGCTGATGTCCGTCATATTGCCCCGGACAGAGCTGTTTGCCCGCAGGTCCCGCAGCTGTCCGTCATAGCGGATAACGATACCCGACAGCTGGCAGAACAGGACGGCCGCGCACACGCCTGCCAGTACCGGCGCCAGGGAGCGGAAGCCGCCCCGCAGCACCGATAGCCGCGCATAGGTCCGGGGACCGCCCCGCAGGGGACGGGACGGCGTACCCTGGGCGGCGCGGCTCTCCCGGCGGCGCTTTTTGTGCCGCCGCTCCAGGCTGACCACACTGAACACCAGGCAGGACAGAAGCGCCAGCGCCAGGGTCCCCAGGGCGATGACGGCCAGAGCTCCCCAGCCGGGGGCCGCCAGATACTCCGTGGCGGAGCGATGCATGGCCAGGGCGGTGTTGCTGTAATACAGGTCCAGGGATGTGGCGCCGTCCAGCACCACCTCCAGCAGCTTCAGCACTCCCAGGCACACGAAGCGGCTGAGGATCAGGCCCAGTCCCGCCGCCGGCAGGGCCACCGTTCCGGCACAGAACAGGAAATAGGTATGTACGTTCCGCCGGGCAGCGCCCACCCGGATCATGGTGCGGCCGATGCCCCGCTGACGGTATACCAGCAGATAGCCGAACAGCACCAGAAAGCCCAGTCCCGCCGCCAGACATACGCCCGCGATGATCTGCACCAGCCGCAGCATGTCCTCCAGCGCCTGGGACACGGCGGCATAGCCCTGGTCATACACGGTGACGCGGATGGAGGACGGCAGATCCTTTTCCAGACGCTCGATGTACTCCTGGGCCAGGTCGTTTTTCAGCTGCAGCTGCCCCAGCGTGAAGGAGCAGTAGTTCTGCTGCATATCGATATCGTTCCGGACGGGGATATAGACCGTGGTCTCGTATTCTTCATTGGCGGAGAAAATACCGCTGACGGTATAGGTATCCTCCGCGTCGAAGCCCTCCCCGGCCCAATAGCTGTAGGGGATCAGGGTATTCTTTCGCACCGCCAGGGACAGGGGCAGACTGTCCCCCACGGACAGGCCCAGATCCTTGGCCACCGCCTGAGAGATCAGGCAGCCCTTGCCGCCTGCGGTATAGTATGCGCCCTCTGCCAGGGTCAGATCCCCCTGCTGAAAGGGCAGCAGGTCCGCCGGCCGGTCCGTGGCCTGCACCGTCAGGGAGTGGGTCGTGACCTGATAGGTCTGGGCCACCTTCTCGATGCCCGTGGAGCCGTCCAGCCTGGGCGGCGTACCGTCGGGCTGGGTGACGTCCAGCACATCGGTGACGCCGGTGTCTACCCCGTCCAGATCATACTGCCCCATGGACAGCTGCATGTATGATGCACCCATCAGGCTGGACTCGGCATAGGAGCCGTGGAGCAGATAGTAGTGCCCGGGGATCCAGATGCTGTCTGCCGGAGGCACATAGTCCTGGCCGGGAATATCTATGTTGGCCTCCCCCGGGATCTCCAGCAGTACCGGCGAGCCGTCCACCATGCGCTGGCCGGTATACAGCATGCGGCTGATGATGGCGTCATAGAGCGGAAGCACCCGGTCATAAGCGGGACGAGGAGTTTCCTCCACTATGTTCCCGTTTTCATCGATGGTCCAGCCGGAGCCATCCTCCGCCGGGACGTGAAGTGTGACCAGCTCCCGCACCTTCACCATGGCCACAAACCGGTCCTTCAGCAGGAGACGGTTGGTCAGCATGCCCAGGTCCGGAGTATAGCCCAGGGCCATGCGGGTGGGCTCCCAGGCCACCAGGGCCGGATCCTCCCGGTCCAGCTTTTCCTCAAATTCCGCCAGGACCTCCCCGGCGTCCGCCACCACCTTGGTGGTGCTGGGATAGCCCGGGCCCAGATACTCCACCAGCCCAATGGTGGAGTAATTCTCCCGGCACTGGCGCAGGGTGCGCTGCAGGGCGAAGCTCAGCCCCAGGGATGTGCCCAGCAGCGTCACCAGCAGCGTCATCAGCAGCAGAAATGCCACCGACCGTTTGGGGGTCCGCAGGGCGTTTCTGATACCGTGTCTGGCAAACATATGTCCTTCCCTCCTTCGCTCTCTATGAATTCAGTCTATACGGATGCTCCAGGATATGGCGTTTCTGCCGGAGTCGTCCGGCGCATCGTCCAGCAGCAGGGACTGGCCCACCCGCCGGAAGGTGGAGCTTTGACTCCCGTCGGCGCTGAGCACCGTCACGGAGGCCAGCGTATAGGGCTCATACGGGTTGTCCAGGGCCACCAGGTCATCGTAAGCCGGGTCTATGGGCGGGGCAGACGTTGAACTTACCGCCCGGAACCGCAGGTGAGGAACGTCCATCTCCTGATAGATGTCCCCCTCCTGGGGGTAGAAAATCTCCATATTGGCGATGTTCATACTGTATCTGGACAGAATTCTTTCCTTTTCCCAGTCCGTCATGCCGTCCAGCAGCTGCACCTGATAGCTGATTTGGCCGGTGGCCGGCTCCATAGAGGTGCTGATGATGACCACCGGATTGTCCACGATGCGGCCCTGCTGCGCTTCCTTCTTCTGGATCCGCTGAAAATAATCCACATAATCGTTGTTATGCGTCCGGGCCTTTTCCGCCGGAGCGTTCTCCGCAGTCTTGGGCTCCGTGAGGAACGTCACCGCCAGGGCGGCGCACAGCAGAACCGCCGCAGCCGACAGCCACACCGCCGGACGGCGATAGCGCAGCACCGACTTCACCCGGGTCCGCACGCCTACCTCGCCAAAGGCCAGGGGGCACAGCACCAGTCTGCGCCGCCGGTTCAGGCTGCATTGCAGCAGGGCCTGGGAATAGGCGGCCCGGTCCTCCCGGGTCATATCCCGCACCACCCGCTCGTCGCAGGCCAGCTCGATATCCCGGCACAGCAGCACATACGCTGCCCACAGCAGGGGGTTGAACCAGTACACGGCGATGAGCACATGGGCCAGGGGCTTCCACCAGTGGTCACGGCGCTTCAGATGGGCCCGCTCATGGCGCAGGACGCTCTCCAGCGTGGCGCCCGTCAGACCCGAAGGCAGGTAAATGCGGGGATGCAGGACCCCCAGGATAAAGGGCGAGGCGATATCGTCGCAGATATACACCCCCTTGGCCACGGAGACGGACGCCGCCACCTGCCGCCGCAGCCGCAGCCAGCTGAAAGCCGCCCATCCCAGCAGCACTGCCATTCCCGCCAGCCAGACATAAGCCAGGGGCATCAGGGACACTCCGGGCCGGTCCGCTTCACCCGTTCGGAAAGCGTAAACATCCTGCACTCCGGTTTCCATCAGGATGATGACCGGCTCCCGGTCCAGGCCGGTCAGCTGGTCGCCGTACTGGACCAGCTCGCCGCTCTGGGGCCGGAGACTCAGTCCGCTCTCCGGCAGCACCGGGCACAAAAGGCATGCCGCCACCAGGCCCCACAGCAGGCAATGGGCCCATTTGGGCATGCGCCGCCGCGTCAGGGCCCGAACGGCCAGTATCGCCAGCACCAGCACCCCGGCGGTGACGCTCATTCCCGCCAGCTTCAGGAATATCCGGCAGAGCACGGGTCATTCCCCCTTCCGGAATTTGCTGATCATCTCCTGGATCTCCTCCGCCTCCTGGGCGGACAGGGGCTTCTGCGCGGTAAAGGCCGCCACAAAGGCAGGCAGGGAGCCGTGGAACGCATTGTCCACAAACTGCTCGCTGCGGCGGGAGGCAAACTCCTCCCGGCTCATCACCGAGGACACCACCCCGTTCACATTCTGAAACAGCCCCTTTTCACACAGCTTGCGCAGCACCGTATAGGTGGTGGGCTTTTTCCACTGGAAAACCTGCTCGCACAGCTTCACCAGCTGGCCCGAGGGAATGGGCTCGTTGTCCCACACCAGGTTGGCAAACCGCTCCTGCACCTCACCGATCTCCATCTCACGAACACGCATAAAAATGACCCTCCTTGAAAAGTTTATGGCTTGTAAACTTATATCAGTCTATCATACGTCACCGGCTTTGTCAAGTTAAAGCAAGAGAAATTCGATCTGCGCCATTTGTTTTCACCGGAAGGACAAATGTTGCGCATCTGTCCTTCGTATGGAAAATTTGTGCAATTTCCCTTGCCGCTTTTGCAGCTTGCAGGCATGGGTGTGTCCTGGATTTTTGTAAACCAGGCTGCAAGTTCTATTTTGACGAAACATTTTGCAAGCCCGCCCCCCACAGGCTCCATTTTTACCAAATGATTCGGTGTTTTCATGGGCTTAATGGAGAAAATGCCGCCCCAGGCGGCTTTTTGCGGAAAACCGATTCACAACCCCGGGCCGGTGTGCTACATTTATCCTGGACCAAACAAAGAAGGACTCTGCGCCAGGCGCGGAGGCAATATGTAGGAGGTAAATCCATTATGATCCAGCTCACCGACCACGGCATGTACCTGGTAAACGGCGTTCCCCAGGAAACTGCGGCCACGGCCCAGGAGGAAGCCCGCCGCCGGACCATGGCCTGGCAGATCCTGCAGGCTCACAACGTGTCCCCGGACCCCATGCAGCTGCGCATCCGCTTCGACGCCATGGTGTCCCACGACATCACCTATGTGGGCATCATCCAGCAGGCCCGGGCCTCCGGCATGAAGGAGTTCCCCATTCCCTACGCCCTGACCAACTGTCACAACAGCCTGTGCGCCGTGGGCGGCACCATCAACGAGGATGACCACATGTTCGGCCTGTCCGCCGCCAAGAAGTACGGCGGCATCTATGTTCCCGCCAACCAGAGCGTCATCCACTCCTATGCCCGGGAGCAGATGGCCAAGTGCGGCTCCATGATCCTGGGCTCCGACTCCCACACCCGCTACGGCGCCCTGGGCACCATGGCCGTGGGCGAGGGCGGCCCGGAGCTGGCCAAGCAGCTGCTGAAGAACACCTGGGATACCCCCATGCCCAAGGTGGTGCTGGTATACCTCACCGGTACGCCCCGGCAGGGCATCGGCCCCCACGACGTGGCCATTGCCCTGGTGAAGGCCACCTTCGAAAGCGGCTTTGTCAACAACTGCGTGCTGGAGTTCGCGGGCCCCGGCATCAAGAGCCTGCCCATCGACTTCCGCAACGGCATCGACGTGATGACCACCGAGACCACCTGTCTCTCCTCCATCTGGGAGACCGACGAGGTCACCCGGGGCTTCTATGAGGCCCACAAGCGGCCCGAGGATTATAAGCCCCTGCATCCTGGCCAGGACGCATATTACGACAAGATGATCACCATCGACCTGTCCAGGATGGAGTCCATGATCGCCCTGCCCTTCCATCCCTCCAACGCCTGGACCATCCACGAGTTCCTGGAGAACGCGGAGGAGCTGCTGCAAAAGGTGGAGGCCGATGCCAAGCGCCGCTTCCCCAAGGCCAACCCCCAGCTCACCGACAAGATCCACAACGGCGCCGTCTGGGCCGACCAGGGCGTCATCGCCGGCTGCTCCGGCGGTCTGTTCGACAACATCACCGAGGCGGCGGACATCGTCCGCGGCCACTATACCGGCTCCGGCGCCTTCAGCTTCGACGTGTACCCCACCTCCGTGCCCGTGTCTCTGGAGCTGATGAAGGTGGGCTCCACCGCTGACCTGCTGGCCTCCGGCGCCATCATCAAGCCCAGCTTCTGCGGCCCCTGCTTCGGCGCAGGCGACGTGCCCGCCAACAACGGCCTGTCCCTGCGGCACACCACCCGCAACTTCCCCAACCGCGAGGGCTCCAAGCCCGGCGAGGGCCAGTTTGCCGCCGTGTGCCTGATGGACGCCCGGTCCATCGCCGCCACCGCCGCCAATGGCGGACGCATCACCGCCGCCACCGACGTGGAATACACCCCCATTCATCACGAGTACCACTTCGACAAGGAAGTGTATGACAACCGCCTGTACTACGGCTTCGGCAAGGCCGATCCCAGCGTGGAGCTGGTCATGGGCCCCAACATCACCGACTGGCCCAAGATGTACAATCTCACCGAGAACCTGCTGGTGGAGCTGGCCGCCGTGATCCACGATCCCGTCACCACCACTGACGAGCTGATCCCCTCCGGCGAGACCTCCTCCTATCGCTCCAACCCCCTGCGTCTGGCGGAGTTCACCCTGTCCCGCCGGGTGCCGGAGTATGTGCCCCGGGCCAAGGATGTAGCCGCCCGGGAGGCCCAGCGCCGCAGCGGTCAGGTCCCCGCCTCTCTGCTGGAGACTCTGGGCCGCGTGGGCGACGCCCAGGCCCTGGCCCAGACCACCCAGTTCGGCTCCTGCGTGTTCGCCAACAAGCCCGGCGACGGCTCCGCCCGTGAGCAGGCCGCCTCCTGCCAGAAGGTGCTGGGCGGCTTCGCCAACATCTGCTATGAGTACGCCACCAAGCGCTATCGCAGCAACTGCATCAACTGGGGCATCCTGCCCTTTACCATCGACCAGGGCACGCCCTTCGATTATCAGCCCGGCGACTGCGTGTTTGTCCCCGGCATCCGCGCCGCCATCGAGGCCGGACGGGAGGATATCCCCGCCCAGGTCATCTGCCGCGACGGCAGCGTTCACGATCTGCTGCTCCACGTCCGGGGCCTGACCCAGGACGAGAAGGAGATCATCCTGGACGGCTGCCTGATGAACTACTACGCCGCCAGAATGTAAGGCGCTTTCGGACAAAATAAGGAGGAAATACGGCAATGGAAAAAATCAAGATGATTACCCCCCTGGTGGAGATGGACGGCGACGAAATGACCCGCATTCTGTGGGGGATGATCAAGGACCAGCTGATCCTGCCCTTCGTGGACCTGAAGACCGAGTATTATGACCTGGGCCTGCTGCACCGCAACGAGACCCAGGACCAGGTCACCGTGGACGCCGCCAACGCCACCCGCCGCCTGGGCGTGGCCGTGAAGTGCGCCACCATCACCCCCAACAAGCAGCGCATGGAGGAATATCCCCAGCTGACCCAGATGTGGAAAAGCCCCAACGGCACCATCCGCTCCATTCTGGACGGCACCGTGTTCCGGGCCCCCATCCTCATCGACAGCATCCACCCCGTGGTGAAGAACTGGAAAAAGCCCATCACCATCGCCCGTCATGCCTACGGCGACGTGTACAAGAGCGTGGACATGTACACCACCGAGCCCGGCGAGTGCACCATGACCTTCCGGGGCGAGAGCGGTGAGGAAAAGACCCTGCTGGTCCAGAAGGTGGACGGCCCCGCCGTGTGGCAGGGCGCCCACAACAAGGAAAAGAGCATCCGCTCCTTCGCCCGGGCCTGCTTCCAGTATGCCATCGACACCCGCCAGGACCTGTGGTTCTCCACCAAGGACACCATCGCCAAGGTCTACGACGGTGAGTTCAAGAAGGTGTTCGAGGAGGAGTTCGAGAGCTATAAGGCCAAGTTCGACGAGCTGGGCATCACCTATTTCTATACCCTGATCGACGACGCCGTGGCCCGCGTCATCCGCAGCCAGGGCGGCTTCATCTGGGCCTGCAAGAACTACGACGGCGACGTGATGAGCGACATGGTGTCGAGCGCCTTCGGGTCGCTGGCCATGATGACCTCGGTGCTCGTGAGCCCGGCGGGCGTCTACGAGTACGAGGCGGCTCACGGCACGGTGCAGCGTCACTACTACAAGCATTTGGAAGGCAAGGAGACCTCCACGAACTCCGTAGCCACCATCTTCGCCTGGTCCGGCGCCCTGCGCAAGCGCGGCGAATTGGACGAGCTGCCCGACCTCGTGGCTTTCGCCGACCGCTTGGAAGCGGCTACCCTGGCCACCATTGAGGCCGGCGAGATGACCGGCGACCTCGCCCGCATCACGACGCTGCCGAACCCCGTGACCCTTTCCACGGGCGAGTTCATCCAAGCCATCGCCAAGCGCCTCGCCGCCTAAGCGATTCCGCGTCGCCTCGTCTCTTTTCGGCTTGCCTCGTCCCTTCCGGCCCGACCGCATCCAACCCGCGGTCGGGCCTTTTCGTTCTCGCTAATTTGGAAAATGTGCTTTTCTGGATCGCGGGATTTGGAAAATGTGCTTTTTTGATTTCGCAAAACACCTTGCTTGATCTGCGGAAACTTGAAAAATCCCAGTTCAGAAGGGTGAACAAAAAAGCACATTAATCCTCCTTTGCAGATTGTGGGCTAGGAGGAGGACTCCTCATCGTCTGAACTGGGCGACCTCGCGTAGAAGTCCCTGTATCGGAGCGTTTTCGGGTTGCGCATTGCCCGATCCAACACGAACGCCGCCTTTTCCATCTTGTCGCGGGGAGGGTTCATCATCACCCAGAAGAGGTCGAGGTAGCCGCCGAGCCTGGTGCGGTCGAACCCCGTGTGGGAGTCGAGGAACAGGCGCAGCAGATAGCAGAGCCGGTTGACCGCGGCGAGCGGGTTCTCCGGGTCGGGCAGGCGCTTGATGAGCTTGGAGTTGTGCCGCTCGCTGCGCAGGCCCAGCTCGCGGACCAGGCGGTTGTGGCCGTTCTCCATGTCGTGGACCAGCGTCGAGCCGCGCGCCACATGGCCCCCGAAGGCGGCGAGGGTGCGCGCGCCGCTGGTCTTGCCGAGCCCCTCGTCGGCGAACACCGACGCCCCGCTCCCGTCGCAGCCGATGCCGATGCAGTGCTTCCCCTTGGAGAAGCCGCCCGGGACCTTGGAGCCGTCGGGCATCCTCGGCTGGTCCGCCAGCGGCAGCGGGTACATCATCTCGTCGATCTCCACCCGGCCGGCCAGGGCGGCGCCCTCCTGCACCCCCTCCAGCACCGCGAGCAGCTTGGCGAGC
>OLRY01001408.1_pt1 | contig 22464 bp, 19 predicted proteins | sample 1672541 | NCBI WGS metagenome assembly OLRY01 (sample SAMEA3136697, study PRJEB25190) | human gut metagenome | biome: human gut; feature: human-associated habitat; material: faeces | place: Austria | collected 2013 | reverse complement strand
GGACCTATGATGGCAAGTATTATGATCGATATTATTCCAATTGTTATTGTTTATCTGGTATGCCAGAAATATATTATTGAAGGTGTTGTTGCAGGAGCCGTAAAAGGCTGATTCAGATTTGTGAAAACAGACGATTTTTTCATTATATTTTCGGGAAGAATTCTCTTTTCAATATGACACCGGAATGATAAAATAAAGATAGTTTTTATGATAAAATAAAGATAGTTCTTTGCAGTAATGCAGAGGGCTATCTTTATATTCACTAAGATCGGAGAAAATATATATGTATAGAGTTTTAATTGCCGACGATGAAAAAATCGAACGTGAGGGAATTAAATTTCTTCTTTCCATGGAAGAAGGAGAATATGAGATTCAGGAAGCATCCAATGGAAAACAGGCGCTTAATATTATACACAGTCAGGAAATAGATTTTCTTCTTACTGATATTAAAATGCCCCATATGGACGGCTTGGAGCTGGCTGCCAGGGTAAGTGAGGAAAATCCGGAGATTCCAATAGTAATTTTCAGCGGCTACAGTGATTTTGGTTTTGCTCAGGAGGCCATGCGCTATGGAGTAAAGGAATATGTATTAAAGCCTGTGGATCCGGATACCTTTCATAAGACCATCAATAAGGTGAAGGCCGAGATATCAAGCAGAAGAACTCAGAAACAGAAGGCTGAGAAGGAGAAAAACTTTCTTCTTCAGTATTTTCTTCAGGCATATCTGTACTCCGGAAATGAAGAAGTGCTGAAAAAAGCCGGAGATATTCTGGATGCATCTAGCTGGGAACAGTGGCATTGTGCCATTCTTATAGAATCTGATAAAACCTTTTTTGATACAGTATCAGATAGCATTGATAAGGAGCTTATGGAAGATCTGCATCGGACCTTTTTTTATCTGAATCTGAATACCAGACAATCTGTGCTGTTCTTTTCCGATGTGTACTGCGACTATCAGCTGGTTGCCAAACATCTGTATGACCTTCTGAAGCAGAAGTATCCCGGCAGCTTCCATCTGGCAGTAAGCAGCCGATTCGAGGGACATGAAGCACTTCCTGAGATTATGGCTCAGCTGGAGCAGACCATGGAAGAAAAATTTTATCATCCTGATATGCATGTATTTACAAATGAAGGAGATGAGAATCATCCGGTAAGTGCAGAAACTCAGGATTCCAGATTAATGGAGAAAATTTCTGAGGATATTTCCCGTAAGGATGTAGATCAGCTGAAGAAGCATTTTGAATGTCTGGTAAAGAAATACGAAAATGACACCCGTTTTTCCGCTATGTATGTGAAATTTGTTTTTTCAAACGTGATTCAGGAGCTGTTTCAGGAAAATCAGTTTTCAGAAGAGTACAAGCTGGATCATGAGGTGGAACGCCTGTATAGCTGCACGAATCTGAAACAGATCCTTGCCATTACACAGGAGAATATTCAGAAGTATGAGGAATTTCTGGAGCGCTCTATGAGCGGTTCCAGGGATGAGGTAGCTTCTGTGAAAAATTATATCTATCAGCATTATGCAGAGGATCTAAGCCTGGAGACTCTGGCAGAGAAGGTATATCTGTCATCCGGCTACCTCAGCTTTATTTTCAAAAAAGAAACTGGCATGAACCTGAACCGTTTTATACGTGTGGTGCGCATGGAAAAGGCGAAGGAGCTTTTGTGCTCATCCAATATGAAGGTAGCGCAGGTTAGTGAACAGGTGGGAATTCCGAATGTTTCCTATTTCTGCAGAAGCTTCAGAGAATATTATGGATGCAGTCCGGAATCCTATCGGAAAGGAACCGGTGAAGAGGATGAGAGTAACGGAAGCAATAAAATGTAAATTTCAGAATATGAAATATCGTCACAAATTAATTGTTCTTCTTGTGACTGCAAGCCTGGCTCCCATGATCCTGCTGGTATGGTACAGCCATGACCGTATGAGCAGCCTGCTCTATGAAAAAGAGATGGAGGACATGTCCTCCATCCTGGAGCAGACAGGAGAGGGAGTGGACAGTCAGATCGAAGTTTTTTCCAGTCTTTTGAATTATCTAACCTATTCCCCTGATATCGAAGATCTGATTACAGAGAAAAATATGGATAATTATTATGCCTATAAGAAATATACGGAAGTGGCAGATCCGCTTCTTACCGTACCAAAATCCTATCATAATGCAATCCTGCAGATTCAGCTTTTTGCAGAAAGCATTAAGGTGCGTCATGAGTATACCCTTGTGCCTTTAAGCGAGGTAGAAAAAGAATGGTGGTATGAGCATCTGAAAGAGGACGTTTCCGTTCAATGGGTAGTTGACAGGGAAAGACCGGAAATAGCAGCAGTAAGGCGAATTTATCAGGGAAGAGAGCAGACCGCAGTTTTGTGCATTACCTTGGATTACAACAAAATTTTTCAAACCTTTGAAAACATTATTTCAGAAGGTTCAGGCGGAATTATTCTGGACGAAGATGGGAATGTTCTTTTTCAGAAGGAATTGCTCATAGATGAAAATGCCAAAGCAAATGAGCCGGAGCCGTTGGTTTCCTGTGAAAATCTGGAGTCTGGACAGAAGGATTATGCCTTTGTAAAACGCAGGAATGCATCTTGCGGATGGAATTTTTACCTGTATAAGCTGCAGTCAGCAGTTAACAGCTCTGTTTCCGGAATTCTGGTGAGCGAGATTCCGCTGATTGCAGTTTGCCTGATAATCATTCTGGTGCTGGGACTTGCTTTTTCCAGGATTTTTACCCGAAAGATCGAGGAACTTACAGACAATATGAACCGCGTAAACCAGGGAAGCCGGGAGGTTACGGTAGATAGTGATGCAGATGATGAGATTGGACTTCTGATCCGGAGCTTTCGAAGCATGATGGATGAAATCAACCGTCTGATCCATGAGGTTTATGAAAATAAGATTGCGTTGAAGGAGTTTGAACTTAAGGCCCTGACAGCTCAGATCAATCCGCATTTTCTTTATAATTCCCTGTCTATTATCAACTGGATGGCAATCCGCAGTCATCAGAAGGAAATCAGTAAGGTAACCTTGTCCTTATCCATGTTTTATCGGACTGCGCTAAGTAAAGGGCAGGATATGGTTACAGTTGATAACTGTATTCAGAATATCAAGGCGTATCTTGATATTCAGTTGGTAATGCATGATAATGAGTTTCAGGTTATGTGGGAAATTGATCCTGAGGTAAAAGGAGATATTGTACCGAAGCTGCTTTTGCAGCCGGTGGTGGAGAATGCACTGGAGCATGGCCTTGACATGAAGGAAGATGGAGAGAAGATACTGAAGCTGTTCTTTGTAAAGGACAAAGAGGATGTACTTCTTGCAGTGGAAGACAATGGTCCGGGAATGAAGCAGGAAGAGGCAGATAAGCTGGTAAACTATCCGGTTTCCGGATACGGACTTAAGAATGTAAATGACAGAATGCTGCTTCTCTATGGAGAGAGGTATGCAATCCGGATATATAGTAAGATCGGTCAAGGCACCAGGGTAGAAATGAGGATTCCCTGTCAAAGTGCAGATAAAGAAACAAGAGATGAGGAAATATTTTCTGCCAAGAAGTTTCTGCAAAGTCCAGAGGATAACAGCTTGCAGACCAACAAAAAGGAACGGTGATGGAAGATGAAGAATAAAAAAAGAATACTTGCCTTTTGGCTTGCTTTTTCCATGGCCTTTTCTTTGGCAGGCTGTGGAGTTGAGAATAGTGAAAATGAAAAATCGAAACACTGGGAGAAACTAAAAGCAGAAAATGCAGAAAGTTCGGATACCGAAGGAATAACCGGTAATACAAATAGCACAGTCAGTGATACCACATCAGATGATAATGGGAAGGCAGATTCTGATAATTCCTGGGAAAAAGCTTCCACCACTGCTTATGGGAAATATCCAGAGCTTGTAACCTATACTCTTGGTCAGCTAAACGGCGCTAATAATTCCAACCTTCCGGAAGGAAATACTTATGAAGACAATGCTTATACCCGCTACTTAAAAGAAATTCTGAATGTTCAGAACCAGAGTATCTATATGGAGCGGGAGGATCGTTATAATGATTATGTGAATGTGCTGGTTAACGATCATACTTTGCCTGATGTGCTGGTAGTTTGTGATAGGGAAACTTTGTATAATCTGGTTGAAAATGACCTTATTGAAGATCTGACAGAGGTTTATGCAAACTGTACTTCTCCAAGGATTAAAGCTATGTACAACAGCTATGGTTCTCAGCTTCTTGGCGCCGGAACCTTTGACGGAAAACTGATGGCACTTCCGGAAGCTGTGATTGATCATGGTCCATGTCTTTTGTGGCTTAGAAAGGATTGGATGGAGCAGCTTGGTCTTGAGGAGCCGGAGAGTTTTGAGGAAGCCATGGATATTATCCAGGCTTTCCAGGAAAACAGAATGGGAGCTGAAGAAGGGGAAGAGCCTGTAGGCCTGGTATGTGATACGAATTTAGTTTCTGTAACCAGTCAGAATTATTCTGTGGAGCCTGTATTTGAGAAGTTTTATGCTTATCCCAGAAGATGGATCAAGGATGAAAACGGAGAAATCGTTTATGGTTCCCTGACAAAGGAAACGAAATCCGCACTGGCTTATCTTCGCGAATTATACAAAAGAGGAATATTGGATCAGAATTTTGCGCTTCGGGCTCAGAATAATTTAAGGGATCTTGTTGTGGAAGGAAAATGCGGAGCATTTTTCGGACTGTGGTGGACTCCAAACAATCCCCTTATGGATGAAATTGAGAATGATCCTGAGGCTGACTGGGAGCCCTATTATCTGACCGCAGATTATCAGGAAAAAAATAACGTGTATACTTCTTTTTCAGATAACAAATATGTAGTGGTACGCAAGGGATATGAGCATCCCGAAATTATTATGAAGATTGTCAGCGTACTGTTTGATTACAGCCGCTTTGAGGATAAGGAAAATGCAGATGAGATTAACAGCTACTTTGGCCTGAATGTAGATCCTACTGCCCGTCCGTTGGTAATTAATGTGGATTACAACGAAGCAATATACAATGTCACAAAGGATATTCGTCGTGTAATTGCAGGAACACAGAAGGAAAGCAATTTAAGCGCATTGGAAAAATCTTATTACAGTGCATGCATAAAATATTTAAGCGGCGAGGATGTAACAGCAGAGGATTGGGCTGCATATAAATCAAGGATTTCTGCTGTGGGAGTGCTTGTAGATGGAAACTATAAACCTTTGCAGCGACAGTATCTGGAAGAGTCTGACGGTGAAGTTCCCAATATACTAGCCTCTTTGGAAAAAAATGCGTTTATTCAGCTGATCATGGGAGAGCAGCTTATGGACTATTTTGATACATTTGTACAAGAATGGTATGCGCAGGGAAGACAGGAACTAACTGAGAAAATCAGAGAGGAGAATTCATAAGCTGATGTATGAGAAATTATTAGAGAATTGTACCTTGTGTCCTCGGGAATGCAAAGTGAACCGTTTGGAAGGAATGCGCGGCTATTGCGGCATGGACAGTAGAATAAGAGCTGCCCGTGCCGCTCTTCATATGTGGGAGGAGCCCTGTATTTCCGGTAAAAAAGGCTCCGGAGCTGTATTTTTTTCAGGCTGCGGACTGCGCTGCTGCTTTTGTCAGAACCGGAATATTGCCATTGGGGACAGCGGAAAAGAGATTACGGTGCAGCGGCTTGCAGATATTTTTCTGGAGCTGGAGCAAAAGGGGGCGGCGAATCTGAATCTGGTGACAGGTGCTCACTATGTACCGCAGATTATTTCCGCCCTGGAAATCGCCAGAAGAAAGGGATTGATGCTGCCGGTAGTGTATAATTCCAGCGGATATGAAAATGTGGAAACCCTTCGGCTGCTGGAAGGATATGTGGATGTTTATCTGCCGGATATGAAATATGCGAATGAAAAGCTTGCCGCTGCTTTTTCCCATGCAGAGGATTATCCGCAGAAGGCCCGTGCCGCCATTGCCGAGATGGTTCGCCAGACTGGCCCCTGTCAGTTCGTGGAGGATGGCTATATCAGAAGGGGAACCATTGTCCGCCACCTGATTCTGCCGGGACATACCAGAAATTCCCTGGCTGTGCTGAAGGAACTGCATGAGACTTACGGAAATGATATTTTTATCAGCGTAATGAACCAGTACACGCCAGTTTTCAAACAGGAGAAATACCAGGAACTGAACCGAAAGGTGACAAGAAGGGAATATGAGAAGGTGTTAGACGGAGCGATTGCGCTTGGTATCGAAAACGGCTATTTCCAGGACGGGGAAACTGCCAAGGAGAGCTTTATTCCGGCGTTTGATTATGAAGGGGTATGAAAAGAATTTAATGAGATAAGAAAACCGCCCAGGTGTCACAGGCACAAGGTAAGGATGTCCCTGAGATTTGGCAGCAGCAAGATTCTGTTATTCTTAGCATAGTCCAGGAGCAGACGCCTCTGTGCATCTGGGGAAAGTTCATCCTGATCATGGGGCTTACGCGGATATAGAGAACTCCCATGCGCAGATCATCGGAGTTTTGTTCGGCCATAGTATCCCTTCGTTTATAAATATGTAAAAATGGATGCAAAAATACAGCCGGCGCGAACGAAGGTTCCGCTTGCATGGCTGCCCCGAAGATGATACAATATTTTTGCTGAAAACAAGGTACATCTTCGGATGTGCTTGCCGGTTCCTGTTGGCGCAGGAGCCGGTTTTTCTTTTATTTAGTTAATTTCAAGTTCTTTCATCAGATCTTCCTGGGAAATGGAAGGCTGATAGTCTGGATCACCAGCCTTGTAAGCTGCTATTGCAGCAAGCTCATCTGGATAAGGAGCAACTTCTTCTGCGTTGCTTAAAGCAACTGCTCCCTGGATTAAGTTCCATACTTTTACTGCATCTTCCTCACTCATAATAGTGACTGCACCGAAAATTCTTTCTTTTACGTTAGACATAAAATCACACTCCTTTATAAATCTGACCGCGATTTCCAATTTCAATGATATCAACAATAATTCCATTCACATCAAATATTACACAAAAATCACCAACTCGTAAACGGTAACCGTCAGTTCCCTGCAACTTTTTGATGTCTCCCTCTTGGGGAAGCTTGCTAATAGCGGTGACTAAGCGCTCAAGTGTGCTACAGAATGGGTAATTTCTGTGTCGTTATTGAGGGTCATATTTCCAACACTTATTGGATTTACCTTTTTATTTACTGTAAGAATAGTCTATTTTAAAAATACTGGTATGTCAATACAAAGCAACAAGAAGGTTGTTAAAACAATAATGAGATAGCAAACGTTTACTTTTTGATGGATATATAGTAATATAGAAATATCTTATCAAAAACGTGGAAAATTTCTCCTGAAATGGAAGGAGGCCGGTGCTTTCGCACCGGCGCGTATGAAAAAGAAAAATATTAAATTAAGAAAGACTTGGTGCTTTCTACAGTTAATAATATACGAAACAAATGTGACAAAAATGTGAAATACATTTGAAAAAAGAGTGAAACGATTTTAGATATTTTTGCACAAAATCACGAAACACATACACGAAACAAAGGAATTTTACCAGATGAACGGACATAAATATGAGCACAGATGCGCACAAATGCTGCGAAGAAAGGGTTTTCACCATGTAGAAGTCACTAAGAAAAGCGGCGATCAGGGAGTTGACATCATCGCCTACAAGCATTTTTCCAAGTATGCGATCCAGTGCAAATACTACTCCTATCCGGTTGGAAACAAGGCAGTTCAGGAGGTATACGCCGGTGGCAAATATTACGACTGTGACCGCTGCATTGTTATGACCAACGGCACCTTTACCAAAGCGGCCATCAGCGCAGCCAACAAATTAGATGTGAAATTATGGGAAAACTGCTCCCTTCTGAAAAGCACCAGCCTGGTTTTTGAGGTGATGCGGATTATGAATATCCTGGAAATTATTCTGGGATTTTACCTGCTTCGAAATGCCTTTCCCTTTTCCCAGCGAGAGTTTCTTATGTATTACAGAGAATTCTGCCTGATCTTTGCAGGAATTCTTGGCTGGCTTGGATTTGGAAACTGGGGAGCCAGCACTCTTTGCGGCGCCTTGTACCTGTTTCTTGGCTTTTCATTGAAAGCGCCTGTTTTTTCTGGCTTTACAGTCAATGGAATCAATCTTGTATTTCTGATTCCAGCACTGATTTATTTTGTCCACGTATATTTTCTGAAACCCAAGTCATAAACATTTCCGACGGGTTCTACATAAAATAAAGGGAACGAATTGACTAAGTCTGAAAGGATCTGTTCATGGAAAATTATCAGATGAACCGTTCGGGCTGCCGCCCTTATAATAGAACCTGCGGGATGATGAATTTCTCTCCCGCTCCACTGTCGCAAATGCGGCGAGAGACTTCTTGCAGCGAAATGAATTGTGAGTCCTCAGACTGTACCAGACCATATAAAAATTCCGGTGATTTCATACCTGTGAAGTCTTCATACAATCCGTCAATTTCCCAAACACCAAACTGCCCCTGCACTAAACCAGTTTCATCAAAAACAGATAATATGTATGAGCACCTGAAACACCTGACACCAGCAATGGCCTATGTACCATATCAGAATTTCACTTCAGCCTATGATCTTGACTATGCCTTGTCTGTGGGCACTATTTTCCCACAGCTTTGTAAACCATTCTGTGGAAAGAGAGGTGGCTGTCGATGATGTGTAACCCTTCCTCATCTTCCAGAGAAGCCCTTCTACGTGAAATCGATAAAGTCAGCTTTGCTGTGGACGATATTCTTCTCTATCTGGATACTCACCCGGACGATGAGAAAGCCCTGGCATTTTTTGAAGATGTTTCAGACAGGCGTAACCAGCTGCTGGCAGAGTATGCGAAGGACTACGGCCCACTGACCGTAGACACCGCATCCAAAACCTGCGAAACTTCATGGAAATGGTCCCAGCAGCCATTCCCGTGGGAAAGGGAAGGAGCGTGATCTTTTATGTGGAATTATGAAAAGCGTCTGCAGTATCCGGTTAACATCACCACGCCAAACGCCAAATTGGCACAGTTCATCATGAGTCAGTACGGTGGCCCCGACGGCGAGATTGGAGCATCCATGCGCTACCTCTCCCAGCGTTTTACCATGCCGAACAGAACTTCTATGGCAGTACTGAATGATATCGGTACAGAGGAACTGGCGCATTTGGAAATGGTTTCCACCATCGTTCACCAGCTGACTCGGGATCTTACGATGGAAGAAATTGAGAATTCCGGCCTTGGGCCATATTATATTGATCATACAGTCGGAGTATGGCCCCAGGCTGCAGGAGGCGTTCCATTTAACGCATGTGAGTTCCAGAGTAAAGGGGATCCGATCACAGATCTTTTTGAAAACCTTGCTGCGGAACAAAAGGCACGCTCCACCTATGACAATATCCTGCGAGTAGTACGAAATATCCCGGAAGTTGCTGACCCCATTCGCTTCCTGCGGGCAAGAGAAGTGGTGCATTTCCAGCGTTTCGGTGAAGCTCTCCGCTCTATCCAGGAGCAGTTGGATGCCAATAATTTCTACGCATTTAACCCAAGCTTTGACAATCCATGCAAAGCAAGCTGTGCGCCGGAAGCAAGATAAGTTTTTATAAAAAAATTCTGTCTGCAGAAATGTAGTTTTTGCCGCTCTGGTGCTGATTGAACTGCACTGGAGCGGCTGTTTTTATTTCATTTCCCTACAACATCTTCCGCGCAACCGCCTCCGCCGTAGCCGACCTTGCTGCGGCGCTGGCTTCTGGATTTCTCCGGCAGAAACCGTAGAACAGACAGTCAATCAGCAGAAGCTGCCCCACCTTTGCCGGAATGGAGCCGGACTGAAGAGGTCCCTCATTGTATCCGCAAAGAAGCACCACATCTGCAAACTGGGCAGCCCTTGAATTGGGATAATGGGTCACCAGGATAATGGAAACCCCATGTTCCCTGGCAATCTGCAGGGTATCCTCCATATCCTTGGTGGAGCCGGAGTAGGAGAATACCAGGAGCACATCCCGGGAAGTGGCAAGTGCGGTGTTCATAATCTGCATATGGGAGTCCGAAACATGGACAAAACGTGAGGTAGCTGTGGAAAAACGTGCCCACGCCTCCATAGCCATTACCATGCTGCCGCCGTTTCCAAAGCAAAAAACCCGGTCCGCCTGCACCAGAAGATCCACAGCTTTGTTGATGGCGTCCTCATCCAGAAGTTCCAGGGTTTCGTTTAGGGACAAAACACTGGCCTTGTGGATCTTTTGGAAAATAGTATTCAGACTGTCTTCGGAAGCAATTCCCTGGGGAGAATCAGAAAGTTCCCCCATATCTGTGACATGGTCTGTTTTTGCCAGCGCCAGTTTGAAATCATTGTATCCCGCAAGCCCCAGCCCATGACAGAAACGGGTAATGGAAGCTTCGGAGACGCCGCTGTTTTCCGCCAGCGTGGAAATGGAGAAATACTGTGCTTCTCCTGTATGTGCAAAAATATAATCTGCCAGCTTTTTCCCGGAACGGGTCAGGGAATGATACTGTGCAGTTATGGATTCTAAAATATTGCCCGCCAAAACAAATCCTCCTTTGTAAGTTTAATCTTCATCGCCAAGGATAGAAGCGCCCAGCATTCCTGCCTGGTTTCCAAGCTCAGCTTTCTTAATAGTAAGCCCGCGAAAGCTTGGCATAATAGCCGGCATCAGCTGCTTCTCAATCTGTGCCGGAATATAAGGCTGCTCCATAATGCCCCCTCCCAGAATGATACAGGAAGGGTTGAGCAGATGAATAATGGAAACAAGGCCGTATACGATTTCCTGAATCCACTGATCTACAATCAGCTGAATCTCCTTTTCCTCAATACGGGCAAAAAGAAGCTTGCCGTTGGTGATGGAAGGATCATATTCCATAGCCCGTGCCACCAGGGCAGTGGTGGAAGCATATTTCTCATAGCAGCCGGAGTACATATCTTCTTCAGGACGGCGAAACTCCGGATGGACGATCAGCGCCCCAAGTTCCCCAGCGGAAAAAGAGCTTCCATGGTACAATTTGCCGTCAGTAAAAACAGCACCGCCCACTCCGGTTCCGTAAGTCAGGCAGACAAAATCACGTTCCCTCCTGCCTGCGCCAAAATGTGCCTCCCCGATGGCAGCAGCGTTTACGTCATTTTCCACATAGACAGGAACATGGAATGCCTCTTCCATGATGGCTCTGATGGGAGTTCCCGTATAGCCGGGAATGTTGTGGTTGGCGTATATGATGCTGCCTTTTTCCGGGTCCACCTGTCCTGCAGTGCTGATCCCGATTCTGGCAAAATCCCAGTGCTCTTTATAAGAAGCAATAATCTCTTTGGCAAGTGCCATAACATGCTCTCCTCCAAGAGAAGCCTGGGTAGGGGTCTCACGGATATCACTGAGAACTCCGTTTTCGGCAACTGCAGATTTGATGGCGGTTCCGCCAATGTCAAGAACCATGGTTTTCATAACCGAATTCCTCATTTCTTTTTTATTTTAAAAGCCAGGATATGCATCTTGCCTCCTGACCGGATGCCGGGAAAAAAGCTCCTTCTTCCTGGAAATCTTCCGTTTCATGTTAATTATAACTATAACAAAAGGCTTTTTCATTTGCAACCTTTGCTGCTTTAAAAATGCAAAATATTTTCAAAATAAAAATAAAATGAAAATTATTTTAAAAATATATTGACAAACAGCACAAAAGAATGTATGATACAACCATAATCATTAGCGAGATTTCACAAACCCGGGACGAAATTTTGCACCAGATGTGTAAGGCATGTAGGCTTTCCTTTTCATTATGAAAAAGGCCGATGCGGAACATGACTTGCACCAAGGCAAAGAGACAGGCTGAGAATCAATGGAAGATTTTCAGTAAATAGCAAAAACTAAATAGCAAAAACAATCAAATATTTATGAAGAAGGTAAGGTAAGAAAGAGAGGGTTTATTTATGAAATTCCGTAAAGTTATGGCACTTGCACTTGCAGCTAGCATGGCAGTTTCCTTAAACGCAGTGAGCGTTCTGGCAGAAGGCGGAGATACCACAGACATTACACTGTGGACTTATCCAGTAGGAAGCTGGGGAGATTCAGCAGTTGTTGATCAGATGATTTCCAATTTTAACGAAGCTCATCCAGAGATCAACGTAACCGTTGAGTACCTTGATTACACCAATGGTGATGATCAGATCAATACCGCTATCGAAGGCGGACAGGCTCCTGATATCGTTCTGGAAGGACCGGAGCGTCTGGTTGCGAACTGGGGCGCAAGAGGACTTATGGCAGATCTTTCCGATCTGTGGACAGACGAAGCGAAAGAAGCCATTTATGATTCAGTAGAATCTGCGTGCCAGAATAACGACGGCGTATTTTATGAGTATCCGCTTTGTATGACAGCCCATACAATGGCAATCAATAAAGACATTTTCGAGCAGGCTGGTGCGCTTCAGTATATTGACGAAGAGACACGTACCTGGACAGCAGAAGATTTCCAGAAGGCAGTTAAGGCAGTTTATGATTTCGGTCAGGAGAATGTTGGTGCTGTTTACTGCAGTGGACAGGGCGGTGACCAGGGTACAAGAGCACTTGTAAACAATCTTTTCGGCGGAACCTTTACGAATCCGGAGCATACTGAATACACAGCTAACAGCGAAGAGAACATTAAAGCTCTTGAGCTTCTTTCCTCTATGGATGGAATCAACTTTGATGCTTCTATCGCAGGCGGAGATGAAATCAATCTTTTCTGCAACGGTACACTTGCAATGGCATTCTGCTGGAATGTTGCACAGGAGAAGAATAATGCTGAGAACTTAAGCTTTGACGTACTTCCAATGGCATTCCCGGCAGAGGATGGCAAACCACAGCTTTGCGGCGGTATCTGGGGCTTTGGTGTATTTGATAATGGTGATGAAGCTAAGGTTGAAGCTTCCAAGACATTTATCGATTTCATGGCAAACGACGAGACACAGGTAGTAGAGAGCGTTAAGGCTTCCAGCTACTGGCCGGTAAAAGACCTTGGAAATATCTACGAAGGCGATGACCTGATGACAGAGTACTCCACATTTATCCAGTACATGGGCGACTACTATCAGGTAGTTGGCGGATGGGCAGAAGCTCGTACCGCATGGTGGAACATGCTTCAGCAGATCGGTTCCGGTGCAGACGTAACAGAAGCTGTAGAAGAATTCGTAACCACAGCAAACGCTGCAGCAGCTAAATAATCTGAATCATCTAAGTATGAAAACTAAAAAGAGACTTTGCAACTAAAAGTCACGCACCCTTCCTGTATTTTCCGTGCGGGAAGGGTGTTTTTTTGAAAAAAGGAGGAGACAACGTGTCAAACAAAAGCCGTATGTCAAAGGCGCTGGTAAGAAGAGAGACCATTGCGGGATACGCATTTATGCTTCCAAGCTTAATTTTCTTCTTTGGATTTGTCATCTATCCCATGGTTCAGTGCGTGATTACCAGTTTCTTTGATTCCACTATGAACAGAGAGGATATTTTTATTGGTTTTGGCAATTACATAGAACTGTTTCAGGATAAGGTTTTCCTTGGGGCTCTTCGGAACACGGTCATTATCGTAGTGGTTTCCGTTCCGGTAGTCTGTGTTTTTTCCCTGTGGGTAAGCTCTGTCATCCATAACTTAAGCGGCCCATTATGCTCCATTTTCCGCTGTATCTTCTACCTTCCGGTTGTAACCGGTTCTGTAGCCGTTACTGTTGTATGGAAATGGATGTTCAATAATTACTATGGTATTTTTAACTATGTAGGCAAGGCAACCGGCCTGATTGACCAGAACATTAACTGGCTGGGAGATGAGAGATATGCCCTCGGCTGTATCATCCTGATCCTTCTTACGACTTCCGTGGGACAGCCCATCGTGCTTTACGTATCTGCTCTGAATAACGTAGACCAGAGCCTTGTGGAGGCAGCAGAAGTAGACGGTGCCACCAAGCTGCAGTGCTTCTGGAAAATCAAATGGCAGCAGATCAAGCCAACCACACTTTACATTCTGGTTATCACTACCATCAACAGCTTCCAGTGCTTCGCTCTGATCCAGCTTCTTACAAGCGGCGGTCCGAACCACAGCACAGATACCATTATGTACTACATTTACCACACCGCATTTAAGCTGTACCGCTATGGATATGGAAATGCAATGGGCGTAGTCCTTGCCATTGCAATTGCCATCCTGTCCGGTATTCAGTTTAAGGTTGCACAGTCAGACTGAGAAAGGAGGAGAAGCAAATGAAAAAGAAAAGCAATACAGGCTCCAAGGTTTACCGCGTATTTTCCGTTATTGTGATCACCCTGCTTGCAATCGGATTTGCATTTCCTCTGTACTGGATCATCACAGGATCCTTCAAAACCAGTATGGCGATCAATGCACCAACCCCTCAGTGGTGGCCCCAGGAATGGGTTTCCGCCAACTATCAGAAGCTTTTCAGCAGACAGACCGCACCGTTATGGGAAATCGGAATTCCTTTTACTGGCAAATCCTTTGCAGGCCCGGTAGTTCCGGCAGCTATCCGCTGGCTTCTGAACACTATTTTCATGGCAGTGGTATCCATGCTTCTTACCTGCTTTACTGCAGCTATGGCCGGATATGCGCTGGCAAAGAAACGTTTTATCGGACGTTCCGTTGTATTTACCCTGATCGTATGTGCCATGGCACTTCCGAAACAGGTTATCTTAATCCCCTTGCTTCGTGAAATGTCATCCCTTCATCTGTATAACACGATTTGGGCAGTAATCCTGCCCATTGTCGGATGGCCCTTCGGCGTTTTCCTGATCAAGCAGTTTGGCGAGGGAATCCCAGGGGAAATGATGGAGGCAGCCAAGATCGACGGTGCTAACGAGTGGAAAACATTCACCGCCATCGCTTACCCTATGATCAAGCCAGGGGTTGGAGCACTTGCGATTTTCACATTCATTAATTCATGGAACGACTATTTTATGCAGCTGATCATGCTGAGCAGTACCAGCAACCTTACTATTTCTCTTGGTATTGCCAAGCTTCAGGCTGAGAATGCGACAGACTTTGGTCTTATTATGGCTGGTGCAGCTCTTGCAGCAGTTCCGATCATCGTCGTATTCCTTATTTTCCAGAAATACTTTACCAAAGGAATTACAATGGGCGCTGTAAAAGGCTGATAAGCAGCAGAAGGGAGAATCACTTATGACAAAACAGGAATTTTTTGACAGCATCAAAGGCAAAGTAATCGTATCCTGCCAGGCTGTGCCGGGAGAACCTCTTTATGTGGAAGAGAAATCCATTATGTATCTCATGGCAAGAGCAGCCAAACAGGCGGGAACCCCTGCAATCCGCACAAGCAGCATCCGGGATGTGATCGCCATCAAGGAAGAGACCGGGCTTCCGGTAATCGGACTGATCAAGATCAAATATCCGGGATTTGAAAGCTATATCACCCCTACCATGAAGGAGGTAGATGAGCTGGTGGAGGCTGGTTCCGATGTGATTGCGCTGGACTGCACAGACATGAAGCGCGGTGACGGCAAGACAGTGGATCAGTTTATCACAGAAGTAAGAACCAAATATCCGGATGCTATTTTGATGGCAGATATTTCCACATACGAGGAAGGCGTGCGTGCATGGAAGCTGGGCATGGACATTGTGGGCACTACCATGAGCGGCTACACCAGCCATTCCCCGAAGTTAGACGGACCGGATTATGAGCTTGTAACAAAGCTTTCCCAGACTGTGGACATTCCGGTGATTGGGGAAGGCCGTGTGCACTCTCCGGAAGAAGCAGTGAAGATGCTGGAAGCAGGCGCATTTGCAGTGGTAGTAGGCGGCGCGATCACAAGACCCCTTGAGATCGCCACACGCTTTATCAAGGCAGTAGAAAACAGGGGCTAAGAGAAAGAGAGGATGGATTATGTCAAAGTATGATGTGAGCAAATTCAGAAACGTAACAGTTGCATTAAACACACCTTTTAAAAAAGACGGCAGCGTGGACATAGATGCCATAAAAGCAGTGTGCAGATATTTCCGTGACAAGGGAATCAAGCAGATGTATGTGTGCGGCAGCACAGGAGAGGGCTTCCTTCTGGACACTGAGGAGAGAATGCTGGTCGCAGAGACCGTAGTCAATGAAGTGGGAAAAGACATGAACATTATTGTTCACGTAGGCTGCCCGGATACCAGACACTCCTGCATTCTGGCTGCCCATGCCGAGAAAATCGGCGCAGCTGCCACCTCAGCAGTTCCATGTGTATACTACCGTCCAAGCGAGGAGAGCGTTTACCAGCACTGGACCAAGATCACAGAAGCAGCAGACCTTCCGTTCTTTATTTATAACATTCCTCAACTCACCGGATTTAATCTTTCTATGAATCTGTTTAACAGAATGCTGGAAAATGAAAGAGTTGCAGGTGTGAAGTGCTCTTCAGATCCGGCTCAGGATATTTTAAGATTCAAGCACGCTGGCGGAAAGGATTTCATCGTATTTAACGGTCCGGACGAGCAGTTCGTAGCAGGACGCCTTCTTGGCGCAGATGCCGGAATCGGCGGAACCTACGGCGCAATGCCGGAGCTTTACTTGAAAATGGATGAGCTGATTCATCGCCACGAATGGGAAAAGGCAGCGCAGCTTCAGGAAATCGTAACGCCTCTGATCTACCGTCTGTGCAGTTTCCCGTCTATGCATGGTGCTGTGAAGGGAATCATTACATTGGACGGCTGCCCGATGGGTGACCCAAGACTTCCGTTCCTTCCGGTTGCAACAGATGATCCGAAGCTTGTGGAGCTTTATCATGATATCCGAAAGGCAGTAGAGGATACAAAGGAGTGGTAACAGCATGAAGAAACATATTGTATGCTTTGGAGATTCCAATACCCATGGCTACTGTGCCATGAATGACGGCAGATTTGACGAAAACGAGAGATGGACCTGCTTTCTTCAGAAAAATCTGGGAGAGGATTATCTGGTGCTTGAGGAAGGCTTAAGCGGCAGAACGACCTGTTTTAACGATCCCTTATTTGAAGGGCTTTCAGGACTGGATTATATTTACCCCTGTCTGATGAGCCATGAGCCTGTAGATCTTCTGGTGATCATGCTGGGAACCAACGATACCAAGGAGCGCTTTGGCGCGTCTGCAGCCTGCATCGGCCTTGGGCTGAAAAGACTGGTACAGAAGGCTGTTTCCGTGACCGACTGCTGGCGTGACAAAAAGCCCCAGATTCTGGTGGTAACTCCTCAGAATATCGGGGATGAGTATGAGCATTCGGCAGTGCGCACAACCATGGGAGCAGGCTGTGCCGAGAAGTCAAGAGGCCTTGGAGAGCAGTACAAGGCAGTTGCAGAGCTTACAGGGTGCCATTACCTGGATGCCAATGAGGTGATCAGCGCATCCCCGAATCACATTGATTTCATGCACCTGACCGCAGAAGGCCACAGACAGCTTGCAGATGCCCTCACTGCGAAAATCAAAGAAATCATCTGAAAAACAGTATAGAAAAAATAAAATAACATATTCTAAAAGGGAGATCCCAGCACCTAAAATTGTGCCGGGATTTCCCATAATTATGACGTTATTTACTGTAAGAAAAAGACTATTTCCAAAAACATACAGGAGTGCTATAATAGCACTGTTTATATGAAGTATTTTATACATTTGGAGGAACTATGCAAATTATAATTGTTGGGTGCGGAAAAGTAGGACGTACCCTTGCAGAGCAATTACAGGAAGAAGATACAGACATAACCCTGATTGATATCAATGCAGATACCATTAATGAGATTATAGATGAAGTAGATGCCATGGGTGTTGTAGGAAACGGCGCCAGCATCAATACCCTGATGGAAGCCGGAATCGAGACTGCGGATATTCTCATCGCAGTTACGGTGTCAGATGAGATGAATCTTCTGTGCTGCCTGATTGCTCAGAAAACAGGGCACTGCCATACCATTGCCCGTGTGCGCAATCCGATTTACAGCAAGGAGATCGGCTTTATCAAGGAGCGCCTTGGCGTGACCATGATCATCAATCCGGAGCTGGCTGCAGCACAGGAGATTTCCAGACTGCTGCGTTTTCCCTCTGCGATCAAGATCGATACTTTTGCAAGAGGCAAGGTAGAGCTTCTGAAATTCAAGGTAATGCCGGAGTTCAATCTGGATGGAAAGAGTATCCAGGAGATCACAGAGCACTTCCGCTGTGACGTTCTTTTCTGCGCCATTGAGGGAAAAGATTTTACCACCATTCCAGGCGGTACCAATACCATCCGCAACGGAGATATGGTGTCCATTCTTGCCACACCGCAGAATGCAGCGGCATTTTTCAAGAAGATCGGGCTTAAGACCCATCAGGTAAAGAATGCCATTATCGTAGGCGGTGGAACCATTTCCTATTATCTTACCAAGGCATTGCTTGCCATGAAGATCAAGGTGAAGGTAATTGAGAAGGATAAGAACCGCTGTGAGTTCTTAAGCGAGGAGCTGGTGGATGCCACCATTATCAACGGAGATGGTACAGACAGATCCCTTCTTCTGGAAGAGGGCCTTGGAAGTGCAGAGTCCTTTGTTACCTTGACCAATATGGACGAGGAGAACGTTTTCCTGTCCCTTTTTGCAAAAACCATTTCAAATGCCAAGCTGGTAGCGAAGGTAAATCGTCTGGCCTATGACGACATCATTGACAGCCTGGATATTGGAAGCGTCATTTATCCGAAGTATATTACGGCAGATTACATTCTGCAGTATGTGAGAGCAACCCAGAACTCCATCGGAAGCAATGTGGAGACCCTGTACCACATTCTGGATGGCAAGGCAGAAGCCCTGGAGTTTAAGATCAGCGATCATTCTCCTATTGTGGGCAAGACTCTGCAGGAACTGAACCTGAAGAAGAATCTTCTGGTTGGCTGCCTTTACAGAGATGGTACTGTCCGTATTCCACGAGGCCACGATACCCTGGAAATCGGTGACAGCGTAGTAATTGTTACCACCAACAGAGGTCTTCGTGACATCAATGACATTCTTGCGAAGTAAAGGAGTCTGGACATGAATTATTCCATGATATCTTACATTCTTGGCTGGATCTTTAATTTCGAGGCAGCTTTTATGCTCCTGCCTGGAATTACCGCGATTATTTACCGGGAGAAGGACGGGCTGGCATTTCTGGTCACCATGATCATCTGCCTGGCAATCGGAATTCCCCTTATCAGGACAAAGCGTAAGAATAAAGTTTTCCATGCTAAGGAAGGTGCGGTTACCGTTGCTCTTAGCTGGCTGGTACTTAGTATCGCAGGGGCGCTTCCTTTTGTGATTTCAGGAAGCATTCCTCATCCGGTGGATGCTTTGTTTGAGACCGTTTCCGGTTTTACTACAACAGGAGCCAGCATTCTTTCCGATGTGGAGTCACTTTCCCACTGTATCCTGCTGTGGAGAAGCTTTACCCACTGGATCGGGGGTATGGGAGTGCTGGTGTTTATCCTTTGCCTTCTGCCTCTGACCGGAGGCTACCACATGAACCTGATGAAAGCAGAGAGCCCGGGACCTTCTGTAAGCAAGCTGGTTCCCAAGGTTCAGTCCACAGCCAAGATTCTTTATACCATTTATATTTTGATGACAGTTGTGGAGATGGTCTTCCTGCTTCTTGGAGGCATGCCGCTGTTCGATACACTGTGCCTGAGCTTTGGTACAGCAGGTACCGGAGGCTTTGGTATTAAGAACGACAGTATTGCCAGCTACAGTACCTACAATCAGATTGTCATTACCGTGTTTATGATCCTTTTTGGAGTGAACTTTAATGCCTATTACCTTCTTCTTTCCAAGAAAGTAATGCAGGCAGCCAAGAATGAGGAGGTTCGCTATTATCTTGGGATTATTGGCCTGGCCATTGTGGCCATTGCCGTTAACACAAGAGACATGTTTACCAGCTTCGGCAGGGCGTTCCAGCAGGCAGCCTTCCAGGTTGGTTCCATTATTACCACAACCGGATATGCCACTACGGATTTTAACGTGTGGCCGGTATTTTCCAAGACCATACTTGTGATCCTAATGTTTGTGGGAGCCTGCGCAGGAAGTACAGGCGGCGGTATTAAGGTTTCCCGTCTTCTGATCCTCTGCAAATCCGCACGCAAGGAGCTGCAGCTTTACCTGCATCCCAATGCAGTGAAGAAGATCAAGATGGACGAGAAGGCCATTCCTCACGAAGTGGTAAGAGCTACCAATATGTTCCTGTTTGTGTATATTATGATTTTTGTGACATCCCTTTTGGTGATCAGTCTGGATAATCTGGACATGATTTCCAACTTTACGGCGATCACAGCTACCTTGAATAATATTGGACCGGGACTTGGGGCGGTAGGACCTACCGGAAACTTTGGATGCTATTCTTATATTTCCAAGCTGGTGATGATCTTTGATATGCTGGCTGGAAGACTTGAGGTGTTCCCGCTGCTGCTTTTATTTAAGAGGGATACCTGGAGAAAGTTTTAAATGAAAAGCTGCTGCTATTCATAATATGATAGCGTTGCTGATTGAAAACATGTTTTGTGTAGTAAAAATGCCGCAGGCTGTGCAGATAATTTCAGTACAGCCTGCGGTTTGCTTTTTATTTGTCCATAGTATACGGTTCGTCTGCCGGGTAACCGCCTGCTGCTTTCTGCATGCCGCGGGGGAGAGCATCCTTGGAGGTACGCCAGTCGGCGTCCTTGTTGCGGTAGTCGAATTTGTCACAGAACCAGTCCAGATCGTCGGAAAGTCTCTGCATGTTCTGCTCCATCATAGGGAACAGAATGTCGTAGAAGGCTTTCTTTTCTTTGTCAGACAAAGCGGTTTCCGCAGTCTCCACAAGATCCCCGAAATGAGGAATGCAAAAGCCCTTGCAGTTTTTGAAAAGAGGCAGAAATTCCGGATTTTTCTTAAAAAGGTCGAAGAAGGTGTCCAGATAACGGGCGTATGTATCTTTGTAAAAATTACAGATATAACAGCTTTCTTCCTGTGCCTTTGCCCAGGCACCAAGGGAAGTCTTTGCAGAGCCTGTGTCTGCAATTCCTTTTTTGAAACGGGAAAAAACAGAAGCCTTGGATGGGGCAAACATTTTGATCTGCTCATGGAGTTCCTTGGTTTTGTACTGGAAATGGGTCTTCAGGATCAGACCGGTGCCAAGACGGTTGCCATAGTCGTACATCTTTTTGTAGTGGGTGCGGCAAAATCCCATTTTATCTGTTTCCGCACGTACATCATCTTCCATATAAGAGGCTCCGGCCCCGAGAACAAAGTCCATAGTGTGCTGCTCCAGCTGCCGCTCCACAAAGCAGAAGGGGCATTCGTCATCCGCCTTGAAGGCGTCCATTAAGGGAATGGTGTATAATTTTTCTTTCATGTGAGGGTTCTCCTTAAGTTTATGATAATCCGAAAATTTTGTGCCGCCAGAGCAGCAGGAAAGACTTCAGCTCTGGCAGTCTGTTATAACCATAGTATGGTAAATCCAGCTGTTTGTAAAGCAAGAATTTAAATATAAAACCGAACGTATGGTTGCATATGATGCTATGGAATGGTATACTAAAAGAACATTTACAGTTTAAGGACGCAATCTCACATCATGGAGGAACGAAAATGGATATTCTGGACAGATTAAATCGATCACAGACAGAGGCAGTAACCGCTACAGAAGGATATATACGTGTCATCGCCGGTGCGGGTTCCGGTAAAACCAGGGCACTTTCCCACAGGTTTGCCTTTCTGGTAAATGAGATCGGAATTCTGCCTGGAAACATTCTGTGCGTCACCTTTACCAACAAATCTGCCAATGAGATGCGCCAGAGAATCCACAATCTTACCGGAGACAATGACACTGGATATATCAATACCTTCCACGGCTTCTGCGTATCCGTCCTGCAGGAGGAGAGCTACGCAGTCCAGTATCCCAAGAGCTTTCTGGTACTTGACAACTCCGACATTGATTCCATGCTGAAGATCATCTATGAGGAGCGTGGCCTGACCCTTCGGAATATGACTTTTTCCAGTGCCAGAGACATGATCGAGATTCGCAAGCTTTATAAGGAGCCAGAGTATTATCAGGATATGATCACCATGTCCATTGATCAGATTTATGAGAAATATATGCAGGCCACAGAGACATCGGAAATTATTTTTTACGGCTATCTGTACCAGGAGAAGAAATGCTTCGGCCTGGATTATAACGATCTTATCAAATTTACCTTATATATTTTTGAAAATAACGAAGAAATCAAACAAAAATGGCAGAAACGCTTGGAATACATTATGATCGATGAGTTTCAGGACATCAACCGGATCCTGCAGTACCGCCTGATGTGTGTTCTGTGCGGCTATCACAAAAACCTGTTTATTGTGGGAGACCCGGACCAGACCATTTACACCTGGCGCGGCGCCAATGTGAAGTATCTTCTGGATTTTCACCGGAATTTTCCAGATGTACAGACCATTATGATGATGGAAAATTACCGTTCCACACCTGAGATTCTGCGGGCAGCTAACTCCCTGATCAGCAAGAA
>OLRY01001400.1_pt1 | contig 22640 bp, 26 predicted proteins | sample 1672541 | NCBI WGS metagenome assembly OLRY01 (sample SAMEA3136697, study PRJEB25190) | human gut metagenome | biome: human gut; feature: human-associated habitat; material: faeces | place: Austria | collected 2013 | reverse complement strand
TGCTTTTTGAGTTAATTGGTGATATTCTATCGATAGAACAAATGTAAAATTAAATGAACAAATGTAAAAAATTAAAATGATAAGCGCAAACAAGGGAGGGAAGTAAAAATAGCGCGAAGATGTAGTAATAGCTAAATTGAAAGGGGAGCAATTATGTTATTAAAAGATTTAGTAAACAAAAGTCGAGTCTGTTTTCATGATCGGTTTAATAACTGGGAAGATGCGGTACGGGCATCTTGTGAGCCATTGATTCAGGATGGATCGATCACAACTGAATATGTGGATGCAGTGATCGGATGTGTAAAAAAATATGGTCCATATATTGTTCTTACGCCACATGTTGCAATGCCACATTCACAGGAAAAGGCCGCAGGGGTTAATCACACAGCAATCAGTTTTATGAAAGTGAAAGAGCCAGTTATATTCGAAGAAGGAAATCCAGATAAGAATGCAGAAGTTTTCTTTGTATTGGCATCTTCAGACCATGAGGAGCATCTAAAAAACATGGAAAAACTGGCGATGATGCTGCTTCGTCCGGGAATGGTAGACCAGCTGATAGAGGTGCAAAATACGAATGATCTATTAGCGTTAGACCAACAAATGGAAAGTGCTGAGGCGCGGAAAAAAGAACTAATGTAAGAACTGATCAGGAGGGGTGAAATGATTAATTATTTATTGGACTTATTGTTAAAGCAGATTTTTGGTCAGCCATTTTTACTTATGGCGATCGTTGTACTGATCGGATATATCGCCATGAATGCCAAGCCTATGAAGGCAATTGTAGGAGCATTAAAAGCTTCAGTAGGTATCCTGGCTATGGGAATGGGATCAGGAGCGTTGATCACAAATTTTGGATATCTTTTAACAGCAGTGACAAATGCAACAGGTATACAGGGTGCCGGATTAAATACCTATCCAACAATGACAGCCGGCTATGAAAAGATAGATTCTGTTCTGGGGAGCGGAACAGGAGCTGCATGGGGAATTTACACATTACTGGTTGCCTTTGTTTTAAATCTTGTACTGGTTGCATTTAGAAAGTACACAAAGATCCGTGCGGTGTATTTAACCGGAAATGCAATGATCGTACAGGCGGGGATCAGTACATATATTGTATGGAAATTCTTTGGAACAGGCATGCTGCCAACAATTATTATTGCAGCCGCAATAACAACATTATATTGGGGAATCTGCTCCACATTACTGATCAAACCTACTCACCAGATCACGGGAGGAGATTTTACAGTAGCTCATCAGCAGATGGTAACCAGCTTTTTAGCATATAAGATTGCTCCTAAGATTGGCAATCCTGAAGATGATATTGAAAAGAAAAAGATGCCAAGTACATTGAACTTTTTACAGGATAGCATTGTAGCTACTGCATTAGTAATGCTTTTATCTGTTATAGTTATTTTCTTCCTGGTAGGAGAAGAACAGATTAACTGGCTGCGCATGGAAGCATATAAACAGGCTTCTTATAAAAATAATATTGTATTTGCACTTTGGATTGCATTCACTTTGACAGCCAACATTGTAGTTTTGCTTTATGGAGTAAGAATGTTTGTCGGCGAACTGATGATGTCTTTTAAGGGAATTTCCGAAAAGCTTCTTCCAGGTGCTGTTGCAGGTGTTGACTGTGCTGCGATTTTTGGATTTGCTCCAAAGTCTGTTGTACTTGGTTTATTATTTGGTACTCTTGGACAAGTGCTTGGACTTCTTGGCTTATTAGCATTCAAATCTCCAATTTTCCTTATTCCAGGATTTATTCCATTGTTCTTTGATAATGCGACAGTTTCTATTTTTGCAAATAAATTTGGCGGCTGGAAAGCTGCGGCTATTCTTTGTACAATCAATGGTTTGATCCAGATTGCAGGTTCAGCTATTGCGGTACAATTATTGAATCTGACATGGTGGCAGGGAAGTGCAGATTATGCTACGCTATGGGTTGCAATTATTGCAATTTTCAAAGGAATTGGATCTATGTTGGGAATTCCGGTAGGTGTATAATTGAAATAATAAATCACAAAGAGAGGGGAAATTAAAAATGCTGAATATATTATGTGTATGTGGAAATGGAATGGGAACCAGTACGATCATGAAGGTAAACCTGAAAAATATTTGTGAAAAATATCATATTGAAGCAAATATTGACTCCTGTGCGTTTAGCGAAGCAATGGCATATATTAATTCTACAGACCTTGTGATTACAAGTCCTGAATGGTCCAGTATGTTGCCGCCATCTAATGCAGTTATTGTGGAAACTAAAAACCTGATCGATACTCAGGGAGTTACAAATTCCCTTTTAGATGCAGTAAAGAAACATTTCCCGAACGAATTGAAAGAATGATCATTCAATTGAAAAAAATCCGATTTTATTAAGCAAGTTGCATTCATTTTTCACATAATAGGTGAATTATGCCCATACGCGAACAAATGTAAAAAAATAATAACATTTGAAAGAAAAGGAGAGAGAGTTATGAGTAAAGGTAAGGTAAGAACAGTATTAGGCGACATCGATCCAAAAGAAATGGGATATACATTATCACATGAACATATCCTGACAAATCCACAGGGAATGGGAAGTAAGGTAGAGGATGATCACAAGTTAAATAGCTTGGAAAAAGCAATTGAAATGTGTAAGATTTTTAAAGCTGCAGGCGGTGGCACACTGATCGAAGCAACTCCAAAGACATGGGGAAGAAATACGCCAGGTATGGTGATTGCTTCTCAGGAGTCAGGGATACATGTTGTTGCATGTACAGGTTACATTTGTGAAGAACATGGAACTATGAAACAGGATGTTGCAGGAAAGAGTATTGATGAAGTTGCGGAAGGGTTTATCCATGATGTTACAGTTGGTATGGATGGGACTTCTGTAAAAGCTGGCTGGATCAAAGCAGGTACTGCATATAATTATATTTCTGAAGCAGAAGAAAAGGTGATCCGTGCAGGTGCAAGAGCAGCAGAGGAAACCGGTGCATGTTTACATTTTCATACAGGTATTGGAACAATGGGACTTGAAATTATTGAGATCCTGGAAGATGAAAAATTTGATCTTTCCAGAGTGATCATTGCCCATGTTGATCGTTTCCCTGATTACTGGTATCACAAGAAAATGCTGCAGAAAGGTGTAAGCTTAATTTACGATGGACCTGGTAAGGCAAAATATTATCCAGACTCTATGAGAGTAGAACTGATCAAAAACATCATCCGCGACGGTTTTGCAGATCAGTTAATGCTCAGCAATGATATGGGAAGAAGAAGCCATCATACGGTTTATGGATACGGACCAGGATTTAACTTTATTAAAGAGAAATTTATTCCACGCCTTTTAGAGGAGGGCGTAGCTCAGTCTGATATTGACAAGTTTATGATCTATAATCCGGCAAGAATGTATGCGATGGTAAAGTAAAAGGTGAAAAAAGCATGGAAAAACCGAAATTACAATTAGCGTTAGATATGCCTGATCTGGTGCAAGCTTTAAAAGTATCTCAGAAAGCGGCAGCAGACATTGATGTGATCGAAGCTGGAACCATGCTTGTATTAGAGGAAGGGATGAAAGCAGTACGATATTTACGTGCGCTTTTCCCTTTCCATCTGATACTGGCAGATATACGTATTATAAAAGCGGGTGGAAAACTGGCTGCTATGGCCTTTGATGCGGGCGCCGACTGGATAACAGTAATGAGCGATGCATCAAAGGACACCATAGAAGCAGTGGTCAATGAATCACGAAAGCGTCTGGGTACAGATGTACAGGTTGAAATTAATGTAGGATATGATGATGAAAAACTTGCTTATTTAAGAAGTCTGGGGATTCGGCAATTGATCTATCATCGTTCCAGTGAAGTTGTAGATACAGAAGAAAAATGGGATAAGAAGACACTGGAAGAATTAAAACGTCTTGCAAATATGGGATTTGAGTTAAGTATTACAGGTGGTTTGGATATTTCTGAAATCCCATTATTTAAGGATATACCGGTTTACTGTTTTATTGCGGGACGTAAGATTTGCAAAGCAGAAGATCCTGAAAAAGCAGCATTAAGCTATCAGAATACAATAAAGGATACATTTTTGGTCAAGTAAGTTAGAAAGGAGAAATGAAAATTGGCACAGTTTGATGTAGAAAAAGTCCGTAAAATGGCCAATGGGATCAGGCGAAGAGTTCTTGAGATCACCATTGCAAAAAATGGATGTTATTTAAGTCAGGCACTCTCCAGTGCGGAAATCCTTTCCTCTCTTTATGGAGGAATTATGAAATTAGGAGCAAGCCAGGCTCCCTTTGAAGCTCCAAAATTCAGTGGTGTTCCAGGAAAAACAAATAAAGATTATGTGACAGGGCGTGCATATAATGGTCCTGTTACCGCGGGATATGACAGATTACTGATCTCACCGGCACATTATGCAGTGGCAGTATATGCAGCTTTGATTGAAGCAGGCAGATTGTCACCGGAATCTCTTTTTGAATTTAATGTAGATGGAAGTACGGTAGAACAGATCGGTGCAGAGCATTCTCCTGGATTTGAACTGACAACAGGTTCATTTGGACAGGCGATCAGCCAGGCAGGTGGGATCGCATTTTCAAGGAAACTGAAAAAAGAAGACGGAAGAGTCTTTCTGTTTATGTCAGATGGAGAACTGGAAGAAGGACAGACATGGGAAGGTCTTCAGGCAGCAGCATTTTATAAACTGGACAATCTGGTCATTTATGTTGACGTAAATGGACAGCAGTATGATGGATGGACGAAAGATGTTATGAACATTGAACCGATTTCAGGCAGGATAAAGGGGTTTGGTGCAGAGTGTATTACAGTAAATGGCCATGATCCAGAGGCGCTTTATCAGGCAAGTACCATTCATCCGGATGGAAAGCCGTTAGTAGTTTTATGCTATACCAATACAACTCAGGGAATACCGGAACTGGATTACAGAAAGCCTCATTTACATTTTGTAAGATTAAAACCATTTGAGATTGACCAGTTTAAAAATATTTTGGATCAGATGAAGAAAGGAGAAAGATAACTATGGAATATGTTGCAAATCCTCATTCCAAAAATATGGTTCGTTATGGAAGATTAAGACCTAATGTTATGGTCTTATCTGGTGATCTTACTGGTTCAACTGAAATTGCTGAATTTAAGCAGGAGCTTCCGGAACAGTTTGTATCAATGGGTATGGCAGAGCAGAATATGCTCAGTTGGGCCGGTGGCATGGCAAGAGAAGGATATATACCATTTCTTCATACTTTTGCAGTATTTCTGTATCGTCGTCCTTATGATCAGCTATCCATGTCAGTGGCTTATCCAAATTTAAAGGTTCGTTTAATTGGGTTCCTCCCTGGTGTTATGACACCGGGTGGAGTTACACATCAGGCTATTGAAGACATTTCTGTATTACGCAGTGTTCCAAATATGACGATTTTTGAGACTGGAGATGCTACAGATGTAGAAACAGTGTTGGATGCTACTGACGATATTAATGGTCCTGTATATATCCGTATGTTAAGAGGAAACCTCCCTAGATTATTCCCGGCAAATGAGCCATTCGTTTTTAATAGTGCAAGACTGTTAAGTGAAGGGGATGATATTACATTATTATCCAGCGGAATATGTACAGAAGAGGCAATGAGAGCTGTTAAAGTGTTAAATGAAAAGGGCGTATCGGTAAAACATCTCCATATTTCAACCTTAAAACCATTTACAGATTCTAAGGTCTTAAAGGCATTGGAAGAGTCAAAACAGGTTGTAACAGTAGAAAACCATCAGATCATTGGTGGACTTGGTACAGTCGTAGCAGATATGATCGCTGAATATGGTATTGGAGTTAAATTAACCAAGATTGGTATTCCTGATACTTATGCCCAGGGAGCATCAAAAGATTACCTGATGAACAAGTTTGGTTTGAATACCAAAGGAATTGTAAAGGTTATCGAAAAAATTCTAGGTAAGGATTTACATGTAACAGAGGAAGATATCGCAAAATTAACGATCGAACCAGTAAAGGAAATCATCAAAGATGTAAGACTGGATGCAATGTAGGGGGAGATAAATTCTCTATACGAAAGGTTTTATTTTGTGATATAATAGGAGGAAAGAATTGTGCTTGAAGAATTAAAGGAGCTTGTATGCCGTCAAAACAAAGCATTAGCGGAGAATGGTCTTGTTTTATGGACGAGCGGAAATGTAAGTGCCAGAGATAAAGCTACAAATTATGTAGTGATCAAACCAAGTGGTGTACTTTTTTCTGAGCTGACACCGGACAGTATGGTAGTTGTTGATATGGATGGCAACAAAATAGAAGGCGAACTGAATGCGTCCGTTGATACAAAATCCCATTTATATGTATACAGACACCGTCCGGATATTAATGGTATCGTGCATACACATTCTCCATATGCTACCAGCTTTGCAATTCGAGGCGAGCCTATTGAAATCTATACAACTACAGCAGCAGCCGTTTTGGGTGGAAGAATTCCGGTTTCTGATTTTGCAACGATCGGGGAAGAAGAAATAGGAAAAGAAATTGTTGAAAAAATAGGAGAAAGAGAAGCAATCCTGATCCGCAATCATGGTGTATTTACGATAGGAAAAGATTCTCAAAAGGCGTTAAAGAATGCAATCGTACTGGAGGAAACAGCACAGTATGTTCATTATGCTATGTGCAGGGGAAATCTTACCCCGCTTTCTGATGAGACAGTAAAAAGGGGATATGAAGTTTATCACCGCACATATGGCCAGAATATTAAAAATAAGGAATAACAGCCTGGCACTATACGGTTTGGGGCTGTAAGTTCGGAAAACGAGGTGAGCAGCAATACCATATGGATATGAAGAAGAAAGCGCAGATGATCCGGGTTGTAGAACTTTACTATCTGCAGAATATGACGCAGCAGGAGATCGCTGATACAATTGGCGTTTCAAGACCAACAGTAACAAGACTGCTAGATGATGCTAAAACACAGGGACTGATCGAAATCAAACTGAACATTGCAGAGGACATTGATGTGAAAATATCCAATCAGATCCGTAAGCGTTTGGGAATAAAAGAAGTTATCGCTGTAGATACACATGAAAAGGAAGAAGAACTTATATTGGAAAAGACAGCAAGGATGGCAGCAGAGTATCTTTCCGGTGTTATCAAAGATAATGATGTGATCGGAATTTCTTGGGGAAGTACGATGAATGCAGTTGTAAATGCAATGGAACCGCGCCGTATTGAAAATCTGAAAGTGGTTCAGCTTGCTGGTGGAATGGGTGAGCCCAATAGTCAATTTGATGGATCAAGTGTAGCTTTTAATCTGGCAGCACATTTATCTGGTTCCTGTCATTGTATTTTTGGTCCTGCTATTCTTTCAAATGAGCATATGGTAAAGGAATTGGAACAGGTTCCAGCAGTGCATCAGGTTATGGAGCTTGCATCTAAAGCAAATATTTATCTTACAGGTATTGGTGCTATTGATGAATACAGCAGCCTTTCAAGAGCCGGTTATTTAAGCGAAAACGAAAGAAAAGCTTTGGTAAAAGAAGGAGCTGCTGCACACTTACTGGCAAGAATATTGAAAAAAGATGGAAGTGAACTTACAGAATTTAATCAGAGAGTGTTAGCTATCCCGTTAAATTGGTTAAAGGGAGATAATCTTTCAATAGGGGTTGCTGTAACAGCAAGAAAAGCAGGAGCTGTATGTGCCAGTGCCAGGGGAGGGTATCTGGATGTCTTGATCATAGATAAAAGCTGTGCTCAGGCGATTCTTGATGGAAATGGCATATAGATAATCTGGCGTTCCGTATTTATACGGGACGCTTTTTAAGACTTAATATAACACAAACGTTTTAAGCCATAGAGTGGAATGGAGTTTAGTATGAAAAAATTATATACACTTGGTTTATACGAAAAGGCATTGCCGATAGATCTTTCATGGGAAGAAAAATTAAAAGTGGCAAAAGAGTCCGGGTATGATTTTCTGGAAATGAGTATTGATGAGACAGAAGAGAAAATGGCCCGGCTGGATATGTCTGAAATTGAGCGATTACAGTTATTTTGTACAGCGAAGAAGGTAGGTTTACCGATTCGCTCACTTTGCTTAAGCTGTCATCGAAAATATCCATTTGGCAGTAAGAGTGTGATGGCACGTAATAAGGCATTGGAACTTATGGAAAAGGCGGTTGTGCTGGCAGAAGGCTTTGGAATCCGCCAGATCCAGTTAGCCGGTTATGATGTGTTTTATGAAGAATCCGATGAGCAAACAAAACAATATTTTCTTAAAAACATAAAAAAGGCGGCAGAAATAGCTGCTAGGTCGGGAGTATTACTTGGTTTTGAAACAATGGATACGGAATGTATGGATACAGTAGAAAAAGCATTGTTTTATATAAATCAGATAAGGTCACCTTATATGCAGATCTATCCAGATCTTGGTAATCTTGCGAATACCGCAGTCCGGGATCATACGGATATGTGGGAAGATCTTAAAAAAGGAGAAGGGCACATCGTAGCACTTCACTTGAAAGAAACCCTTCCCGGCATATACCGTAATGTCCCATTTGGAAAAGGACATGTGGATTTTGAAAAAGGGATCCAGTTAACATGGAATATGGGAGTTCGCAGATTTGTAACTGAATTCTGGGATACCGGAAAAAAAGACTGGGCAGATGATGTAGTGGATGCAGCTGACAGAATGAGGAAGATTTTGGATAGACAGAGGTGAAGAGATGATAAAAACAGTGATTTTTGATATTGATGGAACCTTGTATGATTATGATCAGTGTCACCAGATCGGGATGGAAAGTCTAAAAGAATATGTAGTTAGCAATTTGAAATTGTCAGCGGAAGAATTTCAAAATAAGATCAGCGAAGCAGAAAAAATTGCAGTTTCGCGTACAGGCAATAACCATGCAGCATGTCATAACAGACTGATCCGTTTTCAGTGTATGTTAGAATTGATGAAGATGCCACCATTTCCACATGCGTTATTAATGTATCATGCATATTGGGATCCGTTTATAGCTCATATGGAAGTTTATCATGGCGCAGAAGTATTTATGAAAAAGTTAAAGGCAGCAGGTATCCGTATTGGCGCAGGTACTAATATGACCGCTTTTATGCAATATAAAAAACTTCAGCGTCTTGGATTGACTTCTTATATCGACTGGCTTTTGACAAGTGAAGAAGCATCTGTAGAAAAACCGGCAGACCTGTTTTTAAAATTTTGTTTGGACAAAAGTGAATGTGCCCCAAATGAATGTCTGTTTATAGGAGATAATCCTAAATGGGATGTAGAATCGTCTTTGAAACATGGGATGAATGCAATATGGTATCAGCATGGGAAAAAAATTAACAGTTGTGAATTCATGGCTGCTGATTCTTTTGAAAAGTGCTGGGAGTTGTTACAGGTGATGTAAAATAACCCATATTAAGCGCCGGGTATTTGTGATATAGTCCAAATAAAAATCCTTTATGGTGCTGTTTGCTGTGAAAGAGACCGACAATCAATCTGGTTTATTGGCGAACCAAACTTCTCCTCACTGGACAACCACTCCACAATCTGGTATAATCCCATTTTTAACAGTTAAAAACTATAAAAGGCCCAAAACATTAGCATTTATGCGGTGTTCTGGGCCTTAGATGTTTGTAACAGACTATAGTATTTTACTCTTTGAATTTGCTTTTCTTCTGAATCGTTCTCATATTACTTTTTGTGATAAATTGAAAGTCGGTTTCAAAGCCACAAACCACTTTTCCTTGCTATCTTTACGGTTTTGCAGTAGAATGAAGAAGCACTTAAATTCATACTATCTAAAAAAGTAATCGTTTTCGTTGCTAAGTCGATTACTTTTTTTATAAGTAAGCAATGCCATATGTTGTGTTATTTCATCTTTTACAATCATTACACATACCGCATTGAAAATTTTAAAGAAGTAGAGAAAGCCTGGATTACTAATTCTTCCAGGCTTTCTTTACTTCTTTTATAGAGTCGAAAATATAAGTTGGAGAGTACGTATGAATCATAGTATCTGTTTTTTTCGCTTCACCGGTTAGTACCAGGACTGTCTCTACCCCGGAAGCGTTCCCGCATGCAATGTCAGTGTAAAACCTGTCACCCACTATCACGGTTTCCTCTTTGGAAAACGGATTTTCCCGGAGCGCAATATCCACCATATCGGTAGAAGGTTTTCCGATATAATGTGGTACCTGGCCTGTGGCATTAGTGATCATCTGACATATGGATCCGCAGTCGGGTACATAGCCAAATGGGACCGGGCAGACCAGATCCGGGTTGGTGGCAATGAAGGTGACAGGGCGGGTCTGCAGGATGCGGCAGGTGTCAGTCAGCTTCTTGTAGGTAAGTTCGCTGTCGTAGGCAACCAGCACAAAGGAAATATCCTGGGTGTCCGGATCCGTGGTGACACGGATTCCATGTCCTTCAAGCTCTCGGATCAGTGATCGTGTTCCAAGTGTATAGATAGTCTTTCCAGCTGCGTGTTTCCGCAGCCAGCTGGCAGAAGCAGTGGAGGCAGTTACAAAATTCTGTGGATCGGTTGAGACACCCATCTGACGGAATTTTTTTATATAGTCCGCAATGCTTTTGGTGGAGTTATTGGTAATGAATACAAACTGCCCGCCGCGCTCTTTAATTTCCTGGAAGAATTCCGCCGCTCCAGGCAGCAGGACATCGCCCAAGGCCACGGTTCCGTCAATATCAAATAAGAATAGTTTCTTTTCGGAAAACATAAGCTACCTCCGGATCTGCTCCAGAAGCCAGGAAATGTCTTCTTGGATTCCGGATCCATCATCTGCCACATCCGGGCTGTATTCCAGAACCAGATCTGCGTTTGGAGTCAGTCTCTGATAATCAGACAGAAACAGGGGAAAATCCAGGGTCCCGTGGAAAATCCGCTGATGGCTGTCGTGAACACCGTCGTTGTTGTGAAGATGGTAAGCCACGATCTGATTCTTTAACGCTTCCATGGTCTGCGCCAGGTCCCAGCCGTTGGCGTAAGCATGGCCAATGTCGATCAGCACCGGATAACGTTCTTCCCTGCAGAGCTGGATAAACGCATCCTGGTCAAACAGCATGTTGCCACGGTCCAGGACACCGGCATTCTCAACCACCACCGGGATCTGGTGCGGCTTGAACAGCTCCGCAATTTCCCTGTAGTTTTCTCTGGAAACACGGATCATCTCTTCCCGGCGTTCTTCCGTCACCGGGCTGTTGTTGTGATGAAAGACCAGATACTGGCTTCGAAGGCGCACACAGTAAGGCAGGGTTTGGCGGATCAGGTCCATGGAGTGCGTATATTCCGGGGTGCCGGGGGCTGCGCTGTGCTCGGTTTCATAGTACGGGCCATGGAAGCTAACTGGGATTCCTTCAAACTCCGGCAGGCAATGAAGAAGCTCTTCCTCATAGCAGTCTGCGTCAAACATGGGGAACAGCTCGACGCCAATCTGACCGCGGAAGGCATGTAAATGCGGGATGACCCTGGCAAGCTGACCCGGTTTATACACATTGGTACTGACCAAAAGATTCATGATATTTACCTCCTGCTTCCTGGTTTTTATTCTGGGCATCCGGCATGGAAAAATCCAGGGCCGCGTTCAGACGGCAGATTTCTTCTGGATATCCAAGGGATTTCTCGCTCCGGGCATCAAACAGATGCAGTTTGCGGAAATCAATATTGATGAAAATGTTTTCGCCTGGGCGCGGGACCGAGTCATTGCAGATGGCAATCAACTCACTCTTTTCACCCTTGACATCAATATAAACGCCGTAGCGGTTTCCATAGTCCTCCATGTATTTTACGGTTCCGCAGATGGAAGTTTCCGTTGGACGGCTGCTTAAGACTATATGTTCTGGGCGGATGCCGGCGCAGTATTTTCCGGATGGACAGGCATCTGCGATCGGACGCCACATCGGAGCCAGTCTGATCATCTGGTCTCCGATGGAGAGATTGCCGTTTTCATACTGGCAGGAGAGGATGTTCATGGACGGAGAGCCAATGAAGCGGGCACAGAAAATACTTGCCGGCATATTGTATACATGGCTTGGCGTGTCCAGCATTTCCATATTTCCGCGATACATGATGGCAACACGCTGTCCCACGGTCATGGCCTCAATCTGGTCATGAGTGACATAAACCATGGTCGGACGGTACATCTCGTGGATCTTAACCAGTTCTTTTCGCGCACGCAGGCGGAGCTGTGCATCCAGGTTGGAAAGCGGTTCATCCAGAAGAAAGTAGTCAGAGCGTTTTACGACGGCACGGGCTAGGGCAACACGCTGGCGCTGTCCACCGGAAAGATCCTTCGGCTTGCGGTCTTCCAGACCTTTCAGCTGCAGCATTTCCAGTACTTCCTCCAGGCGGCAGTTAATCTCAGACGCTTCCATTTTGTGGGCTTTCAGACCGTAGATGATGTTATTTTTTACAGTCATATGCGGGAAAAGGGCGTAGTTCTGGAATACCATGGATACGCCGCGGTCTCCGCAGGCAACGTTGTTGACTACCTGTCCTCGCATATGCAGGGAGCCGGAGGTGATATCCTCCAGACCGGCGATCATGCGCAGGGTGGTGGATTTTCCGCAGCCGGACGGGCCCAGCAGAATCAGACGCTCCCCTTCCCGGATTTCCATATTCAGATCATTGACGATCACATTTTTTCCGTATGCTTTTACGACGTGTTCAAAAACGATATTATTCATAAGTCCTCCTGACAGATTAACCTTTTACGCCGGATGCGGCAAAGGTGTTGATGATATAGCGCTGGAAAATAAGATACAGAGCCAGCGGAATGATCATGGTGATGACGGATACAGCCATGGCAATGGTAAATTCGGTGCCGCCTTCAGCGCTGATGTACATCTGGAGCGCCAGGGAAAGCGTGTAGTTTTCCTTGCTCTTTAAGATGAGCACCGGCCATACATACTCGTTCCAGGAATTGATAAAGAAAATGATCCCGGTCGTGAGAATGGACGGGCGTACCAGCGGCAGGATGATATCGCGCATGATCTTGAGGCTGCCGATGCCTTCCATCCGTGCAGCCTCAATGAGGGCCTTCGGGATTCCGCGCATGGCCTGGCGCAGCAGGAAGATACCTAAAACATCCGCAAACTGCGGAAGTGCCACGCCCCAGATGCAATCCCGTAGACCGAGTTTTGAAATCATCAGGTAGTTTGGGATCATGGTCACGGTGAACGGAATAAACATGGTACTCAGCATGATAAAGTAGAAAAACGGTTTTCCCTTGTAATCAAAATAGACAAATGAATAGGCGGCAAACAGGCTGGTAATGGTTTTGAAGGTGGTAACGGATGCCGCGATCAGAAATGTATTTAAGGTTATCTGGACAAATGGCAGTTTTTCAAATACATGCCGGTAGTTTTCCAGAGTCGGGTGAGACGGAATGATCTCAAAAATGGTATTAAATGCGTCCTGCAGAGTCTTGAAGGAGTTGGACAGAGCGAACACGATGGGAACCAGCATGAGGAAGACGATGGCACCCAGGATCATGTGCCAGCCAATTTCCGAATGATTGTTAGTTTTCATAGTAGACTCCCTTCTCCACAAATTTAAATTCCAGAAGTAAAAGGACAATGAACAGCAGCATGGTCAGAATGGAAATGGCCGATGAGGTGCCGGTCCGGTACAAGGTAAAGGCCTCGTGGTAGGAAGCGTAGATCAGGTTGGAACTGGCGTAGTTTGGTCCGCCCTGGGTAATGACCTTGATGGGGGTGAACACATACTGGAGGCCCTGGACAATGGTGGTGATGAACACGTAAATTCCGGTGGCAGAGCTCATGGGCACAATGATGTCCAGAAAGATTTTCCACATGGGAATCTGATCCAGCCGTGCGGCCTCAATAACTTCCTGGGATACGCCGGAGACACCGGCTAAAATATTGATGAAGTTGTAGCCGAAGGTCTTCCAGGTGGTTATGATGCAGAGCACGGCAATGACCCATCCGTCGGTTTTGGACCAGAAGGGCATCTGGATGCCGAATTTACCGAGAATGATGGCCACCGGTCCGGAAATTGGGTTTAAGATCCAGGTATAGAGGATGGAGCCGACCACCAGGGAGATGACGCTGGGAAGGAAGAACACAGCCTTGTAAAAACTCTTTCCATGCCGGATCACGGCGGAGAGGATAAAGGAGAGAATATAGGGCAGCACAAAGTTCAGGACCAGCAGAACCAGAATGTAAGCAAGGGTATTGCCCAGAATCTTAAAGGTATTCGGATCTCGGAATACGGCAATGTAGTTGTTCAGACCGACAAATTTTTTGACAGGCTTTACCATGTTCCACTCAAAAAAGCTTAAGTAAAAGGTATAAAGGAGTGGGTAAAACATAAAGACTGCGAACACGGCCAGGGACGGGATCAGAAACAGATATCCCAGAATCGTTTGTTTTTTTGTTTCTTTATTCAAGTGATTACCTCCGTAAATTCAGGAAAACCGGTACCTTCCCGTGAGCAAAAGGGAAAGTACCGGTCTGCATCTGGAATGTCAGCTTACTGTGCGTCTAACAGGGCATTGATGGCATCCTGGGTGGAAGTCATACCCTCCCCGGCAGTTACCTGTCCACCGAGGATCTGATCTCTCATATCCAGGAGCATCTGCTCAGCCTGAAGACCTGCATCACCCGGGAAGGATGTCCAGGAAACCACGCCGTCCATCTGCTCAATGGCAGCCTTCATCATCTCATTTTCAGCCAGGAAGGATTTCAGTCCGTTCTCTGCGTCTGCAACATCCTTTCTTGGCGGTACATAACCAGTTCCGATAGTCCATGCAGCCATGGATTCCACGCTGTACAGGTATTTTTCAAACTCCCATGCGGCTTCCTTTTGCTCATCGGTCTGTGCGGTGATAGCTAAGAAGCATCCGCCTGCAGGAACTTTACGCGGGCTGCTGCCCCAGGTCGGGGATTTTACGGTAGCGACATCGAACTGCGCGCTCTTCTGAACGGATGCGCGACGGGCAATGGTGGTGTAGAGCATTGCGCAGTTGCCATCAATGAAGCTCTGGCAGCCTTCATCCCAGGAAACATGGAGAGCGGCACCGTCCTTGATGAGGTCAGCAACCATCTGCATAGCCTGAATGCCTTCCGGGCTTGCGAAGCTTGCCTGGATCTTGCCATCTGCGGTCTTAGTCAGCATGGAAGTGTTATTGCTCTCGATGAGTCCCTGCTGTGCCCAGAAGTCTGCCGGCTCCTGCATATAGAAACCATATTTTCCGGTCTTTTCCTGAACAGTTCTGGCAAAGGAATCAACCTCTTCCCAGGTCTTCGGTCCCTCTTCTGAAAGTCCTGCTTCCTTCAGCAGATCGCGGTTGATGTAGAGAACCGGGCTGCTTAAAGAATACGGTATTCCGACCTGTACGCCATCGCTGTTGACGGCCAGATCCAGGACGTTTGGCAGGAAATTGTCGGTCAGGAAGGTTTTGTCAGAAGCATCATACTGGTCGATGATCTCCTGAGGGGAGGTGTAGGAAAAGTTGTTGGAAAAATAATCCAGGAAAGCCCAGCCGATCTGAACCAGTGCCGGGGTATTGCCGGTAGCGGCTTCAGCCTGCAGGTTCTGCATCAGTCCCTTATACATATCAGGGTTATATTTAGCAACAACTTCAATGTGGTCATTGTTCTCATTAAAGTTTTTTACCAGTTCATCTACGGTCAGTCCGCCCTGGTTCTCTGCATTACAGTGCCAGTACTCGATAACGGTTTTGGAACCATTGCCGGAAGCGGTGCTCTCGGCGGAAGTGGTGGCTTCGGAAGAGGCGGAACCTGCTGTGGTATCTGCGGAAGTAGACTGACTGGATGAACCGCATCCGGTCAGAGAGATCATGGCACCAGCCATGCAAAGTGCTGTGAGACATTTTAGATTTTTTTTCATAATGTTTTTCTCCTCGTGTTAGTCTGGCAATAGGATTGGTTATGTGTTTCACAGTTTCCGATTATAGTGTTGTATGGTCTTGACATCTATCATGAAACAGTAAAAACATTGTAAGTTTTTAAACAAGAAACTAGGAAAAATGCAAATAATTGTTAAGTATGTTAATTCTAAGAAAAATACCAAATTTGCAAGTTTGAAATTTTTGATTTTAGTGGAATGTTAAGATTAGCGAACGGGCAATAGATTATTTCCGCAAAACACCAATATCATCAGCATCGAGTACGATGATAATGAATACGGATTTTCTTCGATGTGAGAGTTCGGAAAAGATTGGATTAAGGATTCGATTCTTATACTGCAGTCAAAATCAAATATTCGGAGAAATCTTCTGATTTTGACTGTTCTGGGGAAATTCTAATAATTTGAGTTCTAATCTTCAGTTTGATATTTTTGCACTTGTGTAATAAACCATTCTGTGATAAGTTGTATCTATCTGCACTTTCCATACTTAGATAAGGGGGATTTTTTCATATCTCAAGAATACATTACCTTTACAATCGGCCAGAAAAAGAATATTGCCCTGATTGCTCATGACAACGAAAAACAGAAACTGATTGCATGGTGTAAAGAACACAAAACTGAGCTGGAGAAGCATAATCTTTACGGAACAGGTACAACGGCCCGCATGATCACAGATCAGACTGGACTTACAGTAAAAGGTTATAACAGCGGCCCATTAGGTGGAGACCAACAGATCGGTGCTAAGATTGTGGAGGGTGTCATTGACTTCGTGATTTTCTTTTCGGATCCGCTGACAGCGCAGCCTCATGATCCAGATGTAAAAGCCCTGATGAGGATTTCCCAGGTCTATGATATTCCAATGGCCGTCAATAAATCCACTGCGGATTTTATGATTACATCCTGTTATATGAATCGTGATTACAAGCATGAAGTGATCAATTTCAAACAGCATATTGCAGATCGGGCAGAAACACTGTAGGTACCTGCCTGAACCACGAAATGAGACCGCTCCGTTACGCCGGTCTTATATTTTTCTTTATCTGAGATATGCTGTAGCCCGGGCCATACATTTTAGCTGTTTCTGTTGCTTCTGAAGAACTCATTTTGGAGCCAATTCCAATACTTTTTTCCTTTCAGAATGCCCGTATATGAAAAATTTGAATTATTGGAAGCAACTAAGCGTGGAAAAGAATCATTTAAGCGCTAACGAGGTTTCACCCGCTTTGGTTCATTTCGAGGAAAAAGAATGGCACCGGAACCGAAACTCCGATGCCTGTACATTTTCCTGTTTCATTTTGCGCCGTTAATCCTCTAATTCCCGGTCTATGAATTTTGCGGTTTTTAACACAAACTGAGCCGCCTATTCTTTTGTCCAATCTTCAACTTCTAAGTCATCAACTCGGAAGAACTCTCTGGTATTATTTGTCACAAGAACCAACCCTTCTGATCTCGCATGACCGGCAATCAGCATATCCATCGGACCAATTGGTGTTCCCTTTCGTTCAAGGTCTGCACGAACCTTTCCGTATTCTTCTGCAGCATAATTGTCAAACTGAAGAATAGAAATAGACGACAAGAACAATGTAATTGCTACACGGTTGCGTTCCACCGCCTGACTCTTTTCCACTCCATGCATCAGTTCTCCATAAGTAATGGACGAGATACACATATCGTCTGGATCATGCTTCAGAAAATTTTTTATGACTTCGGGCGGCTTATGCTTGATTGCATAGATACAAATATTAGTGTCCAGCATATACTTCATAGAGCTTCACGCTCCTGTACCGCAGGCTGTTCTCTGCCATCACTCATGAAGTCATCCGAGAACAGTTCCAAGCTGTTCAGGAAAGCGGACCACTTGTTTTCCTTCGGCATCAGAATAACAATATCACCGACCTTATTAATCGCCACTTCATCACCATTGAAGCGATATTCCTTCGGAAGTCGAACCGCTTGGCTCCGACCATTTTCAAATAACTTTGCAGTCATCATAGTAATGCACCTCCTTATATTATTAGTATATATCGTGGTATATATTTTGTCAAGTTATTCTCTGCGTTTCCAGGGATTTCGCTTTTAGCACTGTATATTTATAAATAGTGCCCCTCCAACACTATTTTTCTTTTGCTTCCTGAATAGCTGAATGCAAACAAAGTTCCCCCTTAGCTCGTTTCTAGGCGCCTGTTCTTATTTTCCCACTGACATACTATCCGCCTTTTTCATACAAGATACATTTTACTTTTTCCAACAATAGCTCATCACAAAACTTCCGGTTTACACTTTTTCGGCTGTTCACACTTTCTTTAAATCTTTGAATACAACGATACGGCAATTTCTGAAGAACTCCTTCCTGAGTCCATTCTAACATTTTTTTGCTTTCCGAATGCCCGTATATGTAAAATTTGATAATTCTGCCCAATAAACAGAAATATGTAAGAAATTGTTAATCTCATCTTTCTTGTCAGATATTCCTATTATTTCTATAATGAAAGTAAATACAAAATTGGAAATTCGCCTGTTTTCCGGAAAGGAGATGACATGATGAAACAAAAGAAGTGAGTCTGGATGTCCTTTAATTTATGGGAAGCAAATGTATTTGAACAGTACCTGGAAGAAATGGCAGCGCAGGGCTGGTTTCTGGAGAGCGTTGGCGGTTCTGTCATGAAGTTTCATAGAGCAGAACCTGCAAAGAGAAGATATGCAGCCCTTCTGGTTCCGGGAAGTTCTTCCCTCACAGGCGCGGACAGCTGGAAAGCAGAGCAGTTCCGTAAGCAGTGCCAGGAAGCCGGCTGGAATTTTGAATGCAGCGGTACTTTCTGGCAGATTTTTTATACGACGGATGATGCAGTGGAGCGTACAGGGGACATGACCGAAGAAAAGCAGTTCCTGATCCAGAAATCGCTTTCCTGGACCTGGTCTGTGAAGCTTTGTTACCCTGTTCTGATCGTATTAGAGGCATGGGCGGTATACCGATACTTGCAAAATCCAGGGAAACTGTTTTCCGATTCCATGCTGCTTCTTCTTAATCTTCTTATGGTTGGGATCTTTGTGTCCTGGATCGTTTCATATGTACGGATTTTCTGGTGGGTTTATAAGACTACCTCTGCTTTCAAAAAAGGGGAACCACTTCCGAAAATGGATCTTAGGCGAAAGGTAAACTTTAAAAAGCGCATTATTCTATTTGACGGCATCCTGATACTGGGGGGCCTGGCATTTTCTTCTTCCATGAGTGCCTTTGTCGGATTTATGATCTCTTCCGTACTCATTGTAGCAATTTCATTTTTTATGAGAAACTGGATCCGAAATAATGGAAGTGGTGATAACCGCGATGACTGGATTGGATACCTGGTTGGCGTCGCTGTGGTCTGCATGATCACCATTCCCCTGTGTAACGCGGCCACGTCACATTTTCTGGGAGAGGAAGAACCGGACGCTGATAAAAAGCAGACCATATTTGCAAGCTGCCAGAATGATGAATTTAAAATAAATGGTTCTGGAACGCCGGTAGGCGTTACCATATACAAAAGTCCCATTCCATGGATCATTCGCAAAACCAGCGAGTGTTATCCAAAAGACATGTCCGATTTGTGGGACCAGACAGAGCAGAAGCTTCCGGCCGAAATGGAAAGTCTTTCAAATGGTATGGAAGTGGCCTGGTACCGCTATATGTTCCGGAAAGATGAAACTAATCCGGATCCAGAAAGCAATGCTTCCGTGAATAAGGAGGAACCTGCTCTGGATGAGGTAATTTTAAAAGATAAATCACACCTGATCATTCTGGATTTCGGTGGTGGAACAGATCTGGCCGGCCTGAAGGAAGCAGTGGCTGCTTTCGAAGAGGATGATAAACCATATATGGGGGCACCGAAAATAGTTCTTGATGGACATAACTATTTTGCAACGGAATTATGTATTGTGAACGAGGTGCCTGAAAGGTATTTATATGCCGGCGAATTAACTGACCAGGAGAAGAAATATGCTTTCATTGATGGAAGCAAGTACTATACACCAAATAGTGATGGAGTGCCTGAAGACTTTTATATTTATCAGGAGTGTGGGACTCCAGTAAGCGAACACGAAGTGGATAATACTAAACGTCAGTGGGCGTATGTCAAATGGAGACTGGAAGATTAACAATATTGAGAGGTATCTATATGGAAAATAAGAGATTTGAAATTACTGAAACCGCTGGAAGTGTAAAGGGTTTTTATGTGGTAGTAGATAAAGAAACCGGTGTCAATTATGTTGTTGCAAAGTTTGGCACTGGTGTTGGCATTTGCCCTTTAATTGATAAAAATGGAAAACCCATTGTTACAGAGTAATTGCCTATAGAAAAGAGGTTTCCCACGCAACATGAACATCGGTTGCCTTCGAAATGAGTGATCAGCAAGCCGATGTCTCCTTTGATAGATATTGCCGTTTTGAACTGGAATCAACTGTATTCCTTTATTGTGAACGATTCCAATTGTATTTCTGTAAAGATTACGGATGAAACCAGGTACTCATGAAGAAATTATTATAGAAGAAGATGCTTATCCGTATGTATTCTATTTGGCATCTATTCCTTCGGAGTACATTTTTATTGATGCCGAAGGAAATGCACTTAATGACAACTACTGGCTTATAGGACTGTGAAATCGGGATTTGGAGGTAAAAAGCATGATGAAGCTCGATAATTTTATTAATATGATGACAGGACACTTTAATAACAAAGAGCAGTTTGATAATATGCAGAGAGAAGGGAAAACATATCCTTATGCAGAACACATTAATACAATCTGTAATGAGAAAATTTTAAACCTTCCTAAAGATTTTAATGGTAAATTTGTTGTTGAAGAAAGCTACTATGAGACAAATGGTAAACGCCATGCTTCCCCACATCTTTTCCTTATTACAGAGAAAGAAGACGGAATTGTGTTGTATTCTTATGAAATACCAGAAGGAGAAGATAAAAGTACGTTTTCATATGATTCTATGAAAAATGCTGACTACACTGAATTGAAAAAATCTGAAAAATTCACTCCGGCGCTCTATCATGAGAAAGATGGAATCTGGGAAGGAGGCAGTACAAGCCAGTTTTCACCGGTAATGACATTTAAGCTTTGGGAAAAGTTTTCTGATAGTTGTCTGGAGGTATCTGAAAGCATGGAAGTTAATGGAAAGAAAACTTTTGGATATGATGAACCAATTATCTATAAGCGAGTATAATCCAAGAATGAAATATTGCGATAACTTCCAGTTGTGCGCCCAGCTAAGGGTGTGTAGTCAAGCCGGTGGGATTCCGGTTTATCCAAGGTTTAGCCAACCAGATAATAGCGAGTCTTGGGATGATGCCGGTAACGGCATCTGACAAGCGTAGACAGCAAGAAAGCAGGGTTGAATAGTGATTGAGCTTCGAAACGTTAACTTCAGTCGGTCGACGTCTTAACTGGTGCGGAAGACAATATCATGTAATGCGATATGGCGAGTGTTATGTGGCACTGCGGAGTCAGAGAACCAATCATGTTTTACATTATGAATACACATCAACTGGGGAGAACCTGCCATTTCTCGAAGAAGAGTATGAAATTGCAACTGAAAACGGAGTATTTCAATTGAATGGTAGGTGGTCGGACAATCCCATAGTACTGTAGAAAACCTGGTGTACATTCGGCCCAATGGGAACAATGACGCAGGGGATCTGTAAATTAAAAAATAATGAAAATAAGTAATACTATAAGGCAATTTATAAAAGGCATATGTCAAAAACATTGTTGACATATGCCTTTTATAGGACTATTATATAAGAAAAGCGAGAAAGGAGCAGTTTATGCCGAGACCAGTAAAATGCAGAAAAGTCTGTCATTTTCCCCAAATTTTAGAATTTCTTCCGGCAGATGATAATGAGAAAAAAACACCCATTGTTCTGACAATAGATGAGTACGAGACAATTCGTCTTTTGGACAAGAATGGTTATAGTCAGGAGCAGTGTGCAGCAGCTATGCAGATCGCAAGAACAACTGTTCAACGAATTTACGAGATTGCCAGGAAGAAAATAGCAGATGCACTCATTGATGGACATCCACTCAGAATCGAGGGCGGGGATTTCAGAATTTGTGATGGTCAGAGCAGCAACTGCAGCTTTGGAGGATGTTACAAACAGGAAATTTACAAAAAATATGCAGCAGAAAAAGGAGAAGGTATCATGAGAATAGCAGTAACATATGAAAATGGACAGATTTTCCAGCACTTTGGACACACAGAGACATTTAAGATTTACGATGTAGAGGAAGGAAAAGTAGTACATTCAGAAGTAGTAGATACGAATGGAAACGGACATGGCGCATTGGCAGGAGTTCTTAATGCATTGAACGCAGATGTTTTGATCTGTGGCGGAATCGGAGGCGGTGCACAGACAGCGTTAGCGGCAGCCGGTATTACTCTTTTCGGAGGAGTTTCTGGAGATGCAGATAAAGCGGTAGAAGCTTTTATCAATGAAACACTTGAGTATAATCCGGATGTGAAGTGTTCTCACCATGAGCATAACCACGGGGAAGGACATACATGTGGCGAGCATGGATGTGGAAGTCATAGCTGTCATTAAGAAGAATAAAAAATACAACACGAAAGGATGCGTCAAGGTAATGCAAGAATTATCGTGATACATCCTTTTGTATTTGGATTGATTTTCAAAAAGATATTGCTGCTGACTTGAAAAAGTAAATTCCAGTGCAAGAGTAAATTCCATCGGCTTTTAAA
>OLRY01001391.1_pt1 | contig 22733 bp, 23 predicted proteins | sample 1672541 | NCBI WGS metagenome assembly OLRY01 (sample SAMEA3136697, study PRJEB25190) | human gut metagenome | biome: human gut; feature: human-associated habitat; material: faeces | place: Austria | collected 2013 | reverse complement strand
TGGTAAATAAGTATACCACACCTTCCCGGGAAGGTGTGGTATACTTATTTACCAATCAAAAGAGAGGAGGTCCGCCATGGAAAAGCGCGGTATCAAGATCGCGGCCCAGAACCGCAAGGCGCACCACGACTATTTCGTGGAGGACCGGTATGAGGCGGGCATCGAGCTGGCGGGGACGGAGGTCAAATCCATCCGCCAGGGCAGGGTAAATCTGAAGGACTCCTACTGCGTGGCCAAGGACGGCGAGATTTACGCCCACAGCATGCACATCTCTCCCTATGAACAGGGGAACATCTTCAACAAGGACCCGGACCGGCCCAAGCGGCTGCTGATGCACAAACGGGAGATCCGCAAGCTACACGATCTGCAGAAGCAGGACGGCTATGCCCTGATCCCCCTGAGCCTGTACTTCAAGGACAGCCGGGTGAAGGTGGAGCTGGGCCTGTGCAAGGGTAAAAAGACCTACGACAAGCGGGACGCCATCGCCAAGCGCGACGCCAAACGCGAAATGGAGCGGGCTGTCCGCGAGAAAAACCGATAAAAGGAGCGTATCCATGAACAATCCCATCGTCACCATCGAAATGGAAAACGGTAAGAAGATTACTGCCGAGCTGTATCCCGATATTGCGCCGCAGTCTGTGCGGAATTTCATTTCTCTGGCCAACAGCGGGTTTTACAACGGGCTGATCTTCCACCGCTGCATTTACGGGTTCATGATCCAAGGCGGCTGCCCCGACGGCACCGGCATGGGCGGTCCCGGCTACTGCATCAAGGGTGAATTCGCCGCCAACGGCGTGCCCAATGATCTGCGCCACACCCGGGGCGTGCTGAGTATGGCCCGGGCCCAGGATATGGACTCTGCCGGCAGCCAGTTCTTCATCATGCACAAGGACGCGCCCCATCTGGACGGGCAGTATGCCGCCTTCGGTATGGTCATCGACGGCATGGACGTGGTGGACGAGATCGTCTCCCAGCCCAGGAACATGATGACCAACAAGCCCAAAAAGCCCCAGGTGATGAAGTCCGTCACCGTGGATACCCAGGGTGTCACATATCCGGAGCCGGAGAAGCTGCCGGATCCCTTCCATAGATAAGCTTTTACACGGCATCCGGGCCGGCCTCCGGCCCGGGCGCCTTCCATCTCATACGGGGCTGTACCGGTTTCGACGGGGGTGCGGAGGCAGGATAAGCGGGCGGCGGCGCCTGACCGCCTAAAAACGGGCAACTTAAAATTAACTGACAACAATCGTATTGCTGTCGCTGCCTAACTAAGGCAGCCGTCTGAACCGGAGAGGCCACAGGCCGGGGAGGGCATCGTTGATGTGGCGGACGTGCGGCGGGTAAGAGTTGCCCCGCCCATGCATCATGACTCTACTGAACTGCTCAGTCTGGCCAGTGCCTGTGCAGGGAGGGAATGCTGAAACTGTCCTGCGCCCGGAGAAGGTCCTGTCAAAGTGCTTTCGGACAGGGGTTCGACTCCCCTCAGCTCCACCACATATGAAAAATCCGAACTTCTTCCCCATCGGGAATGCGTTCGGATTTTTCATTTTTATCAAGGATATTTCCTACTGATGTTTATCCCCGGAGGATTTTTTATCCTCCGGGTTTTTCTTTTATTTGCACATTCGATTCCTGACCGCTCTCCTACTACAATGATTGCAGAAAATCATTGGGAGGATGGAACAATGAAAAAAATCATCACAGACGAAAGGACAGGCTTGCACTATGAGCTTGTCGGGGACTACTACCTTATCGCCGGGGAGGACGAGCCGGAGGAAGATCAGCCAATCGGGGTATGGGGACAACGGCACCTCCGCTATCTCAAGGAGCATCATCGTGTGCGGTACGCCAACCTGCTGACCAGCGGTGAATTGAACGCCCATCTTGCGGATGTTGACCGGCAGGCAGAGGCGCTTTTTCTTCGGCTGGTAAAGCAAATGGCAGATGCAGAGGACATCACAGAAACGCTGAAAACCAACAATCAAATGGAATGGGTCCGGCGGATGAATTCCTGCCGAGATCGTGCAACCGAAATTGTCTATCACCAAGTAATCTATACATAGTCAAAACCTCCGGCTTAGCTGGAGGTTTTTATTTTTGCAATTACAGGAACAATTGTCGTAAGGTTTTCTCCTTTCAGCTTTCTTCACGCTGAGAATGAAGGCCGGGCTTGAAATCAAAATCCAACACGATGCTTTACTGCACCCAGAACGGCAATTTCAGCCTCAGCAAACATATCCTCAGTAACAGCAACAACCTCCTCAGTGTCCTGAATCAGTGCAATATTCAATGCATTTTCAAGAACGGCTTCAATCATCTGCTGGTGCTTACGCAGAGAAGTTACATCGTGGCTGACAAGATTATCGATGTGCTTATCCATCAAGTCGTAGTCGAATTTAATAATGCTGTAGAGATCACTTGCCAGTTTTTTGTCTGCATACTTGCGGGAAATAGACTTAATTCGCGCAGCATTTGCGTTCGGGAAGTGGATAACCGCACATCTATCCGCAAGAATCGGACTTACTTTCTGAAGATCATTGGCCGTCATAAACATAGGGCAATGTTCAAGGCCTACAAGAGTTGTTTCCAAATAGTTGTCGTATACATCGCAGCGAGATTCATCGGTAATAGAGAGCAGTTCATCCTCCACACTTGCGCGATTACGGTCATGAGAAACTTTATCGATCTCATCAAACACATAAGCAATCAGAATACTATTGGCTCGAAGTCTTGCTTTTGCGATGCATCCTACATCGGCAGACTGATATGTACCATTATCACCTGTCATACCATGTGATCCGTCAGTCTGTGGAACTTTAATCACCTCGGTCGGCAAATGAAGTGCTTCCTCAACCAGGAGACGGACAGCAGTGGTCTTACCAGACCCTTTTTCGCCGACAAAAATAATAGGACGCATATATCCTGTGTCAACATACTCGACCAGTACAGGAACAACACGATTAACAATTTCTTCAGGGATATCATTTGTTCTGCAAAAAGCAACCAGATGTCTATAGAGGTTTCTCGGATTCACTTTACTGCGAAACATATCAGGAACAGACAGACTCATTTTTTGAGCTGCTTCAAGTAGCGCACCTGCTTCTTATCCACATGATGACTAGATCCGGGATTGGAAAGCTGCTCAGAAAGCTCTTTCAGATGTGACACACCTTCTTTGTTAAGACCGGTAATTTCTTTGTCAAACCAGCGCATGCCGCACTGACTTTCCCTCACTTGAGTTGTAGTTTGAGAAACACGGCACTCCGTTCTAATTTGGCCGGAATTCACTATCGCCAAAATTTCTTTATCGTCCATCTGAAGTAGCTTAGTAAACATAGCACTGTCAAAGGTAGGGAATAATTTCCGGCGTTCTTCAACAGAAAGACTGAGAAGCTTTTCTTTGATATTTGTTTCAGACATTTTTCTCCTTTCCAAACTCAAGCAGTTTGAGCTTATCCCATACCCCTGACTCGTTGGTCTTGTTAAGTACTAGGGTTGTGGAGTTTCAAAATTGCTTACTCCTCGTGACTGACAAACTTCAGAATAGAACGTCTTTCCTCAATTGCCCCGGAATGAAGCATCATCTGGTGGGGAAATTCCTCCAGCAGCAGCTTGTACTCATCTCTGATTGCATTTACCTCGGAGATGTTTACAGTTTCATGATTTGCTTTCGCAACCAGAATATGATCCTTGGACATTACACGGAGAAGCAGCAGATAAGGCGTATTAATGGATGGCCGAGGTTCAGCAGATGCCGCAATACCGTAGTTGCAAGTCTTTACTACATCCTTATACATTCCACGTGCAAACTGCATATCAGCCAGATGAAGGGCACACAGAGGGGCATTCGAGTAATGCTGAATAGATTCAGCCAGAATCTTCATGCTCTGCTCATGATTACCAAGAGCATTTTCGAGTTCGCTCTCAGCCACACAAGCTTTTTCCTCATAAGGAAGTACAGTCTTATACTGTTTCACAAGGAGACGAATCTCTTCTTCGTTCTCAATCGGATTGTTCGCCAGGAGATAGTCACAAGAGAATGTGAATGCGCGCCAGCTCCAGCGACTGAAAGGTAGTTTGCGAAGCATAAAGTAATGAGTATCTGCCACTCTCATATCTCCGCATTTGCTACTATAGTTAATCGTATCTGCGAGCAGATTAACATTCATAGGATAACGCTTCAGTCCCTCCATGCAAAAGTTACTCGCACGCTTGTAGTTGCCTCTTCTGGCCATATCGCAAGCTTTATTGTGATAATCATCTGCATCCATGACATTATCGTCATTGTCAAAATCGTCATCGGCATCATCAGTGCTAGGGCCTCTCATCTGAGACAGCATTTCAAGAGTACTGTCAAGGGGTTTGCCCTTGGCATCCACTGTGCCGATCATCTCTCCGCCGATAGCTTCTTCATTTTTGTTCTCCCCCTCATTACCACCGAAGAGATTAAGAGATTTGATTTCATCGAAATTGCTCATATTGATTTGATTCTCCTTTTCATTTCAGCTGTTGTATCAGCTCGTTTTGATGATATGATTATACATCATTTTGAAATTGCGCTTTTTTAAAGATCACACCTTTAAACTAAGCAACTTTTTCAATGTCTTGTTTCTATTAACATCCTAGCAGGTTAAGTGAAGGCTTTTATTTTTAAGATGGAGATATCTTTCCTGCCTGAAAATCTTTTTCTGGATGCGAGTTGATGATATCAGAACCAATTTAATTATTTTTAGACATACAACAAAAATCTCCCGGAACTGATCTTAAAAAGTCGGCTCCTGGTTTCATTTATGTCCATCTTTTCTTTATGTTTTCGCTTTTATCTCCAATCCGGATTTCATTTCCACCACAATCTCCTCATCGGAAATGGTGATTCTGTCTACTAACTTTCTGGCGAGGAGTTCACCGTAATTCGTAATGGCTTCGGGGATTTCTCCTAAGAAGATAATAAGTAAGAAATAGCGACAGCATTCAGGATGTCCCGAATGCTGTCGCACGCTGTCAGTTAAGCAACATTGACATATGGCAGACCGAAGAACACATGTGTTTCCTTAACCTTCATTGGCCAGTTCAAAAAATAAGGGCGATACCACAGGTGGTAATGCTGGAAGTACCCTTCTTTTGGGCCACCACTCGCATCCAAGTCGATCTCGTAGTAAGAGTCGTAATCACGGCTCGAGCCATACGAATAGTCACCCATACGGTTTTTGCTCCACTTTTCGCATAAAGATCGCGCATCGCACTCCTCCATACACCACACGCTTGTGATTGGCGTATTCGCTTCATTGCTCACCTTGATGCTTGTCGGAGACTGCACTATCCACTTGAGGAAACGATTTGCCTCAAAGATGTCCATCGACTGGGGGTATATAAGTAACGCTCCGGAGTTGGGAATGGTACAGGCCTTATAATAGGCTCCGTCACCAGTACTTTGTTTCTCCATAAGCGACATACAGTCGTCTTTGGTGGCCAACTGAACCGATTCCACATCGACCTGGGTAGCCGATGCGGACACCGCCATGTATATGACAAGGCCGCCAACAGTAACAACGGCTACCAACGGGAAAGCCGCTCCAGCAGCTACTGTAATGTCGCAGCCCAAAGACTCCAAAGCCGCTGCCGCTACCGGCAAGGAGGCGGTGAGTGTGGCTTCACCCCCAAGTTTACTAACTGTGCGGCACCGCCCTTTGTTGTTGAAACAGCGCCGCACCGGCAGACGCTGAGTGCCTCATCAACAACGACATGAAAATCATGAGTATGCTTAGTAACATGGCCGGAGAAAATGTAGACAATTTTACCAGCCCACGAAACCTCGTACCAGAGGTTACTGTAGTCGTTTAAAGTTTCCGCCAAGACCTCAAAGCAGTCGCCGGGAGCAACGGCAGTAACAGCATCCGCTTTTGCGTAGGGCTCTTCGTGAAGTTGGCACGAGTTGACAACCTGAACCATGTCCCTGGCGGGTTCCTGAGCTCCACTAAGCAAAGTCGCTGAATAGCCGTCTGTCTGCGGCGAAAGAATAGAGACGCTTTCTCCTTGTACGCCTCCTTCTGCGGCACGAAGTTTGCCAGCTTTCGCCAAGTTCAGCAGGTGTTTATTTTGCGAAGCCGTGCCATGATAATCGCTGATGCCATTGGCTTGTGCAATCACCTCACGGTGAGCATAGGAACTTTCGACGCCAATCGAATCAAGGGCATCCACGATGGACTCTCCGTCATAGCTGCATGCGGGATAATACAGGGCGGCAGCAAAAGCGTTGGAAGTGCAGAGGAAAGCCAAGAGAAACGCCAGGAGGACCGAGGTGAATTTTTTGAACATACACGAACCTTCTTTCTTTAATAGTGTAGCGATAATATACCACTTGAGAAGAAGGGTGTTTTTTATTATGCTGGATGTATATAAGAAAAAACGGTGGGTGACGATTCCCGCAAGCGGAGATGGGATGTTGTTCCGCGTAGACAAGGCTAAAAAGGACGCTGTGCTTGGCACAGCGTCCTTTTTAGCAATCATTCCTCAAAAACAGCGCCGTTTTGCTCAAGGTAACCTTTGAGCGTGGGATCAATATTAGAACTGAACTGAGCCCCGGACAAGCCCAGCGTCTTGGTCACAACCAAAAGCATAGGCCTTTCCTCGGGCTTATCAAGACGAACTACATGTATGAAACTGGCTTCAATTACAAAGAGAGCGTCTTCGCAGTCTGAGAGGTGCAGCACAATGTCATTTCCGTTTGTCTTGACAACGCCCACATATTCTTCAACGAAATTCATGTTCTTCTCATCTAGTAAGACGGAAAAAACCTGCCACGCTTTGACGGTATCATTGACCGCAGCATTTTCTTCGAGATATATAAATCCTGTTTTTCGTTTGAAGCAGGCATGCTTTTTTCGCAGAATATCTGTCAATTGTTTTTGCTTTCCCGTCTGCAACCCGTTTTTCGGCAGTACTCGTAGATCATCGGTTTTTCTAAAGTATCCTGTATCAAGACGGAAAAGAAGTTCATCCCGATACAAGATGCCTGCGCTCAAAAGCAAATATCTCCCCATAAGCTCATAATCCCACTGGCAAATATCACGTTCATCTTTGACTTCGTGAGCAAAAGCATAATCTTCGGCTTTTTTATAAACCTTTGGGCCATCACATCCAGGAAGAATTATGTAATCGCCATCAGATGTAACATCAAAACCAAAAAAACCGCCCTTCGGTAAAGCAAATTGCTGCATTTTCTTCAGGTCACTTGAATAAATACAAATATAACCTGTGGAGGTGGAGGCTACAAATATTGTATGTTCTGGGTCTTGCGTAGTGCAGACATTTTCTACCCGCTGGCAATTGCAAATCTCCGGAAAATTAATTTCATCCAAAAGGTATTTTGTGTTATTTACCTTATACATAGAGATATAGCTGCAACTTATTCCACAGAGAAGAAACCTTGAGCTATCAATCCAAGTGCAAAAGGACGCATTTCTTTCACCACCAATAGGAGGTATGGCATTAAAATGCTGACCATTATAGAAGGCCAAATGCCCGTTCGTTGAAGAAACAAGAAACCGCTTTGCATTATAGGCGGACACCGTAACATTTCCTGCCGAAATGGGAATTCTTATTACAGCATTTGCGCTATGTTCACCTAATTTATAAATCTCGATAATGCCGGAAGCGTTAAAGTCAAAAGGAGTGCCGTTTGTATCGCACAAAGGGCGATACACCGCAAAATAAATACCATTATCCGATAGTGCGAGTTTCGTTACGTATTCTGCAACATCTTGCCCTACATATGATGAAAACGATACAGTAAATGGGTTCTCGTCTCCAAGATAGAATGCCATCTGTAGGCCACGCTGTGTAAAAGATAGACCGGCGGTGACCTTGTCGGACGCAAGAACAGTGATGAGTCCATGGGCATATCTCTGCCCTAGACAAATCGGCCTCATTTTGCCGTCGAACAAATCATATTCCACCATCCGGGAATGTACTTTAGAGACATCACCTCGAAGAATCATCTTCCCTGCCTTGAAATCTACACAGTAAAGGGAATAACCCAAGTCCGGTTCCTGCGTGTATCCGTCATCTAATATTTTCCCGGCGTTCTCACCTATAGATGAAAAACATATATAGAAGAAATGCGGATCAGTGTGCATATTTCTCTGCAATATTACGAGTAGCTTACTATCCCTAATCGAGATTCCTCGAAACTCTAATAGTTCATCCTCATCCAGTTCAAAAAACTCAGGAGTAGACGGTACTGCTCTTTGCGGCAAATATGTATCCAGGGAAGCCGCCCATTTGCATACAGCATCATACTTGTCACCTTTTTTTGTAAGGTGATAAAAAACAATTTTAGCCGTATCGTTTGGGCGATCATCAAGATAAACTCCCAGCGACGAAATATCATTGTCTACAAAAATATCTTTAATTCCGGACGAATAAGTAATCCCGTTTATTTGCCCCGTAGTCCAGCTTTTAGTATCAAACCAAGTAATTCCGCCGGAGCAAGCTGCAAAGACGAGCAGATTCCCAGATACACAAAAAGCATCTGAGGCGGCAACTTTTTCTCTTAAGGTGCGAAGCCCAAGTTTGCTCTCATACGCCAATATATAATGTTCTTTAGTCAGAACGATAATGGATCCATTGTTTGTTACAGAGATAGCATTTATCGGAAAGTCGTAATTAAAAAAAGCATCAACTTCATTCAGCTGAGCTCCGCGAAAGTTACAGCCGTTCAGCGAACAATTGGTAAAAGAAACAAGATGCAAATCCAGCGCAGAGAAGTCCACTTGATCCAAATTATTTCCTCGACAGAGCTTCATTGCCTCTATGAGATTGCTGGTAGCAAGCATAGCGTCAAAGAGGTTCTTTTCATTTTCTAGAGATCCAGGATTTTCTAGAAATCCAGGTAGGTGTAAAAGCGCTTGAATCTCTGAAGGCTTTCCAATATGTTCACCAAGGATTTCGCCCAAAAGAGAGAGTATCTCATTTGATAGTTTACGGGCACACAAACACCTAGGTATTTTAATTTCCTCACCAGGATGAGACTTTGCCATATGCTGGACATGCTGAAGCTTGGATTCAACATATTTGGCAGAAAAGAATTCGGAATATATCTGATGCACAAATGTATAGCGGGTGCATATTCCGTTGCTTTCACCGATAAGAAGGCCGGTTGACAAAATGTTTTCGATGAGCATTTCGTCATCCGAAAAGGTTTTCACCTCAAAAGTCCTTCCGTTTTCAAACGCAAACCTGGGGAGAAGTTCTTGTATAGCTTGGCGAAGCTCTTTAAGTCGATCTGAGCAAGGATAGCCCCTTTTAAACTGATCAAGCAGGTGGTCTACATGCGCTTGCAGAATATCCGCTTTCGTTTTTGCCCCGTTGCTGTAGACCTTCAGGAAGAAGGGAAAACGCAGCAGTTGAACTGTTGTTTCCTCTTCAGGTAAAGCAAGCTCCTTTTCCTTCAGGTAGTCCACTACCGTCTCAAGTGGTAATGGATCCAAATGCCAGGTTTTAAAGTCTTTTGTGGCTTCCCATTGATAATCCTGCCTTGAAGCGACGCATATGACCGCCGCAGATGAAAGGTTTGCGATTTCTTCTTGGAGCCCGGCGGAGGGATCCTCAGCCTCGTCAAGACCATCAAGAAGGAGAATGCATCTATTGACGGCGAAAAAATTCGCAGGAAGACATTCTTCTTCGGCAGGGAAATAAAGTCTTTTTACTTCGCTTCTAATATAAAAGCTTCCTTTTTCTTTTTTATAGGCATGAAGAGGGATATAAAGCGGAAGCAAAGTGGCATCAGCTAATAGCTTTTTCCAAAGCAGTAGAAAGAGCGTGCTTTTTCCCGAGCCACCTTCGCCAAGAAGCAAGGCGTTGCTTTCCGTATTAAATGCGTCCCAATCCTTCGGGAGACAAACCAAACTTTCGTTGAAGTCATCATTTGCTCCAAATTTAGCCTGCCACTCATGCTCGTACAACTCACGGCTTTTCTCCAGTGCCAAAGCCTGATGGAACCCGTGTTTTTCCAATATTTGGATCATTCTATTGAGAGCGTGATAAAGCTCCCGATCTTTCCCTCTTATGCTCGGACGATGTTCCATACTATTGTCCGTCAGATGGCAGATTAGATTTTTAATTTCGTCCTTAACAGGCTGCGAAAGATCCAACTTACTACAGTTGGATTCTAAACAACCACAGTTGTATTTGCTTGCATTGAAAATCAAACAGTACAGCAATTGACCGACACCATAGACATCTGTCTTTTCGGATACGACATACTTGTTGCTGCTATACTCCGGCGGCTCGGTTCCTGAATACCCAGCAGGAGGGCTGGGGTCATTAATTTTTTTACTGAGCCCAAAATCGATCGCAAACGCGGTTACCGCATCAAGTCGGTCGGACCTAAAGTTAATATCTGCAGCGAAAACATTCGTGAGAGAAAGGTCTAGATGGGCATAGTTAAGTTCCGCCAACCGCGCAAGGAAATGGGCCAGCGAGCGCATGATATAAAGCGAAGCCCTTATGCGCTCGTAATCGGTAAAGTCTTTGAACTTATCCTGCAGCTTTTGCAGCGAAACAAGATCATTAGGCAGCTTGGTCTCTATGAACATATTCTTCTCTGCAGCTACAATACGAACAGGACTTTGGAATGTGTCATTGCCGACAGCTGCTGTTGTTTCTTTTTCACTATGCATGACATCACGGTTGATTAGGGTTTGTCCGAAGGCGGCAAAGCCTTTGGGGTTATAGACTTTGAGCACAAGATCCGATCGGGCGCCCTCGTTCTCAAGCGGATAAACATCTGCACAGCCGCCGCAGATCGGCTCACCAGCAATCTTATAAGAGTTGCCATTGATTTGAACAATATCTCCTCTTTTATACTGCATATCTTATCCTCCCACTGAGCAAACAACCCTTGCGGCTGCCAGATTATTTTCTGAACGTGATCTTGAGATTTTTCTTTGTATTTATTGTAGTTTTCAGGTTTTTGGGGTTTATTTTCTCATCTGAAAAAATTTGGTCGGTATAGAAACTCAAAATCATCCATGTAACATGCTTCTTGATGATTTCCTTGCCGCTGTTGTCGTCCTCTAACCCCGCATTTTCTATTTTAGTTATGAGAGGCTCAAATGCTTCGTTTTCACAGAGCTTTTCGATAAATTTTTGCGAGAAGACGCACTCCTTATCCCGGTTAAGGATACAGCTAAATGTTTTCTTGTTGTCTCTTTTAGCTGCCGTCACTTCATTTGCAAAATCAGCCCGAAATTTTTGATATAAGTCCATAATTTTACGGTTTTCTCCCAGGCATTCACGAACGGCTTCAGAATAATACTTTTTTGCCACTTTGCTCTCGTTTAAGTCCTTTTGCTTTTGGGTCATGCTGCCCTTGTGTTTTTTTCCAGCGTCAGAACGTTGCGTAAAGTAAAGGACAAGGCCTTCGTGGAAGGCGATGATTGCAAAAAGATAACACTGCTCAAGTGGGTTCTCAGCGATGAAAGGAGGTAGCATAGCTTCGCGCAGCACGGCAGTGGCCACTTCAAAAAACTCGGTAAAATGAGCGGATATATTTTCTGCTTCTACACTACCGATGTCCCACCAATTAGTTATACAGGCTCTGTACAGTGCAGCCAAGAAATCAGCTTTTGTTGGCTTCACTTTGCCTCTCAAGAGAGAATCGAAACTTTGGGGCGCCTGTTCCTCAACCTTTCCGTTGGAATCGACGCAGTAGTACTGAGAGAGGTGCACTCTGCCTTTGCTCAACAAATCCGTATCCGCCTCTGTCAAAGTATAGGGGCGCGTATACAGGAGGGAAATATTTTTGGCCATTTTAGAGGCTTTTTCCTTAGCTTCTTTTCCTTTATAAGGCGTTCTACGCTGGTCATTCAAAAAATCATTGATTGGTTTAGCATTGGCGGTTGGCGTCACTTGAGTACATTCGGCAACATGCTGTAGCAAGCTGGTAGCTCGCAAAGAGACGCCGTTCAATCTGCCAAACCTTTTCTTTAAAAAATCCTTCATTTCCTGGAGAGCGACATTTTTCCCACGCTCTTTTGCAACACTTCTGAAATTGTTTACAACACTGTCCTTGTTTACCTTCGTATTTGCTGCCGCATTGGGTGATTTCAGCAACTCATTATAGGTGAGCTTTTGCGTCTTTTTCTTTGCCAGATTTTTATAATACAGATGAAGACTTCCAAACTCCTCCTCGGTAAGAGACTCATCTGTATCATTCAGGGCCAAGGCGAAAATTGCAATCAGATTTTCAGGATCATTATAATCGAAGCCAAAATTCGAAGTCTCCGTGATAAAGCGTTCTGCTTCTTGCACGCTCATCTCTAAAGACAGGGGAACTTCGAGGTAATCTTCGCGTTCTAGGTTTCCTTTGAGCACATCTTCCCATTCTTCGCGAGAGAAATTTTCCCAGGAATTTCCATCCAATGAAGAGAGCAATTCTTCATCTGAGGAGCACGGCAGACGGCGAGATTTACAGTAGGATGTTAAAAGTTGTTTAGGCTGATTTCGCAGTTGCTCCTGGAGATCGGCAAATTTTTTTTCGTAAAACTCGCGAATTTGCTCTTTGGTATGGTCCGTCCTGAGGTTTTCTTCAGCTTCCTTCCGGAGACTAACCAATATTTCATGAGCTTTTTTTTCAAAAGATTCCTTTTCCCCCGGCGTTTTGTACAGAACGCTATTTACATAGTATAGCAATTCTTCATATGGAGTTGTTTCATGAATGTAGTTATCGTATGGCATATTGAAGCCTCCTTCGAAAGTTGCCGATATATAGTAACAGTATAGCACAGAAAATTCAATTACTCAATAGCGCTTGGCAGAATTTCCAGTATGTCAATGCACGCTGCCCCGGGACAGTTCCTTCTTTTGTCGCCAAGACCAATGCAGTCGCCTGCTTTAATGGGCGCTCTCTTAACTTTCTTGGCATTTAGAAATGTGCCATTTAAGGAATCCAAATCATAAAGCATAGGTTCTTCACCAACCGCTAAAACGCAGTGCGCCCTACTTACAAAAAAACATTCGGAAAATGTCTTCGCCAATTCTTTATCTCCGAGGCGGCCCAAAATATAGTAGCCGGGTGGGAGGACAAAATCACCTCCTAACGAACCGCCTGTAATATGGATTCTCAAGTTTTGTTGAATATTTGGCTTTAATTTCATTAGATAACCTCCTTGCCGTTTTTGGTGTGCTACTATCATAACGCAAAAAGGCAACGCTGTTTTTTAGTTAATCCGCAGTACGGCAGTTGCAAAAAAGGGCTCCCCAAAAGCCAAGCTATAATAAGGGTTAGAATCATATTCGTAGGGAGGCATATATATGAACGACATTATTAGTGGAAGTTATTGGACACAAGCGTATTGCGAAAAAGAAAAGCTGGACTATGAAGAACAGAATAAGTCTTTTTTCGACCTACTGCAAACTGCCATCAATGCGCACTGCGGCGAAAAGATCGCACTGTATATTCACGGCGATACAGTCGACAGTGAGTTTGAAGAAATCGAGTTGCAAGACTTGATGCCCATCGAAAAAGTGATATTGGATTCAGAAAAGGTGGCACCGCGATCTATGCTGGATTTCCTGTATGTGAATGAAGTTATATTGGGAGGCAATGTTCGCTCTATTGCCAACGGGGCATTTGCTCAAAGAAGGTCGCCGTATATTCCGAATCTGAAGGCAATAAACATTATTGATCCGCAAGAGGAAGGATACTATTCTCATGATGGCGTCCTCTTATACAGGGATAGTGTTCACGATAAGCTTGTAAAGTTCCCCCCCGGGAAAATGCTCTCTAGCTATACAATCCCGGGAAAGGAAAAAAGGCTGATGCTGATCAACGGTGACGCGTTCGAAGATGCCTTCTTCTTGAATGAGATCGTAATCGAATGCCCGTGCCTTATTCCGCCGGATGCTTTTGCACATGCTCCGTATTTGCGCCGGGTGGTATTTCGTGGCAATGGGATTATGTCGAGCTTTCTGGAAGAAGACTTCGTGAATGATTTGGAGGGCGATTATGATATCGTCGTACCCATGAATGCACATGGCATCATTTGCTATGCACATACCCATGGTGGGCGCTTGCTTTTTAGCAAATAAAAAAGGGGCACTGCTACAATCAGAGGTAAATCGGCAAGGCGGCAATAGACAAAAGCTTCCCCTATGTGGGAAAATGAAAATCCTACATAGGGGAAGCTGTGATTTAAGAGTTGCTTAGTCCGGGGGGTGCGTTATCAATCATATATTCGCTTTCGTGCTCTGCTACAAGGTCTGCCAAGCGGCAAATCGCCTCCTCGAAGGTGTCTCCACCGCAGTCGAGGGATATATCGTGAGCGGGAACAAAATTTATCTCATAGGGAGAGAGAACCCAAGGGCCGTATTCAAGCCAAACATTTGTTTCTGTGTTGCGGACGGCATCGTCTTCAATTCTCTTTGTGAGGGGATCGACTTTCACAATGTACATATCAAGACACTGTGAAAAATGGCCTTTAAAAATGGGATGTTTTTTTAGAAAGTGATATGCATCATAAAATTCCATTATCGATACCTCTTTTATCCATCATTTGAGTTCCACTGTCACACAATTATCATGTTTAAGGGTGGCTGCCTCCGTTTGGAGGCAGCCACTGTTTTGGCCATCAAAGACAACCCCCGGCTCTGCCGGGGGGAAAAAATAGCCTATGGCGAGGGGCAAAGTAGACAAGAAAAAGTCTCCGAGTTAGAGTAAGGAAGAGGTTTGCCGACCAAAACTTACAAAAACAAGGAGACTAATTCATGAAAGAAGTAGATGTAAGTAGTTTAGAACATACCAGTTGGCGATGTCAATACCATGTGGTGTTTGCGCCGAAATATAGACGGATGGAGATATATGGAAAGATAAAAGAGGACATAGGGATTATACTGCGGAAGTTGTGCCAGCAAAAGAGCGTAGAAATCATAGAAGCACAAGCATGCCCAGACCACATCCACATGTTGATAAGCATCCCGCCGAAGTACAGCGTATCCCAGATTATGGGCTACCTGAAAGGAAAGAGCAGCCTGATGATATTTGACCGACATGCCAACCTGAAGTATAAGTACGGGAACAGGCACTTTTGGGCAAGAGGGAATTTTGTGGATACGGTAGGCCGAAACAAGAAAGCGATAAAGGCGTACATACAGAACCAGTTGGAGGAGGACAAAATGTCTGACCAGATTAGCATAAAGGAATTTATAGACCCGTTTACGGGTAGTAAGAATCCCAAGGCATAGATAAAAACCCCTTAAGGGGTAGCCCGAGAAAGGAATGCGGTCGGCAGACCTTTCGGGCCCCTTAAGGGGCTTCGTCCGTAATGGGCCCTTATAGGGCCTGGTCAAACCTCCGGCTTAGCCGGAGGTTTTGATTTAATTTCTGGATAGAATGACTCGTTACGAACATCACCGAGTAGCGTTTTTTTCATAATCCGGGCCATGATAACCTTCGCGCCCGGTGGCGATGTTTACATACACATGCCCACCGCCACTGTCCTTATGGTTATACTGATAGAGATTTCCAGTATGACGGTCATAATTGCCGTAATGTCCTCCGCCGGTCTTTTGAGTACTCTTGTAAGCGGTTACCTTGCCATCCTTTGCACGCATTTCAATATCCTTCTTTCATGTTATTTGGAAGATTCCCTTCCTGTATGTTTATTATATATGAAATGTGTAGGCGTGTTTTTTATTCCATAAAATAGCGAAAGCTTTTTGCAAAAAACGCACTCTTTACTATTTGGTATGATAAAAGCATAAAAACAAGAGGAGTCTACTTTGGAAATTATCGCTAACTCGCTGAAGGATAAAGGGATCCCCGTTTTTTACAAATCATAACGGCGCCGCTTATGTTCAGGTTCCGATACCATTTGATAACGCACTCCCACCTATATTGTTTCTTTAACAAATTTCTGCCTGGGATAAAAAACACGCCTGCGCACTGTGTATATAATAAGATTGCAGAAGATTACAGGAAGGAGGAAATCATTATGGCACGCTGTTATTATTTGGACTATGAAAGCAATGGCAACCTCAAGTTATTGCCTCATTACGAAAGAGAAGACAGTGAGCAAATCCATTCGGACTATTTCTAAAATCATCATTGAAAGGAGGCTACATTATGTACGAAGTATTTCCCGCTCACTGCAATTACTCCATGGACTGCAGTGGCTGGTGCGATTACGATTGGGATTCCAATTGTTGGAGTGACATGGACTGATCCTACCTGATGAGAATCTGATTGCAACAGATCGAAACAGCCGCATTGCGGCTGTAGTAGGAAGCAAAGAATATTCATCGTTGCTGATGAAATAATGGAGGTATATGAAAATGAAATTTTCAAAGTTCAACATCATAATTAAGGATGGCAATGAACCCTATATATGGAACACAAAGAGCAATGCAGTTTCAAAGTTAGATGACCCTACATTTCAACGGTTAGCAGAAATAAAACCGGAATTCATTCTACCAGATGATTTTCCGTTCCTTGATTATATGAGCGCGAACGGATTTGTAGTAGATGATGAGTTCGATGAGACAGGTGAAATACTTCGAGAATGGAGCAGAACTATAGACGACACTGCGCCTTCATCGCTTTCCATTACCCTTGCCCCTGGTATGGGCTGTAACTATAACTGTCCATATTGCTTCGAGAATGGGAAACGAGGCGGTTCAAGAATGACTTATGAAACTGCAGACGCGGTAGTTTGGTTTATCCGTAAAAAAATTGACAGCAATCCATCCCTGAAAACGATAGCTTTGAATGGCTTTGGGGGTGAACCGCTTATGTACATAGATATTTTTGAGCGAATCTGCCATCCTTTGATCCGACTCTGCGATGAGCGGGGGATCAGATTCAAAGGGCATGTTATCACCAATGCGTACTTTCTTACGGATGACATTGTTGACAGGCTAGTAAAATGCCGTATTTCCTCAGCTCAGGTGTCGATTGATGGAATGCCTGAGGTTTATGCTGCCGGAAAAGGCGTACCCGCCAAGGCATTCTACAGAGTAGTTGACAATATAGTCACAGCATGTAACAGAATGAGAATCTCCGTGCGTGTAAATGTCCCTAGGGACGGACTTGACAATGCACGTGAGCTGAGGGATTACCTAATGCAAGAAAGGGGCCTTGATGGGAAAATTTCCATATACATTGCAAACACCAGGCTATATGGTGCGAGTCTGGAAACAGAAAAAGCAAATTTCGCAAACTGGTGCGAAATGGACAAGGAGTTTATCAAAAGCTTTGATCCCAACAAAGGAAGCTTCAATTATAAGAGCTTAACGCAGAAGATTTCTGGTAGCCATTCAAGTCCTTGCAAAAACATCTGCCGTTATAACGCCTGTATCGGCCCCGAGGGAGAACTGTATCCCTGTGAGCATTATTTCGGAGACGGACGATATGTATGTGGAAGCATTTTCAGCGGTGCGAATGACACAGAGATTTCTGAAGAGTTTCGTAAAGTGAAGCTTCCGGACAACAAGGACTGTGGAAGCTGTGCATTGTTCCCGGTCTGCATGGGCGGCTGTCCTGATGACAACATTCACTCTCGCAACATTATCGAATGTGATATGTATCGTGAGCATCTTGTAGATCGGAAGCTGCTGGAAATACGGATACATAATCGCTTGATAAATGAGTCATGCACAAGCGGTTTAAGACAATAAAGGAGAAAAACTATGGAAAGAGGAAAAGATATTCTGGAGAAGCAAACCTTTCAATGCGTGAAAAAGATCAAATTCATTCCGGGTCAGCACTATTTTAAGACCGATGTGTTTCTTGACCTCTGCTCAAATGTAGACGAATACTACATCGTCGACAGCGTTGACGAAATTCCCCCGCGCGGCAGAGATAGTGTGTTGTACTGTCGATCCGGACTGGAACTGTATCGTGTCCCGCCAAAAAATGAAAGGCATCTTTGCAGTGCCCTCGGGGGTTGAGGCGCTTCGAAGGCACGCATTCTTTCGGTCGGCGCTTACCCAAGTTATCCTCCCGGATACTCTTTGTACAATCGATGAGTTGGCATTTGAGGACTGCACAAATCTGGAGAGCCTGTATCTTCCAGCAAGCGTAACGAGCATCGGAGATCAGCCAGATTGGGATTCTCCCGCGGCAAACTGTCCCAAGCTGCAAGCGATCACCGTAGATCCCGCAAATCCGAAATATTTCAGCATCGACGGTGTGTTATACTGCAAGGATAATGGCCGTCTGTTGACTTACCCCTCCGGCAAAAGCGGGTCATTCGACACACCTGACTTTGTGCTGGAGTATGCGAGCGACGCATTCCGTGGATGCAGAAATTTGACAAGCATTCGGCTTGGGGCAAATGTGACTCGGATTGGTAACGGCGTGTTTGTCGGGTGCACATCGCTGACAGAGCTGCATCTCCATGCACAGATCGAACAGCTCGATCTGTTTGCCCTCTCCGGCTGCACAAACCTGAAGGATATTTATATCGATGCCCCGGCATTAGATATTTTATTCACAGACGACGACGCGTTTCTTTGTTATTGCAAAAAGAAATTTCTACATACCTTCAACCAAGGCAATCTAACGATTCACGCCCCCGCAGAGAGCACCGTTGCAAAATTCGCAGAACAGTGTGCAGTAAAGTTCGAGCCGGCGTTGGGGTGATGCGGGCAAACGATTGTGAGTTTGAGGCCCTTGATCTTGAATGCCTAGCCGTAGAAAGAGTGACCTTCCAAAATATAGAGGCGCTCGAATCTAAGTGCATTTTCGAACTGCCCGGGGTGAAAAAAGTGTTCTTGCCCAGCGGTATCAGCGCTGTATCCGAAGACGCATTTACCCAAGGATTCGCCTCCTCCATACCGAAACTCGAATGAATTCACATTCTTGATGCTGCTGAAAATAAATTGAACTTCTTTTCATCCGATGGTATGCTCTTTTACCGGGATGGTATGCGTAATGTTCTTATTTAATTTCCTGCCGGAAAAAGGGAGCCTACCTATCTGATTCCGATGCTCGCCCACCGGCTTGCCTTAAATCAGCAAGGGTGCCTTTGAGGGCGCATTCTTTGCAAATAAAATCGTTATTGATTCACCTTGTTTAATTCACCCCAGTGCCTTTGCTGGAATCCAAAACCTGAGGTGGGTAGTCTTTACAAGTGGTGGTGCCGTATCCTGTTTTGCAGATGAGCCTTCCGCTGATTGGGGTGATTTTGCCTTTGAAATTGTCGCGCCAATGGCAGCAAAAGCCATCATTGAGTTTGCTTATCAGCAAGGCATCCCCCCTTGACTTCTTTACTTTCCCTTGCCGCTACCGGCTCCCTTACCGCTGCCAGTAGTGGTCGGCGTTCCGCCGGAGTAAGTTCCGCCCTTCTGGTTGCCGCCCTGATAGATAGGCTTCATGTAAGAAATCTGCACGAAATGTTTCCTCCTTAAATTATTTTGGAAGGTTTACTTCCTGATGATCTTAGTTTATCATAATTATTCTGTGGTGTTTTTTAAGCATATGTGATAGAATACTCATTGTTAAGTTCGGAAATAAAAAAGAGAGTGAAAATGTTATGCTATACTTGCCAATCGATGGTAAAGATAGATCATCGCCAAAAAGGAGGAAACAACATGGTTATAGAGATTATCAGCTGGGCGCTCAAATTTCTGATTGTTATACTGATTGCCTCAGTGCTCTGTCTTGCTTGGTATGTATGGGATCGGCGAAATTTGCTTTTCAGAGGCATTGCTTTCCCGGAATCATTTATTGAGAATCCCTACATACTCGTGCCTAAAAAAGAAGGAAACGCACATCTTGCCTTTTTAGAGAAGGTGAAGGCGTGCCACCGGAATTACATCGAGGATTATAAGACGGTGAAAGAGGAAAGAAAGCGTTTCATTGAGTACATTCTTTTTCTGCCCAGCATAGTTGTTCCGGATAGAACAGAGGGATTTAGTGCGGCGCAGCTGCTCACGCTTGCAGAAGCACTTGTCGCTCCAGGAAAGCTCACGAAGGAGGAAAGGCCATTAGCCTTGGAGTTTGCAGCGGAAATACATCCGGTCAGTGGGATGAAGGATAAACCTGTTGCTTGTTATCGCTTTCGCCAACATTTGACAGCGACGGAGTACGCTGAGGCCTCTTATAGCAGGGGGAAAGCAAAGCGTAGCGAAAAAACGCTCGCGGTCTTTGTGATAATTCAAATGGCCGTCATCTTTGGCGAGGTTTTCTTGAGCACATTTACCGATGCATATGTGAATTATGTGTCAACCTTTGCAGAAAAAATCGGGTGTTATCTCACCCTTGCACTGCTGTTTTCCGCCATTCTTTACAGCAGGTGTGTTAATGTGAAAAAGGTTTCGCTGGCCGAAATAATCGTCATGGCTTTTTTGTACACCGCGTGTGTGATTTTGCTCAATAATCTCTGGCGCTACATGCTGTCCGATATCTGGCTCAAAGACGAACAACTCTATTTCAAGATACTTCTTGCTGACCTTAAAAACTGTGCAGGGATGGCTGCGCTTCGATATCCCCTAGTGCTTTTGGCCTCCGCCTGCGGCCTGTTTGCGGAGGGGAAAATTTTCTCACGTGAGGGGCAAAAAGAGAAGGCCGCAGAGGCTGAACAGGTACAGCATGTTGATCGAATAGTTGAAAAGATGGTTTCGGACTGGGAAGACTCCTTCCAATTTGTATTTCTCTTTGGTGCTTCGGAAAATCGAAAAGAGCTTATTCAAAAGGCGGAGGATATCTTCAGGAAGCGCGAGGAAGGACAATGCTTCCACATATCGGCAGACGAACTCCCGCAGTTGCTTCAGAGTGAGAATGCAATTGCAGAGTATTCGCTCCTGATTATCGAGAATGTCGATGATTATTTAATGATTGACCCTCACAATACGGATATTCTTTTCAGTATTATCACTGGAGTGGCAGCTCGTAACGGAAAGGTCATTCTTTCTTCGACTTTACGTCCCGGTGACATGGAGGGCTTGAACGAACGCAATCTGATGCTTCTAAACTGCTTCCTGGCTGAGCAAGTATGAGCGGGATTCTATGGTTTCGCTATGTGCTTGCTCTGACATGCAGTCCTGCCACATGATTCTTGAAGTCAAGGAGGTTGCTATATGGAGAAGATTTGGCTATCGTTTTTTCCGATCGATAACGATAATGCGGTTTTCTACGCTGAAGTTCCTAAAGGGCTGTTTTCGGAGGGAATGGTTTTGGCTCTCGGGAGAGACCACGCGCTTATGCTTTATGGCGAAGATAAATGGGATTCGTTTTTGGAACGAATTAAGACGCTCCCACCCGAGAATGCCAAAATGCTCAGACCATTTTTGACCTTTTCCGCACCCTGCTACAACTGCGGGGACACTGCGGTAAGGGTTTCCAAAACAATGCTTGATTACGCCGGAATAAAATCCAAAGCCTTATTGGAGCGGTCCGAGGATGGACATTTCATATTGCGGAGACCGTAAAAATGCAGTTCGTCAGTGGGGCTGCTTCAAAACGGCGGAATGACTGGAGATTGAAAAACACCTCAATGATGCTGTGATTTATATTAATATGTCCAACTTAAATCCTAATTAGGAGTTTCATCAAAGGGCTTTTGAGGTTGAACGGTTTTTTTAGAGCCTAATAAATATAGAAGTCATAACCTTCACCCGTGTTATTCATTTCAAAAAAGCCAAAACGGGGGAACATCTCGACGTTTTCGTGGTGTGCCATCTTAGCAGATATGAGCGCTACGCCAGCGGCGAGACAAAAGCGGAGATCATCCGGGATCTGAAACGGCGCAGGGTCAAGACCTCTCTCGGCAAGGAATTCAGCCCCAACAGCCTCAGTCATCTGCTCAGCAACAAGCGTTATATCGGCGTCTATCTTTACAAAGGAAAGGAAACACCCGGCGGGATGCCTCGCATCCTGGATGATGACCTATTTTACCGGGTGCAATCGATGATGAACAAAAACAAAAATGCGCCGGCTCGAACTCACGGTGAGGGCGAATACCTGCTGACCACAAAGCTGTTCTGCGGACACTGCAAGGAAATGATGGTGGGCTACGGCGGCACCAGCAAGACCGGCAGGCAATATCACTACTATATGTGCAAAAACGCCCGCAGGAAAAAGTGCGGCAAGAAGATCGTCAGCAAGTCCTACATCGAGGACCGTGTGGTCAACGAGTGTTTGAAAATGCTGACCGAGGAGAAAATCCGCTTTATTGCCAAGAAGGTGGCCGAGGAGTGCGCCAAAAGCCCAGACAACCTTACCGCCAAGGCGCTGAAAAAGGCAATCCGAGAGGCGGATATGGCCATTGAAAACCTCTGGAAGGCCATCGAACAAGGGCGGGCCGTGGAGATGCTGACGGAGCGACTCAACAAGCGCATGGCGGAAAAGGCGGAGCTGGAGGCGCAGCTCGCCATCGAGGAAAACAAGAAGATCACGCTGACGGAGGCACAGATTTTAGCGTTTCTGGACTATGTCTGCGAGATGCCCGCCGACGATGTAAATAAACGCCGGGCCATCATCAACATCTTTGTTCATTCCGTCTACCTGTATGACGATCACTTTACCCTCATCATCAACGCCAGCAAGAAGCCGTTGAGCATTGACAATATCCCGCTGGATGATATAGAAACGGCATTTGAAGACGAAACCGGAGCTTCGGAGGGGTGTTCATCCTTAAACGCCCCTGCTCCACCATAATGTGGAGACAAAAAAGATGTCTCCTGCGAAAAGCCCGAATATATCGGGCTTTTTTGCTGCCCAAACGGCGATTTTT
>OLRY01001371.1_pt1 | contig 23155 bp, 18 predicted proteins | sample 1672541 | NCBI WGS metagenome assembly OLRY01 (sample SAMEA3136697, study PRJEB25190) | human gut metagenome | biome: human gut; feature: human-associated habitat; material: faeces | place: Austria | collected 2013 | reverse complement strand
GAGGATTCTTGATCAGTGGAAGCGTCAGTAGCTTTACGATCTTGTTGATCATTGTCTTCTTATTTAAAGAGGCCGCAGGTCTTTTTAACAGCCCGGAGGTAGAGGAAGGATATATATTAGCCGTGAATCAGGAAAATCCGGTCGAACATTTGTCGCCCGAGCAAATCATGGATGTCTTCGATGCCAATATCACCAATTGGGAAGATTTAAACGGAGAAAATCAAGATATACTTGTCTTCCGGTTCTCGGACCTAACCAACTATTATACGGAAGAAGAACTAGGTGAAGAATTTCAATATGTTCCCGAGAAAATCAATGAACTTATCCATAAAGAGCCAGGGATTATCGCATTCTTTCCGAAACAATACAAGTCGGAGAACTTTATGGGAAAAATCATATCGGGAGCCACGATCAAGCCTTCGGAATTCTTTGGAGGGACGAAATGGTATCCGACCTCAACTCCCGCTCCGATCTTTGGGCTGATCCCTCTATTACTAGGAACGCTGTTGGTAAGTATAGGTGCGATCGCCTTATCCCTCCCCTTCGGAGTAGCGGTAGCGATCTATATGGCAGAGATCGCCAATACAAAAACACGCAATTTATTAAAACCGCTTATCGAGTTGCTGGCAGGTATTCCCTCAGTCGTTTATGGTTTCTTCGGATTGGTGGTGATCGTTCCCCTTATCCAAAAGACCTTAGACCTTCCGGTAGGCGAGACCGCTTTCGCCGGAAGCGTGGTTTTAGCGATCATGGCGTTGCCGACCATCATCACGGTAGCGGAAGATGCTATGCGAACTACCCCACGAGCCATGAAAGAGGCTAGCTTGGCATTGGGAGCCACGCAATGGCAAACTATCTATAAAGTAATCATCCCCTACTCCATATCCGGTATCACGTCCGCCGTCGTATTAGGTATAGGACGTGCGATCGGTGAGACGATGGCCGTATTGATGGTAACCGGAAACGCCGCCGTTATCCCTACCTCGTTCTTCGAACCGGTACGGACAATTCCTGCCACGATAGCGGCGGAATTGGGTGAGGCTCCCGCAGGTGGAGCACATTACCAAGCCTTGTTTATGCTGGGAGCCGTGTTGTTCCTCATCACCTTGGGGTTGAGCATCGCCGTAGAATATATTTCATCCAAACGTAAAATTTAATTAAAGATATGGCACCTATTCAACATTTAGGGAATATAGACAAGAGAAAACGGGCCTCTCAACAGGTTGCTTTCGGTTTCTTTTCTTTTCTGAGTTATTTGGTCGTAGTGATCTTATTCGTCATCCTTGGGTTCATTATCCTAAAGGGAGCGAGCGTGATCAGTTGGGAATTCCTGACTGAGGCACCCCAAGAGGGCATGACCTCCGGAGGTATCTTTCCGGCTATCGTAGGTACGCTCTATCTGGTGATCGGAAGTAGCTTGATTAGTTTTCCCATCGGCATCATGAGTGGTATTTATATGAACGAGTACGCCACGAACGGAAAACTCATCCGCTTCATCCGTATCATGACGAATAATCTAAGTGGTGTTCCTTCCGTTGTTTTCGGGTTATTCGGTATGTCTCTATTCGTAAGCACCTTGGGATGGGGAGACTCTATTATAGCGGGTTCGTTTACCTTGGCGCTAATGTCCTTGCCACTTATCATCCGTACGACGGAAGAGGCTTTGAAAAGTATCGATGATTCTTTCCGCCACGGTAGCCTAGCGTTAGGGGCTACGAAATTGCAGACCATCCGCAGGGTCGTGCTACCGATGGCGTTCCCCAATATTATTACGGGATTGATTCTTTCGATCGGGCGTGTGTCCGGAGAGACCGCTCCTATCCTTTTTACGGTGGCCGCTTATTTCTTGCCGCAATTGCCGAAAAGTATTTTCGACCAATGTATGGCATTACCTTACCACTTATATGTTATCTCTACAAGCGGTACGGATATCGAGGCTTCCCGGGGGATGGCTTATGGCACGGCACTCGTACTGATTGTCATCGTATTATTAGTAAACCTTTTGGCGAATGCCTTGCGTAGTTATTTCGCCAAGAAGGTAAAAATGAATTAAAAAAATAAGACAATTATGATAAAGATTGATGCTAAAAACGTAGACTTTTATTATGGGGATTTCCATGCGTTGAAGAACATTTCCATGGAGATAGAGCCGAATACGTCCACCGCTTTCATCGGACCGTCCGGTTGCGGAAAGTCTACTTTCCTCCGCCTGTTCAACCGCATGAATGATTTGATTCCAGGCACTCGCATGGAAGGTCAGATCCTGATTGATGGAAGGGATATTTATACGAAAAGCGAGAAAGTGGATCGCTTACGTAAAAACGTGGGGATGGTTTTCCAGAAACCGAATCCTTTTCCTAAGACGATTTATGAGAATGTCGCTTATGGCCTGCGGGTAAACGGTGTCAACGATGAGAATTATATTGAGGAGACGGTGGTCAAGACTTTAAAGCAGGTCGTCCTTTGGGACGAGGTAAAGGATAAACTGAAAGAATCGGCATTCGCTCTTTCCGGCGGACAGCAACAACGTTTATGTATCGCCCGTGCCTTGGCGATCTCGCCCTCCATCCTATTAATGGATGAGCCGACTTCCGCATTGGACCCGATTTCAACCAGCAAGATCGAGGATTTGATACATGAGCTGAAAAATGATTATACGATCGTAATCGTTACCCATAATATGCAACAAGCGGCTCGTGTTAGCGACAAGACCGGATATTTCTATTTAGGGGAATTGATTGAATATGATAATACCCGGAAGATTTTCACCAATCCGGAGAAAGAGTCTACACAGAATTACATTACCGGACGGTTTGGGTAATTGAAAATTAAAAATTGAAAATTAGAAGAGTATGAAGGTTATAGAGCAGGAGATTCATTCTTTAAAAAATAGTATCAGCGAGATGTGGGCATTGGTTCACCAGCAATTATACAACGCAGGGGAGGCTATGCTTACCGGAGATAAGGAACTCGCTTATAAGGTAATCAGCCGGGAACGCCGGGTAAACGCTTTCGAGCTAAAGATCGATAGTGATTGCGAGGATATCATCGCTTTATATGCGCCGGTAGCGATCGACCTACGTTTCGTATTGGCGATGTATAAGATTAATACAAACCTAGAGCGTCTGGGAGATTTCGCAGAAAGCATCGCCCGTTTCGCAGGAAACCTTCCCGAAGGGGAACCGATTGATCCGCAACTGGTCAAGGAAACCCGGGTAGAAGAAATGCTGTCGGAGTTATTAAGCATGATCTCACTCACCAAAGAGGCTTTTGAGAAAGAAAGCTCAGAAATCGCTTCCCGTATCTTCTTGAAGGATAATTTGATCGATGAGATCAATCATAATTCTACCGCTATTATAGCCAAATATATAGAGGAGCATAAAGGTAGCGCGTTGGCAGGGTTATATATGGCTGGCGTTATCCGGAAAATGGAACGTTTCGGAGATCATTGTACGAATATAGCGGAAGAGCTCATTTTCTATCTGGACGCTAAAGTCATGAAGCATATGGGCAAAACCGAGCAATAATTCGTATCTTCGCGGCCACTTTAATAATTAACATCAGTAAATGAAACGACTCACAGTGGCTTGGCTGTCGGCCTTCTTATTTATCGGTTCCGCGTTAACGTCTTACGCTCAGACAAATTCTCCGATCCCGGGGCGGGATTCTTCTTCGGTATCTCTTTTTGAATACGCAACTAAGATTCCGAAACGCAACAAGGTTTTCAATCTGGACTTGGAGATGCATGCAGGATTCAACGCGGACTTTTTCTCGGGGAAGCTGGATGAAGCCGCCTTTCGTTTCAGGGATGTCAAAATTGATGTTACCGGAGAAGTGAACGATCGGTTATTCTATTGGTATCGCCAAACGCTGAATGGCGGTTATGAGGGACAAGCCTTGGAGAATTTGAATGAGTCGATCGAATATGCGTATATTGGCTATAAACTGAATGAGCGTTTTACCTTAACCGCCGGAAAACAAGATGTGTTCTACGGTGGTTTTGAGTACGACGAGAATCCTTTGCTTATTTATGAGTATAGCGATATGAATGAATACTCCCTTTGCTACCTTACGGGAATCGGGCTGGGGTATCAGCCGAATGAGTCACAAGAGATCCGCTTACAGGTGACGAACAGTCGTATGGGATCGATGGAAGATGAGTATGGACGTCTGCCGGAAGGATTTAAGAAACCGAGAGTTCCCTTGTTTTACACATTGAACTGGAACGGTAACTTTCTGGATGAGTTGATTCATTTACGATACTCCGTATCCGCCGCGGAGCAAGCCCAAGGAAAATATATGTATAGCGTCTTTACCGGTCAAAGTATAGAGGCCGGACCGGTCTATGCTTATTTCGATGTCATGTATTCACGGGGGAAATTAGATCCGTTAGGATTATTGACCGAATTGACTCAGCCCGAAGTCGCCGGAGAAGAGGAACCGGAACCACCGGTTCGTATGCAAAACATCGATTATCTTTCGCTGGTGGGAGAAATACAATATCGTTTTCATCCCAAATGGCAACTATTCGCGAAAGGAATGTATGAAAGCGCATCGATCTATAAAGCCTACGATGCTTACGAGAAAGGAAAATACCGTACGGCATGGGGGTATCAAGGAGGACTAGAGTTCTATCCGATGGCCGATGATAATCTACATATCTTTTTGACCGCCATAGGTAAAAAATATAACCTCTCTGAACGAGCGAAGGCGCTCGATGCCTCTTTGGACGACACCGCACGCCTTTCGATCGGTTTCATTTATAGATTACCGTTATATTAAATTTTTCTCATTTGTTGTAGAGACGCAGCATGCTGCGTCTCATCCCCTCAGAATGGTAACTTAGAATTGCAACACAAACTCTTCCCCTTGTAACAAGTCCACTGTTACTTTTCCATCGACTACAGGTAGGGAAACCGGCTTTTGGTTCTTTTTGAGGCTCATGTTCGCGGAATTCGCCGGAAGCTTGATCAGGAAAGAACCGGGAACGATCGCTTTCAATCGAGCTTCCGTCAACAGACCTTCCGTCCATTTAGCCGACACCTCCCCGCCATTCCGGACTTTTAAACCGCTAAAGCTTCCATTTTTCCAAGCGGATGGCAAAGCGGGCAAGAACTCGATCAATCCGGATTGACTCTGTATCAGCATCTCCGCAATACCGGCTGTTCCTCCAAAATTACCATCAATCTGGAAAGGAGGATGGGCACAAAACAAATTAGGATAAGAACCTCCTCCCTTCACCTCCTTCGTATGCTCATCTACACAGGGACGTAACAAATCACCCAGCAATTTATAAGCATGATCACCATCCTGTAAACGGGCCCAGAAATTAATCTTCCAAGCCATAGACCAGCCCGTGCTTTGATCGCCACGGACCTCCAAGGATTTACGAGCCGCCTCTGCCAACTCCGGCGTATGCTCTATCGAGATCTCATTCCCGGGATAAAGCCCATATAAATGAGAGACATGACGATGGATAGGCTCTACCTCCTCATACGGCTCGAGCCATTCCATAATACGGCCGTCTTTACCGATCGTCGTAGGCATCAAGCGATCTCGTTTCGCCGCCAACTCAGCAGCGAACGCGCTATCCACACCTAAAATCCCAGCAGCCTCAATGGTATTCGTAAATAATTCCCGCAAGATCTGATTGTCCATCGTCGATCCGGCACAAATACTCACGACACTTCCGTTTGGCATTTTATAAGCGTTCTCCGGAGAGGTAGTAGGTGCCGTCACCAGATATTTAGTCCGGGGATCTTGCACCAGCATATCCACAAAGAATTGGGCAGCCCCTTTCATCGTCGGATAAACATCCCTCAAATACGCCTTATCTAATGTATACTGATAATGCGTATACAAATGCTCGCATAGCCATGCGGCGGATGTATTCGTGGCTCCCCACGACGGATGTTCGCCCGGGGCGGTAAACTCCCAGACATTACCTAAAATATGCGTGACCCATCCCCGTGCGTTATAAAAAGCTTTGGCCGTACGTTCACCGCTAGGGACTTGCTGTTTCGTCCATTCGATCAGCGGAAGGTGCAACTCGGAGAGGTTCGTGACCTCCGCTGGCCAATGATTCATCTGTAAATTAATATTTAGGTGATAATCCCCGTTCCAAGGCGTATGAATCGTATTACACCACAAGCCCTGCAAATTCGGGGGCAGTAATCCCTGCCGGGTCGAGGAAATCAATAAATATCGACCGAACTGGAAATATAAAGCCGCCAATCCCGGATCGTTCTTATCTTGAGCGAAAGCGGCCAAACGCTCATGGATCGGAAGATGATCCCTTTCGCCTTTTCCCAAATCCAAAGAGACCCGATCAAACAGGGAGCGATAAGCGAGTGTATGTTCCCGGCGCAAGGTGGAGAAATCCTTAGATTCCGCTTGCGATAAGTATTTTTCCAAGGATTGTCCGACGCCGTCTTTATCGAAATAATCCGTACCTAAACTTACCAAGATAATCGCTTCCGAGGCACTTCGCACCGATAAACTACTATCCGTTGCGGTCAAATCTCCCCCCTTCGGCAAGACGATACGGACACGAGAGGCGAAACGCATCCCTTTCATCTCCAACGTATCCACCCCGTCCGGCAATTGTCCCCGCATCAGCAAGTCCTTTCCGTCCAAAGAGATCGTCGCATGTTCCGGACGATTCATACCCAATGAGAAATTCAAGGCCCGATCTGCGTCCGCTACCAAATGAATCACTCCCAGATCCCCGGAAAAAGAGGTAAACATTTCCCGTTGATAATTCACATTCCCCCTTTTAAAAGAGACGGAAGCGATAGCCTCGCTTAGGTTCAACCGCCTGCGATACTCAGCGATAGAATCCGATTCATTCGGATACGTATATCTCAGCACTAGATTTCCGAATAATTGGTAACTCCCATACGGAGCGTTCGCACCGTCCCCCAGATTACTCCCGGTCCCTTTGCAGACGAAAGTTTTATACATCAAATCCTGTGCCTCGTCATTCCGTCCCTCAAATAAGAGGCGACGAATATTCGCCAAAGAGTAATACGCATAAGGATTGTCCGTATCTTGCTTACTTCCGGACCACAGGGAGATCTCATTCAGGACCACATTCTCCCGCTCAATACCACCATCCGGCATCATACCGATACGGCCGTTTCCCAAAGGCAAAGTTTCTTCCCATATCTGCGCTGGTTGGTCAAAATAATAAGAGACCTCCTTCCCAGTCTGCATATCCGGCAAATTACAACCGAAAAGGAACGATAACAAAATCAAATAAAGTCCTTTCATATTCATACGATTATTCCTTGTTATTGTTTTTCCATCAAAAGCCGAAGAGGCGATCCACTGCAACCCGGGTTGCAGTATCACCCTAAAAGCTTTGCATATCACATAGTCGTTTATAATAGCCATCCAAAGCCAACAACTCCTCGTGTTTGCCCCGTTCTACGATCTCACCCTCATGCATCACACAGATCTCATCCGCATTACGGATCGTAGAGAGACGGTGGGCGATCACTACGGTCGTACGATTCTTCATCAAGTTCTCCAACGCTTCTTGTACCAAACGTTCGGATTCCGTATCCAAGGCGGATGTGGCCTCATCCAAGATCAAGATCGGGGGATTCTTCAAGATCGCACGGGCGATACTGATTCGCTGGCGTTGTCCGCCGGACAGTTTTCCACCCCGGTCGCCGATATTGGTATCGTAACCTTTCTCACTCGCTATGATAAAATCGTGAGCGTTGGCGATGCGGGCGGCTTCCTCCACCTGTTCCATCGTAGCTCCTTCCACTCCAAAAGCGATATTATTGAAGAAGGTATCGTTAAACAAGATAGCCTCTTGATTGACATTTCCCATCAATCCCCTAAGATCGAAAAGGGTGGCCTCACGGATATCCGTATCATCAATACGGATATTCCCTTTATTCACATCATAAAAGCGAGGCAATAGATCCACCAAGGTACTTTTGCCCGAACCGGATTGACCGACCAAAGCCACGGTTGTTCCTTTCCGGATATCCAGATTGATTCCTTTCAAGACCCAAGCTTCCTGATATTTAAACCAAACATCTTTATAACTGATTTTCTCTTTCAAGGCGATCTTCTTCGGATGTTCCGGATCATGGATATCCGTCTCCGCCTTCAAGATCTTATCGACACGCTCCATAGAGGCCAGACCTTTCTGGATCGCATAAACCGACTTACTTAGATCTTTCGCGGGATTGATAATGCTATAGAAAATAACCAGATAATAAATAAACGTAGGAGCGTCGATCGGGCTATTCGCACTCAAGATCAGCGTACCTCCATACCAAAGTACGATAGCGATCGTAACGGTTCCCAAAAACTCGCTCATCGGATGCGCCATTTGTTGGCGGCGATAGATACGGTTCGTCAACCGGCGGAAAGTATCATTGCTTCGCTCAAAGCGGTCTTGTATCTTCTTCTCGGCGTTAAAGGCCTTGATAATACGGAGTCCGCCTAATGTCTCCTCGATCTGGCTCATCAGGAATCCCCATTGTTGCTGTCCTTCCAAGGATTTCCGTTTCAATTTCTTGCCGACTTGTCCCATTACGTAACCCGCCAACGGCAGCAGGATCAAGACGAACACGGTAAGTTGCCAACTGATAGCGATCATACCCACCAGATAGATCACGATCAGGATCGGGTTCTTGAATAACATGTCCAATGAACTCATGATGGATGTCTCGATCTCGTTCACGTCTCCGGATACACGGGCGATAATATCCCCTTTTCGCTCCTCGGAGAAAAAGCTCAACGGCAACTGCGTAATCTTCTTGTTAATCTGATTACGGATATCACGAACGACTCCGGTCCGGATCGGGATCATCGTATAAAAGGCCAGATACATGGTCGCCACTTTCAAGAAAGTCGCCACGATCAGGAAGATTCCCAACATAATCAAGGCGAACGAACCTCCGTGTACCTCTATCAGATCGGATACGTACCAAAAAAAGTTATTCTTGATCAACTCCGGCAAGGCTTTCCACGACTCCCAGCTTCCCGCGTTAAAATTCCAATCCATAAAGGTGTAATTCCCCTCATCCATCTTAAACAAGATCTGAAGGATCGGGATAATCAAGGCGAAAGAAAACAGGTTCAAGATAGCGGAAAGTACATTGAACACGATGTTCAGAACCATATACTTTTTGTAAGGGGGAACGAAACGCTTTAAAATACGTATGAAATCTCTCATAAATTGATCTGTTACATTGAAGTGGCAAAGATACAAAAAGTCATCACATTTTCTTACGCATTCGCATGCAACTATTTTGCTGCCCCATTCATCAAATAAATAGAATCGTAAATAAAAATAATTTACACCATGAAAAGGATGCACTTGCAATTGTTGAAAAAAGCCAACTGTGTATTGGCGAGTTTATTAATGCTTTTAGGTTTCTCCTGCACTGACGACGAGGGAGAAGGTCCCATAATTTGTGAATATGGCACTCCTTACGCCAATTTTCAGATAAAAGGAAAAGTCGTGGATACAAACGATAATCCGATACCTAACGCCCAAATACGTATCAATCGAAATGACGCAAGAATTTATCCTTACGGATGGCTGCATACCGATACCGTAAGGACCAACGCTAACGGAGAGTTTGATTGGAAGAAAACTGATTTTCCAATCCTAAAATACCGATTCATCACGGAAGACATAGATGAAGAAATGAACGGAGGACAATTCGCATCCGATACGACTCAAGTAATCTTCGACAGCGAGGAACTTACTGGAGGTGATGGATGGTACGAAGGTAGTGCCTCTAAGGAAATCAAGATCACACTTAAGGAATATGTAGATACACATACGGAACCTTACGCATTGTACACGATCTACGGAAAAGTAACTGATGATCAAGGCTATCCGCTGGCCGGAGTCGCAATCTTAACCTCACCGGCATATACCCCTACTCAAGAGGACGACCTTTCCAGCTTTCCGGCTATCACGGATGAGACCGGACGATATCAATTCACCTACGATAAGGCTACGGCTATCGAACATACCATCTACACAAAATTATCTTCGTATTGGAATGACCCAAACGCTTGCAAAACTGATTCTATTATCGTAAATTTCGCCGAAATTGAATTATTACAAGGGAAAGGGATGTTAATAGGTAAAGGATCAAAAGAAATTAACTTCCAACTAACACGCAAAAACTAGAAAATGGAAACAGTTTATCATTTCATATTAAAAGGTTTTAACTGGATTTTAGCGGGGCTTCTTTCTCTACTAGGCTTCAGCGTTACTTCCTGTGGCGCTACAGATGAGTATGGTAGCCCTTACGCAGAATACGAGTTGAAAGGAAAAGTTACAGATATGAACGGAGATCCCATCCAAGGAATAGAGATCAACTATGGGGGCATATATAATAACGTATTATCTCCCTCATATATAAACGAAATATATAAATCACCCCAAACCCAAAAAGACGGAAGTTACGATATAAAATTCGAGGATTCCCCAATGGGCATCGTACGCATTATCGCTAAAGATATTGACGGGCCTGAAAACGGATCATTCGAGACGGATTCGATAGATTTCAAGATCGAAGGATTTGAGGGAGGTAAATCTTGGTTCCATGGGAAAGCGGAGGTTAACATCCCCGACATCAAACTTAAAGAGAAAAAAGAATAAAATATGGACAAACGCCCAAACATCAAAAAACGTATCGCCCTAGAGCTTTTTCGAAGTATCAAGAAGAACAGGGCTAAATTACATGAATTGCGTACACTCTTTTGGGAGTGTACGCTTCGTTGTAATGTATCCTGCCGTCATTGCGGGAGCGATTGCCATGTCTCGGCCTCTGTCCCGGATATGCCTGTCGAAGACTTCCTGAAAGTCATAGACGATATCACGCCTTACGTCGAGCCGAACAAAGTGCTCGTCATCTTTACCGGAGGCGAGGCGCTGGTTCGTAAGGATATCGAGAAATGCGGGTTGGAACTGTATCGCAGGGGATATCCTTGGGGGATCGTCTCCAATGGTTATCTGATGACCCGGGAACGGCTCGACTCGCTCTTAGCTTCCGGATTGCACTCGGCGACTATCAGCTTGGATGGTTTCGAGGAAGCGCATAACTGGCTTCGCCGTAATCCTAAAAGTTTCGAGAAGGCACTGAATGCCATCTGTATGTTGGCCGAGGAAAAGGAGATCATCTGGGATGTGGTGACTTGCGTAAACCAACGCAACTTCAAGGATTTGATGCTCTTCAAGGATTTCTTGATCGAGATGGGCGTAAAACGGTGGCGTATCTTTACGATCTTCCCAGTTGGACGTGCCGCGACTGAGACGGATTTGCAACTGACGAACGAGCAGTTTACATGGGTCATGAACTTCATCCGCTTCAGCCGGAAAGAGGGTAAGATACACGTTAGCTACGGCTGTGAGGGCTTCCTCGGGAATTATGAGGCAGAGGTGAGAGACTCGATTTTCCAATGCAACGCCGGTATCAATACGGCCTCTGTCCTCGCTGATGGCGCTATCTCTGGTTGTCCCAGTATACGGGCGAACTTCCACCAAGGGAACATCTATAAAGACGATTTCATTGATATCTGGAATAATGAGTTTAAACCGTATCGTAACCGCCAGTGGGCTAAAAAAGGGGAATGCGCGGATTGTAAGATGTTCCGTTATTGCGAGGGCAACGGGATGCACTTATACGATGATGAGGGGAATCTACTCGTATGCCACTATAAAAGGCTAGTTGACAGTTGACAACTGTCAACTAATTCCTATCTTTGCCCTAGTTAATATTCTAAAATAAGCAATCGTATGAAAAACACTTTCATCCTTTGTGCCTTTCTGGCACTAAGTTCTTTTACCGTAGCCCAGCAATCCGAGAAATACCCGCTAGGCGACTATACGGAATTGACCGACACGAAACCGCATGACAGCGACGAGATCTGGGACAAGTTATTGGCCCCAACCCAATTAAGCTGGGGCACGACCGATATACGATATCCGAAACTCAGTATTCCCGATGTCAAGAAAAGCAATCGCTGGCAGACGAAAGCATGGAAAGGGGAACGGGTAAACGCACAAGCCGTGTTATGGACCAAGGTGGGACTCGAGGATGCCTCTATCACCGTGAGCGACTTAAAGAGCGGTTCTTCCATCATCCCATCCTCCGCTATCACGACGAACTTTGTCCGTTACGTCATGACCGATGAGTTGAATAAAGACCGTAAAGGCGGTTGCGGCCACCGAGAGAATAAGGCGGAATGGGATTCCTCCGTCGTAGCCGATGTATTGGATATCGTAAAGATCCGTGATATCAAGGCACGCACCACCCAGCCGATCTGGATGAATATCTGGGTACCTCAATCCGCGAAAGCCGGTAAATATAAAGGGACATTGACCGTCACGGGAAAAAATGCCTCCCCCATGGAATTACAAATAGAAGTGGACGTATTGAACCGCACACTTCCCGCCCCGAAGGACTGGGCTTTCCATCTGGACTTATGGCAGAACCCGTATTCCGTGGCCCGTTACTACCAAGTTCCTCTTTGGAGTAAAGAGCATTTCGACGCTATGCGCCCGATCATGAAGATGTTGGCGAACGCCGGACAGCGCGCTATCACCACCAGTATCATGCATAAACCTTGGGCCGGACAGACCGAGGATCATTTCGACAGCATGATCACCCGGATCAAGAAGATAGACGGCACTTGGGCATATGATTACGCCGTCTTCGACAAATGGGTGGAATTCATGATGAACGAGATCGGTATCGATGATATGATCAGTTGCTACACCATGATCCCTTGGGCTTTATCTTTCGATTATTACGACGAGGCGACAAATCGTGTACAATTTCTCAACACGAAACCGGGTGACGCCGCTTACGCAGACTATTGGGGTACTTTCCTAAAAGATTTCTCCCGCCACCTTCGCGAGAAAGGCTGGTTCGAGAAAACCGCCATCTCTATGGACGAGCGTCCGATGGAGGCGATGCGTGAGGCGATCAAGGTTATCAAGCAAGCCGATCCGGAGTTCAAGATCACGCTGGCCGGAAATTATCATCCGGAAATTCAATCGGACTTATACTATTTAAGTATTCCCTATGGGCATAAATTCCCAGAAGACGTAAAGGCTGCCCGTGATAAAGCGGGACAGATCAGTACCGTTTATACCTGTTGCGCGGAAGCGTTCCCGAATACCTTCACCTTCTCCGACCCGGCGGAAGCGGCATGGACGGTCTTGCACGCCGTAGCCGGTGGTTACGACGGTTATCTACGTTGGGCAGTTAATAGCTGGACCGCCGATCCTCTGCGTGACTCGCGTTTCCGCACTTGGGCGGCAGGCGATACATACAGTATTTATCCCGGTCCACGCAGTAGCATTCGCTTCGAACGTTTGGTCGAGGGTATACAAGATTGCGAGAAGATCCGCATCCTCCGGGAAGAGCTGACAACGAAAGGAGCTAAAGGCAAACTCGAGAAGTTGAACAAGACGGTTGCCAAGATCACTCCGGAAGGTTTATCCGAGACACAAGAATCCGCTACGCAGATGGTTAATGAGATTCATAAACTTCTGAATACATTATAAATAGTACCGGACGCCGACTGCGCAGTCGGCGTCCCCTAAATATATCATCAAACCCCTACAATGTTTGATATTCATCAAAAAACGAAATCCTTACCTCCGATACCTTTCTTTTTCTTTGTCCGCCTCGATTCCTTCGCCTACTTTTGGGGCACTGAAAAACACAAAAACCATTCTATATGAACAAACTATTAATGGGCGCATGCCTTACGATGGCCATGCAAGTAGGGCACTCCCAAACCTTGCCGCAATTGGGTAAAGATCCTATCGAGAAAATCGTAGCCGCCATGACTGCCGAAGAGAAAGTATCCCTGTTAGTCGGAACCGGAATGCCCGGGTTCGGCGGCCAATCAGCCGTAGTCGGCAGCACGCAAAATATAGTGCCGGGAGCCGCCGGAACGACCTTCCCGATCGAACGTCTGGGAATCCCCGCTATCGTAGTGGCCGACGGTCCCGCCGGATTACGTATCTCCCCGACTCGCAAGGGGAACGAGGCGACCTATTATTGCACGGCATTCCCGGTCGCTACCTTGCTAGCCTCCACATGGAACACCGCATTGGTCAAAAACGTAGGCAACGCCATGGGCGACGAGGTGAAAGAATACGGTTGCGACGTACTCTTGGCCCCCGCGCTGAATATCCACCGAAGCCCTCTCTGCGGACGTAACTTCGAGTATTATTCCGAAGATCCCTACTTGACGGGCCGGATAGCGACAGCGATGGTAAACGGTATCCAAAGCAATGGCGTGGGAACCTCCATCAAGCATTTCGCCGTCAATAATCAAGAGACCAACCGGACGGGAACGGATGCCCGCCTCACCCCTCGTGCCTTGCGGGAGATTTACCTAAGAGGTTTCGAGATGGTCGTAAAAGAGGCAAGCCCGTGGACGGTCATGTCTTCCTACAATAAGATAAATGGTGAATATGCCTCCGAAAGCCGTGATTTATTAACGACCATCCTCCGTGACGAATGGGGTTTTAGCGGCCTTGTCATGACCGACTGGTTTGGCGGCAAGAACGCCCCCGCCCAGATCCACGCCGGAAACGATCTGCTGATGCCCGGCCGGCCAGACCAGAAAGAGGCCCTCCTAAAAGCGCTTGAGGACGGTTCTCTCTCTATCGACGACGTGGATACGGACGTAACCCGTGTATTACGACTGATCCTTCAAGCCCCCCGCTTTGCCCAATACGCCTATTCCGACAAACCGGACCTAAAAGCTCACGCCGAGGTAACCCGTGCGTCCGCTTCCGAAGGTATGGTTTTATTAAAGAATACGAATAATGCTTTGCCGCTGGCCCCGGGTATCAAGAAGATAGCGGCTTACGGTACCACCTCGTACGATTTTATCGCCGGAGGCACCGGCAGTGGCGACGTGAACGAGGCTTATACCGTATCCCTCGTGGAAGGTCTGGAGAACGCCGGTTATACCATGGACGCCGAAGTGAAAGCCTTATACGAGAAATACAGTACCGAGGAAAAGGCGAAACAGCCGAAAGACACGAGTCCCGCCGCCGCTTTCTTCAACCACCCTCGTATCCCGGAGTTCGTACCGGATGCCGCAGGGCTGGCCGCTAAGGCGAAAGAGGCGGATATCGCCTTCGTTACGATAGGCCGTAGCTCGGGAGAGTTCCAAGACCGGAAGATCGAGGGAGATTTCAACCTGACGGAGAATGAGCGAGCGTTGATCCAATCGGTTTCCGACGCTTTCCATAAGGAAGGGAAGAAGGTGGTCGTAATCTTGAATATCGGGGGCGTGATCGAGACCGCCAGCTGGAAATCGGAACCGGACGCCATCCTATTGGCTTGGCAAGCCGGGCAGGAAGGGGGTAACACGGTAGCCGATATCCTGTCCGGAAAGGTGAATCCTTCCGGTAAGCTCCCGATGACTTTCCCCGTGAGCATCGCCGACGTAGCCTCCACGAAGAATTTCCCGGACGCTTCGGATATCGACCTGAAAGAAATGTTAGCCGGTTTCATGGGAGGAGGCCCGGAGCATACGGATCGTAAGAATATTGACTATACCAACTACGAGGAGGGTATCTACGTGGGCTACCGTTACTTCGATACGTTCGGCGTGCCCGTCTCCTATCCGTTTGGCTACGGACAGTCGTATACTACTTTCAATTATTCGAGCTTGAAAGTGTTCATGGGCGATACGGACTACAGCATCAGTTGCACGATCACGAACAATGGCCCGGTAGCCGGGAAGGAAGTGGTCCAGCTATATATCTCTGCCCCCGGCAAGAGCATGGATAAACCGGCGAAAGAGTTGAGAGGTTTCGCCAAGACCCAACTCCTCCAGCCGGGGGAGAGCCGTGAGATCATCTTCAAGGTGAAAGATACGGATCTGGCCTCCTTCGACGAGAGCGCCAGTCATTGGGTCGTAGAGTCCGGTAAATATGAGGCGCAGATCGGTTCCTCCGCCGCCGATATCCGCCTAAGGGATTCCTTCAACGTGAAGGGGCGGGTAACGGAGAAGGTTCATGCGGTACTGTTGCCCGGCGAGAGGATCGATCTTCTGAAAAGATAAGCCCGGAGGTATCTACCTAGTTATCGGGAGGGCGGGGTATCAACCTCGCCCTCTACTTATTAATCACCCGGCTGTTCCGGCTCTAAGAAAGTAAGGTAGGTCTCCACACGCCCCTCCAGCTTCGCCTCCATGGTCCCTTGCTCCGACACGAAAAGATATTTGTCCTTTTTCTCCTCCTCGGTCCATGTATCGGGAGTGTAGGGAGCGATCTTCCGGTCGCCGGCAGTCCTCATGAAATAGATGGCGGGCAGAAGGCCGTTCAGTTGGATCTGGTTCGGGTCGATATAGCGTTCCTCGTATTGTCGCGAGAAACGCGAGCTCACCCTCTCCAGCCGGAAGCGGTCGAGATTATTCATAAACAGGTAATCCGTGCCTTCATCTCCCGGCAGGGAGGTGTAGATCATAGATGAGACTTTCACGGCACCGGCCGGTGTCGTGTACAAATAATAGAAATATACAGTCCATGTATTCTTGGAGCGGGTTTGAAGGGTATGTGTCTCCTGCAAGGAATGCAAGGCCCAAAATCCCGGGGGCGTGCATCTCACCCTTTGTACGAATTTATCCTTCGCGATTTCCACTCTTCCCCGGATCTCCAGAAAGTCCTTATAGGCCACTGCCTCTATTTCCTCGTTTGTCATTGATGGCGTAAACATGATTATTTTTAATTTTTAAGGTAAAGAGACATAAAGGTACGATTATAAATGGGGATTCCAAGGGTTTCAAGGAAATGTGGATGAAAGAAAGACAAAAAAGAGAGGCGAACTCGTACCCTTATCTTTTTTATTCCATATATTCGTGATGAAAATCCCCTAAGACCCATTTAAAAGAGAGATAGCGTGACTCCCGATTTTCTTTGGACGCTTATCATGAACCATATCCCGGTGCTGAAGGGTGCATGATAGGGATATTGGAAAAATAAAATATATGGAACTATAAAACCTTCTCCATTTCATACGATAAGATTCAATGGAGAAGGTTTTCGGACTATATAGGGCATTCAAGGAAAGACTTCGCCTGTTTCTATATCAACGGAAAACCTCACCTGTTTCTTATTGCCTTCATAATAAAGTATATCACATTTATATTCCCAAAGATTTCCGCTTTTATTTTCTATAGAAACCGTCAATTGTGCATTCCTTTGCATATTTTCCTTCAAAATCCGAATAGGAGAAATCCACTTAGACTCCGATCTGCTTAAATCAAAACGAGATAAATCCCAATCGCGGCTAAGAAAAATTGCTTCCTCATAGGAGATCGATTCATAATTTACCGAAGCCAATTTTTCATATAAGCGTGAACTATAAAATACCTTTATATCCTTTCCTGTCGAAGAAACTACCAAACAAGAGTCCGTATACGTATTATAAAATAGAATTGACTCATCATACCACTTATAAAAACGAATATCTGAGTATGGATCAGAGTCCGTCTCCTCATATCTATTTATGCCATTTTGATCGTTCAATATCAACACATCTTTTTTTATCTCTTGATTTCTTGATAGAAAAGCTAAATTGGCTACATAGCCCCAACGCATAGTCAATATATCCTCCAAACGAACAAGGTCAACCTCATACGTCTTATATCCTCCATAGCCTTCATGGATCGTAAGGTTCAAGTCGATCGAAGTATCACCACTCCAAGAATCAGTTATCCCACTCTCCTCATCACATACATATATTTTCAGTTTTTTATCTTTCAATCCAGTAAAGAAATAAGAGTTTTTATCTTTTACGACCGTAGCCTGCGATGCCTTTACTCCCCCATTGAAGTACAAATAGCCATATTGCTTTCCTCCCGGATTATCATAGAATGTAAATAAAAGTTTATCTCCATAAGTTTCCCATCTAAAATCAAAAACACTAGCTTTATCAAAGTCATCTTTAAAATGATGGATCAATTCAATAGAACCATCTATTAAATAGAGCAAAAAACTTGTTATGCCTGATGTTTGAGATACTTCCCTCGTATTATAAACATGAACAAAGAAAATATATCCTGTATTCACCTTGACAATATGACAAATCTTAAGTCCTTTGGTTTCCTTTGGCAATTCAAAAGAAGAATTCCATTCCCCGATTAACCCCGTGAAATCATTGCCAAACAGCCCCATCCACAGCTTCTCGTTTTTAACATAAGCTAGCCATGTCCCCTCTTTACAGAAAGACTCCTTATCAAATCCCGCCGTATCCTTTAAGAAAGGGAGAATCTTCTCAAACTGGTAATCCCACGGAGTTCCTGCGGAAGGTAATAATGGCTCCTCATTTTCTACTATATCCTCTTGCTCTCCACAAGAAACACAAAACACAAAAAAGAAAAACACCCACAAATATTTCACCATTATAATAAAAAATTATCCCCTCCCGTGCCTCCTCCGGTCGTCGGTTAACAAATAAAAGAAGCGTGGAGACCATTGTCTATCACTGTACTGAGGCTCTGGACTGCCCTTACCCAATAATAAGACAATGATCCCACGCCTTATGCAGGTATATAATCTATCCATGAATGGGTAGGTATATAACAGATAAAGCGCAGGAGCCATTTTCCTATTATCTTGGGTAATGAAATTGTCCAGATTCCAGTACAAGATAATATCGAAACGCTTCTACGTTATTTTTCCAATACATCGCAAAGATCGTGTTTTTTTAAAACATTCGCAAAACAATCAGATTCTTAATGTCTCTTAGCCCTAAGAAATGCCCTCGAAGGGTGAAAAATGACTTCTTAGGGCTAAAAGATAGTTTTTCAACCGTGAAAAGTGATTTCCTTGGCATAGGAAGGGCCTTTCAAGGCCGCGAAACCATTTTTTAGGCCTAAAAAGCCTATTTTCACCCTTGAAAAGTCATTTTTTAGGCCTAAGATGATTATTCGCGCCATTCAATCCCCATTTTTTAGGCCTAAGAAGCCCTTATTCAGTAAATATCCCTAACTTAGAGAAGTTTTTAAACTCTAAATCAAATTTACCATGAGTACTTACACAAAAATCAAGACACTTCCGCTCTCTCTTTTCAACAACGCGGAGTACCTCTCCTTCATGAACCACGTCCTCGACCTAGCCAACGGGAATAGCGGTGGCGGCGATTCCGAGTCCCCCGACGAGATCTCCCTGCTGACCGGCAGCGACGGCATCCCCGAGCTGAGCCTCACCAAGGAATTCCTCGATACCTACGAGGCAGACCTCCTCGCCATGGCCGACGTGGTGGACGAGAGCCGTACCTCGCAGGAGACCGAGCAAATGGCTTTGCACGATACCAACCGCGACAATCTCGCCATCTATATCATCACCCGCATCTCACGGGCCGGTACCCTCCCGTTGGAGGCCGAGCGTGACGCAGGCAAGTACCTATACAAGATCATCAAACCCTATAACGGCATCGCCCGCCTCCCCATGGCACAGGAGACCGCCAAGATAAAGGGCCTCTTGCTGGATTTGCGCAAGGACGAGAACAAGCCGTACGTCACCACCCTCGGCCTCGACGCTTACCTGGCCGAGCTGGAGAAAGAGAATAACGCCTACGACCGCCTGTCGCAGCAACGCGTCCAAAACCGGACCACCTCCAAAAAGGAAAGCGGCGCCAACCTGCGCAAGCGGATCGACGTGTATTATGACGATCTCACCCTGCTGGCCCAGTCCTATAGCGTAGCGAAGCCGTCCGAGAAGGCAACCGCCTTCATCGCCGCCCTCAACCAGCTGATCGCCGAGACCACCGCCGCCTACAACCAGCGCATGGCCTCCGCCAAGAAACCGGCGCCCGCTCCCGAGCCTACCCGAGCCTACGCCCGGCGGAGACTCCGAGAGCCCGGACGAGATCTAACCGTCACGTCCCTCCCTCCCGATGCGGAAGCGGGAAATAAAAAGAGAAGGAAAACAATTCCCCTTCTCTTTTTATTCCGTATATTCGCGAAGGAAATTCCTAAAACAGAGCGATATGGAGACAACGACATCATTAAAGACATTCGAGGTAACCATCCCCGAGAAATACGCCGACATCTTGAAGAAATTCATCACCTCGCTGGAAGGCAAGGTGAAGGCACAGAAGAAATCCGGATTGGACGAGGCCTTGGAGGACGTGAAGGCAGGAAGGATACACAAATACGAGAACTTTGAGGCATTCAAGCAAAAAATGCTAGAGCTATGACTTATACCGTACATACCACTTCCAAATTCGAACGTGATATCAAGCGGTGCAAGAAGCGGCACTTGGATATAAACCTCTTATTAGAGACTGTAGAAATCCTCAAAAATACCGGTTCCCTTCCCTCCCAATACCACCCGCATAAGCTATCCGGGAAATACGCGGGATTGTGGGAATGCCATATCCAAGGAGACTGGCTGCTGATATGGAGCCAAGACGACACGGAGCTAATCTTGCTTTTCACCGATACCGGAACGCATTCCGATCTATTCTAAATAGAAAAAGCCGCCTCCCCATTACAGGAAGCGGCTTTTTTGTATCTAGTATTTACTTTTCCCGGATAAATATATTAATCGGCGTACCGGTAAAATCCCAGTTCTCGCGGATCTTGTTCTCAAGGAAACGTTTGTACGGGTCCTTGATCCATTGCGGCAAGTTACAGAAGAACACGAAAGAAGGCACGCTGCCCGCCGGAAGCTGGGTGATATATTTGATCTTGATATACTTACCCTTCCATGCTGGGGGAGGATAATTCTCGATGATCGGGAGCATCACCTCGTTCAACTTGGCCGTAGGGACACGCTTGGAGCGATTCTCGTAAACCTCCTTGGCGGTCTCCAGCACCTTCAGGATACGCTGCTTCGTCATGGCCGAGATAAACAAGATCGGGAAGTCGGTAAACGGAGCCAGACGCTCACGGATAGCGGTCGTGTACGAGTCGATCACCTTCTGGCTCTTATCCTCGATCAAGTCCCACTTATTCACGCAAACCACCAATCCCTTCTTATTCTTCTGCACCAGCGAGAAGATATTCATATCCTGGCTCTCGATGCCCCTCGTAGCGTCCAACATCAGCACGCAGACATCCGAGTTCTCGATCGCGCGGATCGAACGGATCACCGAGTAATACTCCAAGTCCTCATTCACCTTCCCCTTCTTACGGATACCCGCCGTATCCACCAAATAGAAGTTCAAGCCGAATTTATTATATTTCGTGTAGATGGAATCACGGGTCGTGCCCGCGATATCGGTAACGATATGCCGATCCTCGCCAATAAAAGCATTGATAAGAGAAGACTTTCCCGCATTCGGGCGTCCTATAATCGCGATACGGGGCAACTCCTCCTCCAGTATCTCCACCTTCTCCTCGGGCAACGTCGCCACGATCTTATCCAGCAAATCCCCGGTATAAGAACCATTGATGGCCGAGATGCAGAAAGGATCTCCCAAGCCAAACGAGTAAAACTCCGCCGAGGCCGGATGCAATTCGTAATTATCCGCCTTGTTCGCCACCACGATCACCGGCCGCTTGCAACGGCGCAAGATCTGCGCCACCTCCATGTCCAGATCCGTGATGCCATTCAATACATCGACGACGAACAAGATCACGTCCGCCTCCTCGATAGCCACTTTTACCTGCTTGTTGATCTCCTCCTCGAAAACATCCTCCGAGTTAACCACCCATCCGCCTGTGTCAATCAGCGAAAACTCCTTGCCGGTCCACTCCACCTTGCCGTACTGACGGTCGCGGGTAGTACCAGCCTCCTCGTTCACGATCGCCTGACGGGTACCCGTCAACCGGTTGAAAAGGGTGGACTTACCTACATTGGGTCTCCCCACTATCGCTACTATATTTCCCATAAATTCTCCTTTCGTATGCTATTATTAGTCCAGCTGATAACCGAAGTTCTTCAATATGTTGTCACGGTTACGCCAGTCTTTTTCCACTTTGACAAACATTTCCAAAAACACCTTCTTTCCGAAGAAACGTTCGATATCCTTCCGGGCCATAGCACCTACTTTCTTCAATGCTTGCCCTTGATGCCCGATGATAATCCCTTTCTGGGTATCACGCTCCACGATGATCAGCGCCTTGATATGGATCAGCTCATCATCCTCCTTGAACAACTCGACGACCACTTCTACCGCGTAAGGTATTTCCTTCTGATAATATAACAAGATTTTCTCACGAATGATCTCTGTCACGAAGAAACGGGCCGGTTTATCGGTCAAGGCGTCTTTCTCGAAATAAGGCGGGGAATCAGGCATCAACTCCTCCACCCGACGCTTCACGTAATCTATATTGAAATTCGAAAGCGCGGAGATCGGGATGATCTCGGCCTTCGGAAGCAATTCCTTCCACTGGGCCACGAGCTTCTCCAGCTCCGGCTGATTGGTCTGGTCGATCTTATTGATCAACAAGAGAACCGGACACTCTATGCTCTGTACCCGTGCTAGGAACTCGTTATTTTTATCAATCGTCTCGACGACATCCGTCACGTACAACAGCACGTCGGCGTCGCCTAAGGCGGATTGAGAGAAATTAAGCATGGATTCCTGCAACTTATAATTCGGCCGCAAGACTCCCGGCGTGTCAGAATACACGATTTGCATATCGTCGGTATTCACGATACCCATAATACGATGCCTTGTCGTTTGCGCCTTCGAGGTGATAATAGAGATCCGCTCCCCGACCAAACGATTCATCAACGTAGACTTACCTACGTTTGGGTTTCCAACGATATTGACAAAACCCGATTTATGCTTTTTTTCCATCATACCCCCATTTCAGATAAACCGCTCCCCACGTAAAGCCCGCTCCAAAAGCGGCAAGGATCAGGTTATCTCCTTTTTTCAATTGATTCTCCCATTCCCATAGACAAATAGGAATCGTACCGGCGCTTGTGTTGCCATATTTCTGGATATTGATCATCACCTTATCCATATCTACGCCCAAGCGTTTCGCCGTAGCGTCGATAATCCGCAGGTTCGCTTGATGAGGAACGATCCACGCGATATCATCATGCGTCAAGCCATTCTTCTCCGCGATCTCAGCGGCCACGTCCGCCATATAAGAAACCGCGTACTTGAACACCACACGTCCATCTTGATAAACGAAATGCTCACGGTTGTCCACCGTCTCGTGAGAA
>OLRY01001355.1_pt1 | contig 23446 bp, 19 predicted proteins | sample 1672541 | NCBI WGS metagenome assembly OLRY01 (sample SAMEA3136697, study PRJEB25190) | human gut metagenome | biome: human gut; feature: human-associated habitat; material: faeces | place: Austria | collected 2013 | reverse complement strand
ACCACCTCGACCACCACAAGGATATGCAGGAGTACATCGACGCCAAGCGCAACATCCTGCTCTACCAGAAGCAGCCCTGCCGCGCTGTCCTCGGCTATGAGAACGAGATCAGCCGCTCCATGCAGAAGGACTGCAAGGGCAAGCAGGTCTGGTTCACCCGCCTGCACGAGACGGACAACGGCGCGTTCCTGCGGGAGGACGGGATGCTCTGCATGGCAGAGAACGGCGTCGTGACCCCCTTCCTCGCCCAGAAGGACGTGAAGCTGCGGGGCCTGCACAACATTGAGAACCTGCTGGCCGCTGCCGCCGCCGTCTGGGGCGAGGTGCCTGTGGAGGCCATCCAGCTGGTGGGCAGCAGCTTCACCGGCGTGGAGCACCGCATCGAGCCGGTGCGCGTGCTGGACGGCGTCACTTATTATAACGACTCCATCGGCACCAGCCCCACCCGCACTATCGCCGGTCTGCGCAGCTTCGACCAGAAGGTCATCCTCATCGCAGGCGGCTACGACAAGCACATCCCCTACGAGCCGCTGGCCCCTGAGATCACGGCTCATGTCAAGAACCTCGTGCTGATGGGTGCTACCGGCCCCCGCATCGAGAAGGCCGTGCGCGAAGACCCGAACTTCAACGAGGCCGAGCTGCCCATCCAGCACGCCGACAACATGCAGCACGCCGTGGAGCTGGCCCGCGCCTGCGCAAAGCCCGGTGACATCATCATCCTCTCGCCGGCCAGTGCCTCTTTCGACCTCTACCCGAACTTTGAAGTGCGCGGCCGCGAGTTCAAGAGCATCGTCAACGCGCTGAAGTGATAACTCAAATCAAAACGCCCCGCCAGAAGCAGCGCTTTTTGAACGCCTGCCGGGGCAAGCTCTGTCTCGGGGCGACCATGCCGCTGGCGTTTGCCCTCTTCGGCAAGAGCCAGCCGGGCCGCTTTTTCGCCGGGCCGACGCTGGCGCTGGATGTCGGCGGCAGCACCGCGTGGCTGGCGGGTCACGCCAACCCCGAGGAGCTGGCGGGCTTTCTGGCTTTCTGTGGTTGTGAGGCCGTGGTGCTGGATGAAGCCGAGTGTCCGCCGCCCACGGGCTGGAAGCGAGCCAAGACACACAGCGTCTTCGGCCTTGCGCCGGGGCGTCAGCTGCCCTTGCCTGAGGCAGACGCTGCCCTCTGGCAGAGTCTTGCCAAAAATACAGAACCTGCCGCCGGAAAAGCAGCGGATCTGCTCTTCCCTGACAGGCCCTCAAAACGGGACGACTTTTACTCTGAGCTCTGCTCCAAGCGCAGCCGGGGTCTTGCCCGGGTCTGGACGCTGGAACGGGAAGGAAACATCATCTGTACGGTGGGAGCCTACGCGCTGGCAAATGGTCAGGCATACATGGCCTGCGGCGAGACCGTGGAAGCTCTGCGGGGCAAAGGCGTCGGCGGGCGGCTCATCGTCGAGATGGCGAATGCCCTCGCCGCCGAAGGCTGGATGCCTGTCTTCCTGTGCAGCCCCGAGCGGGTGCATTTCTATACCCGGCTGGGCTTTGAGAAGATGGGGGAGTATGCACGATATGAAGTACAATAACAATTAAGGATTCATTATAATGTCAATGTTAAATCACTTTTTCGATTATAAACCCGAAGTTCTGGCGCTGGATGAAAAAGCCCTCGAGCTCTGCCAGCCCTACTTCAAGCAGATGGAGGACATCCGCGACTACAACCAGCTCAAGATGCTGAAAGCATTTGCAGACACCCAGATGTCCTCCACCGATATGCTGGGTACCACCGGCTACGGCCTGTGGGACACCGGCCGCGCCAAGCTCGAACAGATCTTTGCCGAGGTGATGGGCGCCGAAGATGCACTGGTGCGCAGCCAGTTCCAGAGCGGCACCCACACGCTGGCTGTGGCCCTCTTTGGTCTGCTGCGGGCAGGCGATACCCTGCTGGCCGCCACGGGCCGTCCGTATGATACGCTGGAAGGCGTCATCGGTCTGGATGGCAAGGGCAAAGGCACCGGAACCCTGATGGATTACGGCATCAAGTACGACGAGGCCCCGCTGAAGGCCGACTTTACCCCGGACTATGAGCTTATCGCCCAGAAAGCCCCGGGCGCGAAGGTCTGCCACATCCAGCGCAGCCGCGGCTATCTGCAGCGCAACGCCTTCGACCTCGACACCATCCGCAAGGTGGCCGACACCGCCCGTGCCGCCAACCCCGACATCATCATCTTTGTGGACAACTGCTACGGTGAGTTCACCCAGAAGGAAGAACCCTGCCAGGCAGGTGCAGATCTCGTGGTGGGCAGCCTCATCAAGAACCCCGGCGGCGGCATCGCCCCCACCGGCGGCTATATCGCAGGCCGGAAAGACCTCGTGGAGCTCTGCGCCTACCGTCTGAACGCCCCCGGCCTCGGCAAGGAGCTGGGCTGCACCCTCGAGACGCCCCGCGATATGTATCTGGGCTTCTACTACGCCCCCGGCGTGGTCTGCGAAGCCATCAAGACGGCTATCTACGCCCAGTGTCTGCTGGAACTGGTGGGCAAAAAGCCCATCCCTCGCTACTGCGAGGCTCACAACGACATCGTCACCTGCTTTGATGCCGGTACGGCGGACGCCCTCATCGGCTTCTGCCGGGGAGTTCAGGCCGCAAGCCCCGTGGACAGCTACGCCGCCCCGGAACCCTCTCCGGAACCGGGCTACACCGATGAGGTCATCATGGCCAGCGGCAGCTTTACCCAGGGCAGCACCATCGAGCTTTCCTGCGACGGCCCGCTGCGTGAGCCGTATACCTGCTACCTGCAGGGCGGCCTGAACTTCGCCGCCAGCCGCGCAGGCGTCCTGCTGGCTGTGCAGAATGCGTATTTTAAAGACTGAACCTCTCAGTCACCTTCGGTGCCAGCTCCCCTCTCGAGGGGAGACTAAGAGGTGGACCCCAACACGGAAATCTGCGTCACCTGAGGCGGCACCGAGGCCATGATGGCGGCCGTCCCCGGCTCGAGCTTCTTCAAAGAGCCGGTCAACCACCTCATCCGGATGCATTTTGCCCGCGGCACCGACGTGCTGGACGAGGCTGTGCGTCGTCTGGCAAAGCTGACGGAGCTGCTGAAATATAGCAGTTTGCGTTTTTAATGCACAAGCAACAGCCGCAAACTGCATATCGCAAAGATGCAGTTTTGACCGGCACTATTTTTGAAAATTGCGATAAGAAAGAGGACATCATGCGATTTTTTGCGTGATGTCCTCTTTCTCTATCGAGAGATAGATCTTATCAGCGGCCTTGCCCTCTCAGTCTGTAAGTAAGGGGAGCCGCAGCGTGAAAATGCTGCCCTTGCCGACTTCACTTTGCAATGTGATCTCGCCGTGGTGGAGGTGGGCCAGCTCCTGCGCGATGGTCAGGCCGAGGCCGGTGGAGTCGTGCTTTTTGTCGGCGGTGGTATGGAAGTATCGGTCAAAGACAGCGCTCTGGTCTTCCGGCGCGATGCCGCAGCCGGTGTCCTGTACGCTGACGCAGGCCGTTTCGCCCTCGGCGCGGCAGTCCACATGGATGCTGCCCCCGGCGGGAGTATAGTGGATGGCGTTGGTGACAAGGTTCTGGATAATTTGCTGTAACCGCACGCTGTCGCCCCAGACAGGCAGAGGCGTGTCGGCGCTGACATGGAGTTCGACGCCCTTCTGGTCGGCCTCGCTCCGGCAGGCGGCGCAGACGGCGGCGGCTTCCTCGTTGAGGGCGGCGCGGTCTTCGTTGAGCAGGATCTGCTTCTGCTCGAGCTTTGCCGCGAGGAAGAGGTCTTCCGTCAGCCGCCGCAGGAATTCAATGCGCTGACGCAGAGCCGGAAGCAGGGCCGGAAGGGCTTCGGGGGCCGATTCCAGTGTTTCCAGCCCGCCGCTGACGGCGAAGAGAGGGCTGCGCAGGTCGTGGAAGATGTTGAGCATCATGCTCTTGCGGGCCTCGGTCTCGGCGGTCAGCTCTTTTGTCCGCTCTGCCACCCGGGCGTCCAGCTCCCGGGCCAGCTGTTCGGTGCGGTCGAAGAGGAGAGCGAACCGCCGGCAGACGAACACCATGCAGCCGATGGCAAAGGGAAGGTCGTAGAGGCGGGCGCAGCGCAGCAGGTAGAAGGGGACAGACTCCACAAAAAGCACGCTGTCCAGCCCGGGCATCAGCGCCCAGACCCGGAAGCCGGTGGTGACAGCACCGGGCAGGAGCATCAGAGCGGCACCCTCATAGTCTGCGTTCACGGCGGCCATTAAGTAATAAAGGCAGAGGCACATGCCCGCTACCAGCATCCCGACCCGCAGCGGGGGATAGCTGCTCATGGACAGCGCAAAGAAGACGACGCATCCGGCGGCAAGCGCAAGGAGCCCCCGCCCGGAGCGGGGCAGTTTTACCCCCAGCAGCCCTGCCGCCAGCAGTGCCGAGGCCAGCACAGTGAGGGAGAAGAAGGAGCGGAGGATGCGCTGGAGCAGACGGTTCCGGATGGCCGGAAAGAAGAAGACCATCAGCGCCCAGACGCTCATAATGACGAGGTAGAGCAGAAAGTACCCCAGCTCCGGCAGGTGCTTATAGTGGTAGAGTGCCAGCAGCACCATCCCCATGGTCACAAAGGCCGTCAGAGCGATGAGCTGAGTCATGGTGCGGAAGCGGAATGCCCGGGAGGCGAAGGCGGAAGTCATCAGCCATGTCTGGGGGCTGCGGCCGCAGGTGAAGACCAGCTCCACCGTCTCGCCGGGCGTGACGTCCAGTGCATACAGCTCCCCCGAGCGCTCGAGGCTGGTGAGGCTCTCAGGGGTCAGCGGTACCGCTGTGTTGGTGACGCAGAGGGTGAGGGACGGGATGTCTTCCCCCACCGTGAAAGTAAAGTGCCACTGGCCGGGGGCTTCCTGCCGCCAGCCGTCCAGCGCGATGCCCTGGACGGCGTGCTGGGCTGTGAGCACACTGCCGCTGTGCAGATGCTCGAACTGCGCGTTGCCCCAGATACCGGCCAGTACGATGAAGGCCGTGAGCAGGGCGGAGAAAATCAGAATGGGCCATTTTTGCTTCATGGCAATGCCTCCCCTTGTAGATGTGCAAAAAATAAGGTATACTATAGTATAACAAATCGTGCGAAAAAAGGGGAGGGCTGACAGGATGATCCGCGTATTGTTGGTGGAAGATGACCCCGTGATCCGCGACACCACATGCTATTTTCTGAAAAGTCAGCAGAATTTTGAGGTGGTCTGTGCAGAGACGGGCGGCGACGCTTTGAGCCATGCGCGGGAAAAGTTCGATGTCATCCTGATGGACATCCTTCTCCCGGACACCAACGGCGTAGACCTCTGCCAGCGTCTGCGCAGCTGGCACCACTGCCCTATCATCTTTACATCCTGTCTGGACGATACCGATACCATCGTCCGCGCGCTGGAAATGGGCGGCGACGACTTTCTGGCAAAGCCTTATAATAACAAGATCCTGCTGGCCCGCATCATGGCCAACATCCGCCGGGTGCAGATGGACGGCGCAGAGCCCAGCGTCAACGGCTACCACTGCGCGGCCTTCACGCTGGATGCCAACAGCCACAGCGTGGAGAAGGATGGCCGCAGCGTCCATCTGGCCGACATGGAATATCGCATCCTCACCCTCTTCATCCGCTACCCGAACACCTTCTTCACGGCCAACGAGCTCTACCAGAAGATATGGGGCAAGGAAAGCCTCGGCGATGTGCGGACGGTGCAGGTACATATCCACAACCTCCGCAGCAAGATAGAGCCCGACCCGGCAAAGCCCGTCTACTTAAAAAATGTCTGGGGCAAGGGTTATGTGTTCCAGCCGGACGGCGGCAAGGTTTAAGAATCGTTTTGATGAGAGCGCCGACTTCTTAAGGAAACTTAAGCGGTCGGCGCTCTTTTTGGACTTGTTAAGCAAATAATTAACGAGAATGTCCAGAATTGAATTAAGAAATGGCCAGGATGTTTAAGGATTCTTAAAAGACAGACCCTTGAATTTGTGTTAAATTATTATCGAACGATGTGGGCGGCAGTGCAAGAAGGTCTGCCGCTGCACGGAGCTATGAGAAAGAATAGAGAAGAAGAAAAAGACACGAAGAAAGGAACCACGCAAAATGAACAAGATCTCCCGCAAAGGTTTTCTGAAGATCGCTGCCGCAGCCGCCATGTCTGGTGTGACTGCCGGTGCTCTGGCTGCCTGCAATGCTGCCAGCTCTTCCACCGCCGCACCTGCTGCTTCCGGTGCAGCAGGCACCTACATCCCCGGCACCTATGAGGGTACTGCTGAGGGCATCTCTTCTACCGTCAAGGTCACCATGACCTTCTCCGACAGCGCTGTGACCGACGTTGTGGTCGATACCTCCGGCGAGACCGCTTCTTACGGCGCTGCTGCTGCCGACCAGCTGCGTGAGCAGCTGATGGCTGCAGGCTCTGCTGAGATCGACGGCGTTTCCGGTTCCACCATCACTTCCGACGCTGTCATGAAGGCTGCCAAGAGCTGTTACGCTCAGGCCAGGGGCGAGGCTGCTGTGACCTCCGTCCAGCTGCCCACCGGTGACGAAACCGATTGGCTGGGCAAGGAGCCTGACATCGACGAGGCTGCCATCACCGAGACCGTGGACACCGACATCCTCATCGTGGGTGCAGGCAACGGCGGCATGGGTGCAGCTGCTTACGCTGCTGCTCACGGCCTGAACTTCCGCGTCATCGAGCAGAACGGCAACGTGCAGGATACCCGTCACTGGGTCGGCGCTGTGGACGGCTTCGGCGCACAGGCACAGGGCATCAAGATGGACCGTGCAAAGCTGCTGAGCGAGATCTCCCGCTACGCTTCCGGCAAGTGCGACCAGCGCGTTGTCAAGACCTGGATCAACGAGTCCGGGGAGATGATCGAGTTCATCCGCTCCATCATGGAAGACAAGTACGGTGTCAAGATGGTCTACACCTACGGCGATGAGGCTAAGTGGCCTGCCGAGAACGCCGAGCACAACACCGACTATATGTACCCCGAGATCGAGTACACCTATGACCGCAGCTCCGGCGCAGCCCGTAACGAGCTGCTGCTGGACTACATCCGTGAGCTGGGCTACGATGTTGACTTCAAGACCTCTCTGGCAAAGCTGGAGAAGGACTCCACTGGCCGCATCACCGGTGTCATCGCCCAGAGCACCGAGGATGACCACTTCATCCGCTACAACGCCAATAAGGGCGTTCTGCTGGCCTGCGGCGGCTTCCCCGGCAACCCCTACATGATGGAGCAGCTGGACCCGCTGGGTACCTCCGTCACCACTGCCTGCTCCTACTCTCCGGCCGATAAGGGCTACGGCATCCGTGCCGCTGTCTGGGCCGGCGCAAACTTCGACAAGGAAGCTGCTCCCATGCTGTTCGACCGCGGCATCGTGGCTCCCGGCGTGGACGGCGGTTATGTGGCAAGCGACTCCGCTTTCGGCGGCAAGGCCTTCCCCGGCCCCATCCGTCAATACAACCCCGGCACTCAGCCCTTCCTGAAGGTCAACCGCAACGGTGAGCGTTTCGCCAACGAGAGCAGCCCCTACAACGATATTGTTTACGCTGCTGCTCATCAGCCGGGCCGCGTCTACGCACAGATCTGCGACGCAAACATTCTGGAGGACGCAAAGCGCTTCCACACCATCGGCTGCTCTGCCCAGACCCGCAATGCCGGCGCAGAGTATATCCAGAAGCAGATGGACAATGCAGAGAAGGAGGGCGTCTTCTTCAAGGCCGACACCATCGAGGAACTGGCCGACAAGCTGGGCTTCACCGGTGAGGCCAAGGACACCTTCCTTGCTACGGTTGACCGCTACAACGAGCTGTACGACAAGCAGAACGACGAGGACTTCGGCAAGCCCGCTTATCGTCTGAGCGCCATCCGCACCGCTCCCTTCTACGGCTGCTGGCTGGGTGCCTCTCTGCTGACCACCGAGCAGGGCATCGCCATCAACGACAAGGGTCAGGCTCTGGACAACGACAACAAGCCGATGCCCGGCCTGTATGTCACCGGCGATATGTCCGGCTCCTTCTTCGCCAACAACTATCCCTGCCTGATGGCAGGCGTGGCTATGGGCCGCACCCTGACCTACGCCATCAAGGCCATCAAGCAGATGGGCGGTCTGGAATAAGTTATCCCTCAGTGGTACCTGAGCGCATAAGATAAAAAGACACCGCAGAAGTGTGAAAGCTTCTGCGGTGTCTTTCTTTGTCGAAAACCCTCTATACACAAAACCACAAATGGCGGAAAAGTCTTAAAAACAGGCTCAGCACACGGCCCGATGGACGGGCAGCGGCTCCACGATGTCGGGATGGATGCCCTCACGGTAGTCGAGGTCGCCCTGGTCGAGGCCGCGCAGCAGCACCTCGGCGGTGGCGATGTTGGTGGAGATCGGCACGCTGTGCATATCGCACAGCCGCAGCAGGTTCTGCTCGCTGCTGCTGCCGCTCTCGGCCTTGAGCGGGTCGCGGAAGAAGAGCACGAGATCTACTTCGTCGCAGGCCACCCGGGCCGAGATCTGCTGGATGCCGCCCAGCTTCCCGGAGAGGTAGCAGTGTACGGGCAGGCCGGTGGCCTGCGCCAGCATCCGACCGGTGGTGCCGGTGGCAATGACTGTGTTGCGGGATAGGATGCCGCTGTAAGCTGTGCAGAACTGCAGCGCCAGCTCTTTGCGGGAATCATGTGCAAGAATAGCAATCGTCATAACGCTCTCTCCTTCATTCCAAGTATAGTGTTGTGAGTGGGCGGATATGCTCGGAAGAGTGTTCTCCGCAGTAAAACGGTCTGAAAATTTGAAGTCTTGTGGAGAACAATTCTCGATAAACAGACTAAACAAGTAAGATTGTGTCGAATCACACCCTCATTCTAAATTTAACCCGCAGAAGGCCCGTCTGTCAAGAGGCTTGTTGTGATTTTTGTAGGATAAAATGGTAAAAGTATGACTATAGCTTTGTGGAGAATGGAGAAAATTTGGATACAAGGAATTATTCTCGAATGTATTTGCAAAAATTTTTCAACCAAAAGTGTGCTTGAGAGAAAAACGGTCTATCTCGATGAAACAAAAATACAGGCCGGGGCATTTGGCCCCGGCCTGTAGGGAAAATTGGAGAAAATTTTCGTCACGGCGGTGCGCTATCTCGGAAAAGATTGAAAATTACCGGGTCTGACCGTTGCCGTGGATGATGTACTTGTAGCTGCACAGCTCGCCGAGGCCCATGGGTCCCCGGGCGTGGAGCTTCTGGGTGGAGATGCCCATCTCACAGCCAAGGCCGAACTCTCCGCCGTCGGTGAAGCGGGTGGAGCAGTTGACGTAGACGGCGGCACTGTCCACTGCCGCCGTGAAGAGGGCAGCATGGGCGTCAGTCCGGGTCAGGATGGCTTCGCTGTGGCCGGTGGAGTGGGCCGCGATGTGGGCGATGGCTTCCTCCACGCTGTCCACGACTTTCACCGCAAGGATGTAGTCGAGGAACTCCGTGTCGAAGTCCTTCGGCCCGGCGGGGGTGCCGGGGATGAGGGCGGCGGCGCGCTCGTCCAGCCGCAGTTCCACCGGGTGCAGACCCTTGGCGGTGCGGTCGGGGCCGAGGCGCTGGGCCAGCTTCGGCAGGAATTCGCTCGCAATGGCGCTGTGGACGAGGCAGACTTCCTCAGCGTTGCAGACGCTGGGGCGGCTGGCCTTGGCGTTCTCGATGATGTCTAGGGCCTTGGTCTGGTCGGCGGTGTCGTCCACGAAGATGTGGCAGATACCGGTGCCGGTCTGGATGCAGGGGACTTTCGCGTTCTCGACGCAGGCACGGATGAGTCCGGCCCCGCCGCGCGGGATGAGCAGGTCCACATAGCCGACGGCAGTCATCAGGGCGTTGGCCGAGGCATGGGTGGTGTCCTCGATGAGGCAGACTGCTGTTTCAGGCAGACCGTTTGCCCGCAGGCCCTGCCGCAGGGTGGTCACGATGGCGTTGGCCGAGCGCCACGCCTCTTTGCCGCAGCGGAGGATGCAGGCGTTGCCGCTCTTGATGGCGAGGGCGGCAGCATCGCTGGTGACGTTGGGGCGGCTCTCGTAGATGATGGCGATGACGCCCATCGGCACGGCGGTCTTCTCGATGACGAGGCCATTGGGACGCTCGATGCGGCTCAGCACCCGGCCCACCGGGTCAGGCAGGGCGGCAACATCCCGGATGCCCTTGGCCATGGCCTCGATGCGCTGGGGCGTCAGGGCGAGGCGGTCCAGCATGACGTCGCTGATGTGCCCCTTGGCGGCGGCCATGTCCTCGGCGTTGGCGGCGAGGATGGCGTCCATGGACTCCGGTGCGCAGAGGGCATCAGCCATCCCGAGAAGGGCAGAATCACGGGTGCCGCTGTCCGAAAGGGCAACGGCAGTCTTGGCCCCGCGGGCGGCTTCCAGAATTTCCTGTGTGGTCATGTTATGCCTCCTGTCTGTGGGCCGCAAAGCGGGTGCCTGCGGCACGGCCCTCGGCGATGTCATAGAGCAGCTCGGGGTGGGCGCCGTTTGCGATGACCATGTCAGCTCCGCTGGAGGTCACCATCCGGGCGGCCCGGAGTTTGGTGGACATTCCGCCGGTACCCAGCGCCGAACCGGCTCCGTCGGCCAGCGCCATCACCTCGGGCGTGATGTCCTCCACCAGCGGGATGAGCTTTGCGTCCGGGTGGGTGTGGGGGTTGGCAGTGTAGAGGCCGTCGATGTCGCTCAGCAGCACCAGCAGATCGGCCTTGATGCAGCAGGTGACGATGGCGGCGAGGGTGTCATTGTCGCCGATGGAGGTGATCTCGTCGGTGGCGACGGTGTCGTTCTCGTTGATGATGGGCAGTGCGCCCAGCTCCAGCAGACGGGCGAGGGTGTTCTGGATGTTCTCACGGCGGCTGGCGTGCTCGATGTCCACGCCGGTGAGCAAAATCTGCGCCACCGTGTGGTCGTAGGCGCTGAACAGCCGGTCGTAGGTGTACATCAGCTCACACTGCCCCACGGCGGCACAAGCCTGCTTGGAGGACATATCGGTAGGGCGGGCGGAAAGCGACAGCTTGCCCACACCCATGCCGATAGCACCCGATGACACGAGGATGACCTCATGTCCGGCGTTCTTCAAATCGCTGAGCACTTTCACCAGCTCTTCGGTGTGGCGGATGTTCAGCCGTCCGGTGGAGTGGGCCAGTGTGGAGGTGCCGACTTTGACTACGATGCGCATAGATCAACCCTTTCCCATCTCTTTGGTCTTGTTGTAGGAGGCGATGACGGCGTCCATCACCGCGCCCCGCAGCCCCTTTTCTTCCAGCACCCGCACGCCCTGGATGGTGCTGCCGCCGGGGCTGCACACGGCGTCCTTGAGTGCGCCGGGGTGCTGGCCGCTCTCAAGCACCAGCTTCGCACTGCCCAGGACCATCTGGGCGGCGTACTCCTGCGCCTTGGCACGGGGCAGGCCGCAGGCCACGCCGCCGTCGGCCAGCGCCTCGATGAACTGGTACACCCAGGCCGGGCCGCAGCCGGACACGCAGCTGGCTGCGTCGATGAGGCCTTCCGGCACAGCATCCAGCCGCCCGGCGGGGGCCATCAGCTTCAGGAACTCGGCCTCTTCCTCGGCGGTGACGTTGGAGGTGCAGTACTGGATCATACCGGCCCCCACCGAAGCAGGCGTGTTGGGCATGATGCGGATGACGGGGCAGTCGCTGCCCGCCATCTCCTGAATGCGGGCGATGGACAGGCCCGCCGCCATGCTGCACAGCACGAAGCGGCTGGGCCGTTCGGCCAGCGTGAAGCGGAGCGGTGCCAGCAGCTCCTCCATCATCTGGGGCTTGACGGCTAAGAAGATGAGGTCGCAGCGGCCTGCCACCTCGTCGTTGATGGTGGTGTTGCAGCCCAGCTCAGCGGCCAGAGCCTCTGCTTTGGCGGCGGTGCGGTTAGCCAGCCAGACGTTCTGCGGGTCTGCCGCCTTGCAGACGGCCCGGGCGATGGCTCCGCCCATGTTGCCGCAGCCTAAGAAACCGATGGTATTCAGCATAAGAAAACCCTCTTTCCCAATCAAAAGAACAGGGGAGATTCCCCCTCTGTGTCTCCATTGTAAGCAGGGCCGGGGGAGAAATCAAGAGGAAAGCCGGAAAATGTCAAAGCTTTTCGGAAAGCTCCTGATAGACGCGCTGCGGCGGCGCAGGCTTTTTTGCTGTCCGAATCTTAAGAAAACATAAAAAGTTCATGAAAAAGTCGAAAAAGGTGCTTGCACCTGTACGGGCGGATGAGGTATCATAATAGATAGAAGTTGGGAAACTCCGCACAGAACGGGGCAAACGCGAAAGGATGGGCATTCTCGTGGCACAGACGACAAAACGCGCGCTGGAAGCATCGCTCAAAAAGCTGCTGCTGAAAAAGCCATTGAACAAGATCACGATCAACGATATTACCGAGGACTGCGGTGTGAACCGCATGACCTTTTACTACCATTTCAAGGATATATACGACCTGGTGGACTGGATCCTGGTGGAGGATGCCGCCGAGGCGCTGGAGGGCCGCCAGAACTTTGAGACCTGGAGCGAGGCGCTTCTGGACGCCTTGCAGCGCATCCAGGACAACCGGGTGCTGGTGCTCAACGTCTACCGCTCGGTAAGCAGGGAACAGGTGGAGCAGTACCTCTATAAAATGCTTGACCCTCTGCTGAGGATGTTTGTAGAGCGTGAAAACATCCCGGTGCAGGAAGAGGACAAGCAGTTCATCATCGATTTTTACAAGTATGCGCTGGTGGGCATGGTGCTGGAGTGGGTCCGCCGGGATATGAAGACCGAGCCCACCCTGATGGCCGAGCGGCTCAACATCATGATGCACGGTGATCTGAAGCGGGCGCTGCTGCGCTTCAGCACCGACGGCAGAGCATCAAAAATCGACGAATGATAAAAATTTGAACAAGCAGAGCAGGATGATAGAAAAACTATCACCCTGCTCTGCTTGTTTATAGAACCTTTGTCGGAAAAATGTTAAAGTATTGTCAAAACAAAGGGCTGGCAAAGACCCACACAAGGAGGCAGACTTTTATGAGTATCGCGTTGGAGCCGTTGAGCCATAAGGTACAGCGTACCGCTGTCGGAACGATGGTGGATGTGGCACTGGCTCATGCCAGAAAAGACCGTCAGAAGGCGTTTGCCGAGATGGTGGACGTCGCAAAGCAATTCTATGGAGACTCGTTCAGCGAGGAGACGTATGAGCACGCCCGCGCAGTGCTGACCGATGCGGACAGCAAGTGGTCGAAGCTCATCAACTGTGTGCTCGACCAGACCGCGCCCAGCGTGGCACGCACCACGGCGCTCAACCTTGGCTATGAGGCGTTCTTCCGGGGGACAAAGACCATCCGCGAGAACCGCACAAAGTACCACTGCAATATCCCATGGCTGATCCTGTTCGACCCCACTTCGGCTTGCAATATGCACTGCGTGGGATGCTGGGCGGGCGAGTACGGCCACAAAAACAACCTCAGCTTTGAGGATATGGACAAAATCATCACCGAGGGCAAGGAGCTGGGGGTCTATCTCTATATGCTCACCGGCGGCGAGCCTCTGGTGCGGAAGGCGGATATTCTCCGTCTGGCGAAAAAGCACAACGACGTGCAGTTTGCGATCTACACGAACTCGACCCTCATCGATGAGCCATTCTGTGAAGAGGTCGTAAAACTGGGAAATATCGCCTTCATGCTCTCGATCGAGGGAACTCCCTCTACCAATGATGCCCGGCGGGGCGAAGGCCACTATGCCGCTGTCATGAATGCGATGGACTTGCTCAAGGCCCACGGGATCCTTTTCGGCACTTCCATCTGCTATACCAGAGACAATCTCGAAGCCGTCACCAGCGACCACTTTATGCGGATGCTCTGCGACAAGGGCGCGCACTTCGGGTTCTACTTCCACTATATGCCGGTAGGCAACGAGGCCGCGCCGGAGCTGATGCCTACGCCTGCTCAGCGCAAGTACATGATCGAGCGCATCCGGTATCTCCGCTCCGAAAAGAGCGATATTCCGTTCTATCCGATGGACTTCCAGAACGATGGCGAGTTTGTGGGCGGATGCATCGCAGGCGGACGAAACTATTTCCATATCAACTCGGCGGGCGATGCAGAACCGTGCGTCTTCATCCACTACTCCAACGCCAACATCCACGACAGCAGCATCCTCGATATTCTCCGCAGCCCGCTCTTCATGGCTTACCACAACGGCCAGCCCTTCAATAAAAACCATCTGCGTCCCTGCCCGATGCTGGAGAACCCCGAGCTTCTGCGCCAGATGGTGCATGACACCGGTGCTCACAGCACCGACTTGCAGTCGCCCGAGAGCGTAGACCATCTCTGCGACAAATGCGGTGCGTATGCGGCCGACTGGCAGCCTGTGGCCGACGAGATCTGGTCGCATGTCACCCTCAGGGAGAGCCGGTACGAGAATTACAAGGATTGGGAACCGGCGCATTCCACTGCTCACGCGAAATGACTTTATCGGTCTTTCAAACATAAAAATGCGCAGAAAAGCCCCCATCTTCACCGGCTGAGGCAGCCGGGAGGATGGGGGCTTTATCTTGTTATTTTATTCTTCGCCGGGCTCAATGACGATCTCGGTTTCCGTTTCTTCATCTTCCACAGGTGCGGGAGCCGGGTCGCCGGGATCGCCGAACTCGTCGTGGTAGACGGTCATCTGGTCGAGCTGGCCGTTGCGGCGCAGGCCGTGGAAGACCAGCTTCTTGATGACGTCATAGATGACGGCGAACAGCGGCACACCCACGATCATGCCCACGAAGCCCCACAGACCGCCGAACAGCAGGATGGAGAAGAGCACCCAGAAGCTCGAAAGGCCGGTGGTGTTGCCCAGGATCTTCGGGCCGATGACATTGCCGTCCAGCTGCTGGAGCACCAGAACGAAGAGCACGAACCAGAGGGCCTTGATGGGACTCTGGATGAGGATGAGCAGCGTTGCAGGCACGGCACCGATGAAGGGGCCGAAGAAGGGGATGACATTGGTGACGCCGATGATGACCGACACCAGCAGCGCGCTCGGGAACTTGAAGATGATGCAGGCGAAATAGCAGAGCACACCGATGATGGCGGAGTCCATGATCTTGCCGTTGATGAAGCCGCCGAACATCTTGTCAGCGTAGAGGACTTCCTCCTGGATGAGCTGCGCCCAGTGGGGCTTGACGACGCTGTAGAGGATCATTTTGGCCTGCTTGGCGAACTTTTTGCGGCTGGCCAGCAGGTAAACAGCGACGATAAGGCCGATGAGCAGATTCTTGAACCAGGTCACCACACTCATGACGCCGACGCCCACACCGCTCAGGATGCCTTGTATATTCTGCAGCGAGGGGAGCAGGGTGGTGCGCAGAGTGGTCAGGTTGTCAGCAATGGCATCGTAGGCATTGTTGAAATAGCCCATCAGTGTCTCATTATCCAAGAAGACTTCCTGTGTGTTCACCCACCGCATGAACCGGGTGATGCTGGTCTGCGCGGTGTAGTAGAGGGAGGTGACGCTTGTGATGAGCTGCGGCACCACCATCATCACGAGGGCGTAGACCACCAGCACACCGAACAGCAGCGTCGCCGCAATGGCAAGCATATTGGCCATGCTGTGGAGCTTTTCGGGGAAGATGCGGTGCAGAAAGCCCTCAATGGTGTTGCACACCGGCTTGAGCAGATAGGCGATGACGGCACCGTAGATGAAGGGCATCAGGATGCCGGTCACCTTGGAGACCGCGTCGCCGAACCCGTCGAAGCGGTAGATGAAGAAGAAGAACAGGATGCTTAGACTTATCGCACCAAAGCCCGCGAGCATTCCGTAGAGATAGGGCTTGATGTGCGGCTTTTTGTCCATCATGTGTGACTCCATTCCTGCCGCAGACGGCAGGAGCCGGTACGGCGATGTTTAGATTTTGTTGCTGCGGCGCCAGATGTGCATCTTCTCGGCCTCTTTGATAAGCTCCTCGCGGAAGTCGGGGTGTGCCACATTGATGAGGGCTTCGGCCTTCTCCCAGGTGGTCAGACCCTTGAGGTTGACGCAGCCGTATTCGGTGCAGAGGTAATGCAGATTGGCGCGGGTATCGGTGATGATGCTGCCGTTTTCCAGCGTGGGACGGATGCGGCTCTCGAGCTGACCGGTCTTCTTATTAAAGAAGGTAGAGGACAGGCAGAGGAAACTCTTGCCACCCTTGGAAAGGTATGCGCCCAGCACGAAGTCCAGCTGGCCGCCTGCACCGGAAATGTGCTTGACGCCGGCGCTCTCCGCATTCACCTGGCCGAACAGGTCGATGTCCACCGCATTGTTGATGGAGATGAAGTTGTCCAGTGCGGAGATGCTGCGGATGTCGTTGGTGTAATCGACGGGAGCAGACATACACTCGGGGTTGTTGTTGAGGTAGTCGTACATCTTCTGGGTGCCGGCACCGAAGGCGTAGACCTGACGGCCCTTGTCCAGCTGCTTGTGTGCGCCGGTGATCTTGCCGGCCTTGGCGATGTCCACAAAAGCGTCAACATACATCTCGGTGTGGACGCCCAGGTCCTTCAAATCGCTCTGGGCGATGAGGCTGCCGATGGCGTTGGGCATACCGCCGATGCCCAGCTGCAGGCAGGCACCGTTGGGGATCTGCGGCACCACGAGGTTTGCGACCTTCAGATCGACCTCGGAAGCGGGGCCGGCAGCGGCCATCTGGCCGATGGGCGGATTGTCGCCCTCCACGATGCCGGTGACCTGGGAGATATGGACACAGTTCTCCATACCGCCGAGGCAGCGGGGCATATTGGTGTTGACCTCCACGATGATCTTCTTGGCCTTCTCACAGACGGCACCCAGATGGGAAGCACTGGGGCCGAAGTTGAAGTAGCCGTGCTCGTCCATCGGAGTCACCTGGAAGACGGCGATGTCCAGCGGGTCGGGACTCTCGCGGTAGTAGCGGGGCAGCTCCGAATAGCGGATGGGGGAGTAGAACGAGAAGCCCTGTGCGATGGCTTTGCGCTCGATGCCGCCCATGTGCCAGCTGTTCCAGGTCATGTGGGCAGCGGGGTCGTCGATCTGGAAGATCTCAGGCACCCACATCAGGATGCCGCCGCGGAAATTGACGTTCTCCAGTTCGGGCAGGCGCTTGGCAAGGGCGGCGTCCACGGCCACGGGGGTGTTGACGCACCAGCCGTAATCCACCCAGTCGCCGCTCTTGACCAGAGAAGCAGCCTGCTCGGCAGTCATCTTTTTCTGGGCATACATTTCCATGAAATCCATTATAAACCATCCTCTCCTTTAAGAACATAAAAGAATTGTAAATTTATTATTCACAATTCTACGGGACAAAATCTTAGCCGGAAATTTACCGTTTCTTTCCAGTCCGGACACTGTCTTATCACACCCCGGCGGTATCCTTGGGGTCGGCAGGGCAGGAGTTTCCGGCAGCGGCACACCTGCACAGCTTAGTTATAACATTAACAAACATTATAATCAAGCCCTCTTCCACGAAAAAATGCCTCGCAGGACAATTTGACTAAATTTCTTAGGTATTTGTGGTGATTGTTTGGTATAGCAAAAACAATTTTTTTTGAAAAAGTACTTGATAAAATTTTGACGATATGGTTTACTAAGGGTGTACCAAGATGATGCGCCCCAGTGCGACGTTGATTGACTAAAAATTAACGATATTGCGATGGCGATGAAGTCTGGTACTTGAAGCAGAAACTGAAAAGTGCTATCATGGCAACACCAAATGCGCTTTTCCAAAGCGCGCAAATAAAGGAGACCATATCGATGGCAACAGCAGTTTACCCCGGGTCCTTCGACCCGGTCACGAGAGGACATCTCGACATCATCAAGCGAGCTGCAAAGATAAACGACCAGCTCATTGTGGCAGTGCTCATCAACAGTGCAAAGAACCCTCTGTTCACCGTAGAAGAACGGGTGGCGCTGCTGCGGGAGTGTTGCAAGGACATCCCGAATGTGACGGTGGAGAGCTTCGACGGCCTGACCGTGGAGTTCGCCAAGAAGCGCCACGCTTCGGTGATGGTGCGGGGCCTGCGGGCGGTGACGGATTTCGAAAACGAGATACAGCTCGCCCAGACAAACCACGCACTGATGCCCGGTATCGAGACGATGTTCCTTGCCACCAGCATCAAGTGGAGCTACCTTTCCTCCACCATCGTCAAGGAGGCTGCCCGCTACGGTAGCAACATCTCCAAGTTCGTGACGCCCAACGTAGAGAATGCCATCCACGCCAAAGTGGAGCAGCTCCGGGCGGAAGGAAAGACGATCTGATACCTTTTATAATGCAGAAAGGCCCTCGGGCTTTTTGATAAATAGTTTTACGAAACCCCGAAACATATAAATTCAGGAGGCTATTAACATGAAGAAAATTGTTATCGCATCTGCTTGCCGTACCGCTATTGGTAAGTTTGGCGGCACCCTGGCAAACGTCCCTGCTGCAGAGCTGGGCTCCATCGTCATCAAGGAGGCCCTGAACCGTGCTAACGTGAAACCCGAGCAGGTCGATCATGTTTACATGGGCTGCGTCATCCAGGCTGGTCTGGGCCAGAACGTCGCTCGTCAGGCTTCCCTGAAGGCTGGCCTGCCCGTCGAGACTCCTGCTGTCACCGTCAACGTGGTCTGCGGCTCCGGCCTGAACTGCGTGAACATGGCTGCTCAGATGATCGAGGCCGGCGATGCTGACATCGTGGTCGCAGGCGGCATGGAGAACATGGATATGGCTCCCTTCGCAATGATGAAGGGCCGCTACGGCTACCGCATGGGTGCTCCCATGGGCAAGAGCGAGATCGTGGATACCATGGTCAACGATGCTCTGTGGGATGCCTGCGGCTTCAACAAGCACATGGGCATGACCGCTGAGAACGTCTGCACCAACGAGACCTATCAGAAGAAGTACGGCTACAGCCCCATCACCCGCGAGATGCTGGATGATTTCGCTTACCACAGCCAGCTGAAGGCTGATAAGGCCATCAAGGACGGCGCTTTCAAGGATGAGATCGTTCCTGTTGTCATCAAGGGCAAGAAGGGCGATACCGTGTTCGATACCGATGAAGGCCCCCGTCTGAGCGCTCCCGAAGTGCTGGCAAAGCTGAAGCCCGCCTTCACCAAGGACGGCATTGTCACCGCTGCAAACTCCTCCGCTATCAACGATGGCGCAGCTGCTCTGGTCATCATGAGCGAAGAGAAGGCCAAGGAGCTGGGCGTGAAGCCTCTGGCTACCTGGGTCGCAGGTGCTCTGGCAGGCGTCGAGCCTGAGGTCATGGGCCTTGGCCCCATCGCTGCTACCAAGAAGGTCATGGCTAAGACCGGCCTGACCGTTGCTGATATGGACCTGGTCGAGGCCAACGAGGCATTCGCAGCACAGTCCATCGCAGTCGGCGAGGCTCTGGGCTTCGATAAGGACAAGCTGAACGTCAACGGCGGCGCGATCGCTCTGGGCCACCCGGTCGGCGCTTCCGGTGCTCGTATCCTCGTCACCCTGCTGTACGCTATGAAGCATCGTGGTGCTCACAAGGGCCTGGCTACCCTGTGCATCGGCGGCGGCATGGGCTGCGCAACCATCGTCGAGATGGACTAATTTCCCTTTGAAGGGTCACTCCGGATATTGATACAGCCCGGACAGTGGGCGAGACCGGAGACTTGCCCCTTGTCCGGGAACTGTTTTGAATAAGATATAACCTGAATGGAGGTTTTCACAATGGCATTTGTAAAAACCGAGGTGCAGGGCGCAGTCGAGATCATCACCATCGACCGCCCGAAGGCACTGAACGCCCTGAACCCCGAAGTCCTGGCAGACCTGAAGGCTGCTTTTGAGGCAGTTGACCAGTCCGCCATCCGCTGCATCGTTCTGACCGGCGAAGGCGACAAGAGCTTCGTGGCAGGCGCTGACATTGGCTCCATGAGCACCATGACCAAGGCCGAGGGCGAGGCTTTCGGCAAACTGGGCAATGATGTGTTCCTGATGATCGAGAGCTTCCCCATCCCCGTCATCGCAGCCGTCAACGGCTTTGCACTGGGCGGCGGCAATGAGCTGGCTATGAGCTGCGACATCCGCATCTGCTCCGACAACGCTGTGTTTGGTCAGCCGGAAGTCGGTCTGGGCATCACCCCGGGCTTCGGCGGCACCCAGCGTCTGGCACGTCTGGTTGGCATGGGCATGGCAAAGCAGCTGGTCTACTCTGCACTGAACATCAAGGCTGACGAGGCTTATCGCATCGGCCTGGCCAACGCAGTGTATCCGCAGGCTGAGCTGATGGAGAATGTCCTGAAGCTGGCCAACAAGATCGCCAAGAACGCTCCCATCGCCGTGCGCAACTGCAAGAAGGCGATCAACGACGGCATCAGCCTCCCCATCGAGAAGGCTGTCGAAGTCGAAGAGAAGCTGTTCGGCGACTGCTTCGAGACTCATGACCAGAAGGAAGGCATGGCCTGCTTCCTGAGCCGTGAAAAGCCGAAGCCCAAGGCAGTGTTCACCAACAACTAAAGGGTAAGCAGCAGCCTCGGGCAGGCCATGCCGTCAAGAAGGGGCCCCCGCAAAAGCTCGCGCAGCAAGATTTTGTGGGGAGAAGGAGGTACTACGGAACAGAGTGAACAACAGCAGCAATGCTGTTGCGAACGAAGTGGAGTCAGTACCGACGCGGCCTGCTTCCTGAGCCGTGAAAAGCCGAAGCCCAAGGCTGTCTTTACCAACAACTAAACCATAAGGCCTCTGCAGCGCCTCCCCGGAAAGGGGAGGCGCGGAGAGGCACTACATTCAGAAGATATAATAAAGGAGAGATTTCCCATGAAGATCGGTGTTATCGGTGCTGGCACTATGGGCCAGGGCATCGCAAAGGCATTTGCTCAGGTCGAGGGCAACACGGTTGCTCTGTGTGACATCAAGCAGGAGTGGGCCGAGAATGGTCTGGCAAAGATCAAGAAGGGCTATGAGAAGCTGGTCGCTAAGGGCAAGATGACTCAGGAGAAGGCTGACGCTATCGTCGCTGCTATCACCCCGGGCCTGAAGGAAGACCTGTGCGCTGACTGCGACCTCGTCGTTGAGGCTGCTTTCGAGGATATGAAGGTCAAGCAGACCACTTTCGGCGAGCTGGATAAGATCTGCAAGCCCGAGTGCATCTTCGCTTCCAACACCTCTTCTCTGTCCATCACCGAGATCGGCAAGGGTGTCAGCCGTCCTCTGGTCGGTATGCACTTCTTCAACCCCGCAGACCGCATGAAGCTCATTGAGGTCATCGCTGGCTGCAACACTCCCGCTGAGACTGTCGAGAAGATCAAGGAGATCTCCGTTGCCATCGGCAAGCAGCCGGTCCAGGTCAACGAGGCTGCCGGCTTCGTCGTCAACCGCATCCTGATCCCGATGATCAACGAGGCTGCTTTCATCAAGATGGAGGGCGTTTCCAACATCGCCGGCATCGACACCGCTATGAAGCTGGGTGCCAACCACCCGATGGGACCCCTGGAGCTGGGCGACTTCATCGGCCTGGACATCTGCCTCGCCATTATGGACGTCCTGTACAAGGAGACCGGCGACAGCAAGTATCGTGCATGCCCGCTCATCCGTAAGATGGTCCGCGGCGGCAACCTGGGCTGCAAGTCTGGCAAGGGCTTCTACGTTTACAACGCAGACCGCACCAAGACCCCTGTCGACGAGCTGTAAATTAGTTTGAAATTTCTCTCGGTCGTCCCGAAGAAAACGGCCGGGAGGAATTTGTTTGCACAGGACATGAGTGTAGCTGCCCTGTGCTGAAAGAAAAACATCCGTTAGGAGGATATAGCGATGGATTTTACTCTGTCCAAGCAGCAGCAGATGGTGCAGAAGATGTACCGCGAGTTTGCTGAAAACGAAGTCAAGCCTCTGGCAAAGAAAGTCGATGCCGAAGAGTATTTCCCCAAGGAGACCGTCGAGAAGATGGGCAAGCTGGGCATGATGGGCATTTACTTCCCCACCTCCGTTGGCGGTGCAGGCGGCGACGTCCTGTCCTACGTCATGGCTGTTGAGGAGCTGAGCAAGGTCTGCGGCACCACTGGTGTTATCGTTTCCGCACACACCAGCCTGTGCGCAGCACCTATTTATGAGAACGGCACTCCCGAGCAGAAGGAAAAGTATCTGCCCAAGCTGTGCAGCGGCGAGTGGCTGGGTGCTTTCGGTCTGACCGAGCCGGGCGCTGGTACTGATGCTCAGGGCCAGCAGACCACTGCTGTGGAAGATGGCGATTACTGGGTGCTGAACGGCTCCAAGATCTTCATCACCAACGCAGGCTACGCTGACGTGTTCATCGTCATCGCTGTTACCGATAAGGTCCTCGACAAGAAGGGCCGTCCCACCAAGCTGTGCTCCGCCTTCATCGTGGAGCGTACCGACCCGGGCTTCTCCGTCGGTAAGGCTGAGGATAAGATGGGCATCCGTGGTTCTTCTACCTGCGAGCTGATCTTTGAGGACTGCCGCATCCCGAAGGACCGTATGCTGGGCGTGCGCGGCAAGGGCTTCCAGCTGGCTATGGCTACTCTGGACGGCGGCCGTATCGGTATCGCTTCCCAGGCTCTGGGCATCGCCGAGGGCGCTCTGCAGGAGACCGTCGCTTACGTCAAGGAGCGCAAGCAGTTCGGCCGCAGCATCTCCGCTTTCCAGAACACCCAGTTCGAGCTGGCCGAGATGAAGGCCCGTATCGAAGCTGCAAAGTATCTGGTCTACGCTGCCGCTCTGAAGAAGCAGGAAGCTATGAATGGTGCAAAGGTCCGCTACAGCGTCGAGGCTGCTCAGGCTAAGCTCATCGCAGCCCGCACCGCAAGCGACGTGACCCGCCGCTGCCTGCAGCTGTTCGGTGGCTACGGCTACACCCGTGACTACCCCATCGAGCGCATGATGCGTGATGCCAAGATCACTGAGATCTACGAGGGCACCAGCGAAGTGCAGATGATGGTCATTTCCGGCGCGCTGCTGAAGTAAGGGAGGCAAGATTTACAATGAAAGCAATCGTTTGTGTAAAGCAGGTTCCTGATACCTCCGGTAAGGTGGCTGTCAAGGCGGATGGTACTCTGGACCGTGCCTCTATGGCAACCATCACCAACCCCGATGACCTGAACGCTCTGGAGGCCGCTCTGAAGCTGAAGGACGAGACCGGCTGCGAAGTCGTCGTCGTCACCATGGGTCCCCCGCCGGCCGAGGGTATGCTCCGTGAGCTGCTGGCCCGCGGCGCTGATAAGGCTGTTCTGGTCTCTGGCCGTGAGTTCGGTGGTTCTGATACCTTCGCGACCAGCCAGATCCTCGCTGCTGCTGTCAATAAGATCGGTGTCGGCCCCGAGGACGTCGTGTTCTGCGGCCGTCAGGCAATCGACGGTGATACCGCACAGGTCGGTCCTCAGATCGCTGAGAAGCTGCACCTGCCTCAGGTGACCTATGTTGCTGACATCCAGAAGGATGGCAACAGCCTCACGGTCAAGCGTATGCTGGAAGACGGCTACATGATGGTCAAGGTGCAGACTCCCTGCCTGC
>OLRY01001347.1_pt1 | contig 23627 bp, 19 predicted proteins | sample 1672541 | NCBI WGS metagenome assembly OLRY01 (sample SAMEA3136697, study PRJEB25190) | human gut metagenome | biome: human gut; feature: human-associated habitat; material: faeces | place: Austria | collected 2013 | reverse complement strand
AGAACATGATATGTGTATGACTGAAGCACAGATTCAAGGTGCCAATAACATGTAAATTTTCAGCCCGAGATGCTTTTAGGGCTATTCCAGGCTGGAAATTAAGGCAGCTGCTAAACAAAAGGCTTTCAGACTACAGGCGAACATATGTTGCTGCAAAACTGTGGAGATTAATTTAAATTTGCATTTTGGTTCGGGGTCATTAGAATACTTTTAATACCAGAAATACAGGATCTTTTATAGTTAGTGATATACTATGATAATAGATGAATATTATTGATTGGAGGAGATTCTATGAAGTCAAAGAAAGTAAAGAAAATATTGTTGATTGCTTTAACGTGTGTAGCAATTTCTGCATCTGTCTCAGCAGAAGCTGCTATGAAATCACAGATAACCATTGAAAGTAAAAATAAGTATGAACAGTTGAAAATTTCAGAGAGCCGTGTGTATGGAGAATACCCAACTGGAGATTATAAGAAGATAATGCTTCTTCCTTCGGTTTCTAAAGTAGAAAAATTTTGTTTTGAAGATAATTTGAATATAGAAGAAGTAGAGTGGATGGCTTCAGTAGATACTGTTCCAGTTTTTGCCTTTAGCACATGTCCAAAGCTTAAAAGGGTAATACTTTCTGATAATGTGAAAAAAATTGGACAAAGTGCATTTATATACTGCGGTGAACTGACGAGTGTTAAACTTCCCCAAAATCTTCAAAGTATAGATTTTTTTGCATTTGCTGACTGTCGAAAACTGAAAACGTTATATATACCTGAAACAGTTACTGAGATAGGTGCTGAGGCGTTCATAAATTGTGATTCTCTAACAGTTCATGGAAAGAAAAATTCATATGCATACTATTACTGTAAGATGAATGGTATTCCTTTTGTAAGTGAGGGAACTGCTTCAAAACCAGAAACAAATCGTCCGTATATAAAATCTGTTGATTCAGATATAGTAAACAAACAAATCTATGTTACAATTGATTTGAGCGGAAAAGTAAAGAATGCAGATGGATATCAATATCAAATATATGATGGTACTAAGGTATTAGCTAATAAAAATTCTGCAAACACAACCTGTATATTAAAAAAAGTGCCGACTATGGGATTTGCCAGAGTCCGTTCTTATACTGTTCAAAATGGTAAAAAAAGTTATAGCAGGTGGTCTAATGAAATGCGTATGCCTCCTGTTAAACTAAATAAAGATAATATAAAATTAATAAAAATTACCGGGAAAAAGAAAACAGTAACCGCACAGTTTGGAAATTTAAAATACAGTGATGGGTTTGATTGCGTACTTAAGAATGCAGATTCAGGAGAAAATATTGTATTAAAAAATCAAAAGAAAAATACAGTTACTTTTAAAAATATAAAACCGGGAGTTTACTATTTGAAAGCGCATGCATATACGTTGTTGAATGGTATTAAACAGTTTGGCGTATGGTCAGATAATAAAAAAGTTGTTGTTAAATAGAAAATTGGAATTATAAAAAGCAGGCGAAAAACTGCCTGCTTTTTATAATGGAAATTTATGCTGTTATTGATGTAGCGAAATCAAGCTGTAATAAATTCAAGCGTATTATACTGAAAGAAGCCGTCAGTGGATGCTAAACCACTGGTGTGGGTAGCATCTTTGACATTGACATTGCACACAGCGATTAATTTATTATTTTGATCCAGAGCCACTGATTCCAGTTCAAAACTGTTATATGTGCGGCCCTGAGCATCTTTAGCAGGAATATCTGTAACAAATCCGAAATCCGGATATAAAAGTTTGCTATCATCAAGTTTTTTCAGATTATAATGAAGCAAGGTGTTTTTTGTTGTGATTTTAGTCGTTACTCCACTTACAGTATGTGGATTACTGGTTCCGACAAAAAGCCCTAATTTATTGTGATAGAAAATATCCTGGGATGTAGGCTGACCGGCGTTTACCAGTGTACAAAGATAAGTGGCTTTTACATTTTTTTCATTTTCAAATGTACATTTATAGAGCTTTAATGTTCCGTCAACAACGGACAATAATAAAGCTGTATTTGCCTCATAAAAATAATTAATTGCTTTAAGAGCAAATGATTTATCGTTATCGTTGGGAGTTACTGTATATGTTATTTCCTCATCCTCTTTGTTACTGCTGATAGCAACCACTTTGTTATTTCCTGCGACAACAAAGAATTTTCCGTTAAAACAGCTCATACCGTTGGCATGACCTAATAAACCGTCAGTGAATGTTTTAAAGTGAGATACACCTGCGCTTGTATTCATATAATTTTTACAGTAGCCAAGAACAGCGACTTTATCTTGACTTTGTTTTATAAAATATGGAGTATTGTTTCCGTTAAAGGATACACATCCCAGATTAGTTGTTTCATAGTTGGGATCTACTTTGGTAGGTACACGGGCTCCTGCTTTAAAACCGCATGCAAAAGTATAGGTTTTACCGGAGTAGGTAATGCCTTCCAGCACAGAGAATTTATCTTCTGCGGTTCCATCAGATGTTATAACATTGGATGCAAGCACAAGGTGATTGGCTTTCATACAGATTGATTCAAGGTTGTACTGCTTATATTCACCTGTTTTATTTACATTGATGACCGAACATGGAGTGTATTTTTTACCTTTATCATCAGTAAGATGATAATCAACTACCAGAATACGGTTCTGAAGTGTTGAAAAAGTGTTATTTGTCAGGATAAATAATCCAAATGAAGTGTGATAGTAAATATCCTGAAGCCGTGTGGTATAACCAAAACCTGAGTTAGTAACTGTGAATGTACTTGCTGCTTCAGCAGCCTTCCAGTCTACAACACTGAAAGCTAATGTCCCAGCATTGCTCTTGTCAGCGTAATGCATAATGATAAATTTCTCGTTAGTTCCGTCAGCAGCAGTGATACCTAATGCGCCTTTTGGACAAATTTCATTGATACTGTACGTACCGAGCTGATTGCCTTTGGTATCCAGTTTTACGATGGTTGTAGAACCGCCGTAACCTTTATGGTCTTCTGCAAGCATATACAGATAATTTCCAATTTTGGTAAGTCCCAGAGCGAACCAGTTCAGATCTTTTTTTACGGCAGTTGCTTTTGTTGCCATGTAGTCAGTCGTTTTGAGTAATGTAGTTTTAAGACCGGTTGTCTTTACGCAATACATATCTGACCCCACAATGGCAATTCCCGCTACATTTGTTGCACTTTTATCGGGAATCAGTGCACCGTCTACGGGGGTAGCTGAAATAGTTAAAGTTGTTCCGTTAAATGTTCCTGGCATAATTTTTGCCTCCTTTAAATTTTTTGAATTTGCAAATTCACTATATAAAGATGCTGCTTTTTGTGATTTGTAAACCATAAGTGTGTATATGAGCATGATTTTTTTCTTTTATGCGGAAATCAGGTAAGAATAAAAATAAAGATTCGAGGTCAGATGATGTATGTTTAGTCCCACTTTTATATTTTCGTCATCAGCTTAATGTAAAATAATAACGGGTAAAGAAGATATAAGATGTTCTGGTACATACAATTAAGAAGAAAGGGGCATGTGCTGTGTATAGTCAAAATGATGAACCGCCTGAGATGATCAGGCGGTTTTGAAGTATCTGGATTTTTTATGAATATTTTATTTTTAATTACAGGTATAATGTGTTACAATAAATATAACCATTAAGACTACCAGGCAGGTCAGAATTTGACCTGCCTGTAAATAAATACGGAAATAAATCGGGGTCAAAAGAATCGTTAATAATTGTAACAAAATAAAATTACCGGTGTAGCAAAAATAAAATTACAGGGGAAATGCGGATGAGTGAGATGACAGATGCATATGTAAAACTGGATAAGGTTTCCAAGATATATGGAACCAAAGAAGTAAAGATCGTTGCAGTGGATGAGATCAGCTTTGAGATTGCCAAGGGAGAGTTCGTAGTGATCGTTGGTCCCAGCGGTGCGGGCAAGACGACAGTGCTGAACATTCTTGGGGGTATGGATCAGGCTACCAGCGGAGAAGTTCTGGTGGATGGAAGGAATATTGCCAGATATAACAGCAGGCAGCTTACCGGTTATCGGAGAAATGATATTGGATTTGTATTCCAGTTCTATAATCTGGTGCCTAATCTTACAGCGCTGGAGAACGTAGAACTGGCATTGCAGATCTGTAAAAATCCGCTGGATGCCAGGGAGGTTCTGGAGGAAGTGGGACTGAAGGACAGACTGACCAATTTCCCGGCACAGCTTTCCGGTGGTGAGCAGCAGAGAGTTTCCATTGCCAGGGCACTGGCGAAGAATCCCAAGCTCTTACTGTGTGATGAGCCCACAGGTGCACTGGACTACCAGACTGGTAAGGCAATCTTAAAGCTTTTGCAGGATATGTGCAGGGAGCGTGGAATGACAGTGATCGTCATTACCCATAACTCGGCGCTGACACCTATGGCAGACCGTGTGATCAAGATCAAGAACGGAAAGGTTTCCAGGATGACGATGAATGACCATCCTACACCCATAGAGGAGATTGAATGGTAGGTGATGAATATGAAAGCAATGCATAAAGATTTCTGGATGGAGATACGAAAAAGTAAGGCCAGGTTTATTTCCATATTTATGATCGTTGCTTTGGGAGTTGCATTCTTTTCCGGAATACAGGCGTCGTCACCGGATATGCGCTTCTCAGGTGATGCCTATTATGATGAAACCAATCTTATGGATATCAAAGTAATGGGAACTCTGGGACTGACGGAGGATGATGTAGCTGCCATTAAGCAGGTGGACGGAGTTGAGAATGCAGAGGGCGCCTATGGTACAGATGTAATGTGTGGAGAAGGCGAGAAGCAGAAGGTACTTCATGTGGAAGCTGTGGATCAAACCATGAACCGGATCTCAGTGACAGAGGGAAAAGCTCCGGAAAAAAGCGGAGAGATTTTCCTTGACTGTATTTTTGCTGAGAGCAATGGATATCAGGTGGGTGATCAGATTACCCTGAAAGAGGGCGGAGACAGCGAACTGCTGAAAAAGACAGATTACACAGTTGTGGGTTTAGGTGAGAGTCCGCTTTACATATCCTATAACCGGGGAAACTCTACTCTTGGTTCCGGTGAGGTTAATGGATTTGCCTATGTGCTCCCTGAGGATTTTGACCAGGAGGTTTATACACAGATCTATGTGCAGGCTCATGGGGCACAGGATCTGATCAGCTATACAGATGCTTATGATTCCCTGATAGAGCGAGTGCAGGAGCAAGTGGAGGGGATTGAGGCAGAACGGTGCCAGGTTAGATATGATGAGATTGTAGAGGAAGCTAATGACAAGCTTGCCGATGCCAGACAGGAACTTGAAGACGGCAAGAAGGAGGCTGATGAGAAGCTTGCGGATGCCAGAAAAGAATTGGAGGACGGCCAAAAGAAGTTAAAAGATGGCAAGAAGGAATATAAGGATGGCAAGAAAAAGCTTGCAGACGCAAAAAAGGAACTGGAGGACGGAAAAGCCCGGCTTGCAGATGCAAAGAAGGAGTTAGAGGATGGCAGATCCCAGCTTGCCAGTGCGAAAGAGCAGATTGCCAGTGGCAGAGTACAGATCGCATCTGCAAAGAAACAGCTGAATGCCGGATGGGCGGAGGTTTCCGAAAACCAGGCAAAGCTTGATGATGGAAAGGCTCAGCTTGAGGATGGCAAGAACCAGTTAAGTGCCGGTGAGAAGAAGATTGCAGATGCAAAGACGCAGCTTACCCAGAGCCAGCAGGAACTTGACAATGGAAAGGCGCAGATTCAGTCAGGCAGAGAGCAGATTGCAGCAACCAGACAGGACTTAAATGCCAAAAAGGAAAGCTGCAATCAGGGACTTGCGCAGATTGAGCAGCAGGAGGCCGGACTTGCAGAAGGAGAGGCTCAGCTTGAGGGTGCCAGAAGTCAGCTTGCAGCATTGCAGGCACAGTATGAGCAGGCACAAGCTTCAGGCACATATTCCGAGGAAGACCTGGCGGCTCTGGCAGCACAGGTTTCCGCTTATCAGGAGCAGGTGGACAGTCAGGCAGCCCAGCTGGAAGCATCCAGAAACCAGATCGCAGCAGCAAGAAGTGAACTGGAGAGTGGTTTAAGCCAGGTGGAGAGCGGACTGGCCCAGCTTGATGCAAAGGAAGCAGAACTGAACCAGCAGGAGGCCGCATTTCCCGATGCCCAGGCAAAGATTGATGCAGGATGGAAAGAGGTGAAGGCTCAGGAGAAGAAGCTGGAACCAGCCAGAAAAGAGATTCAGGAAAAAGAAGCCCAGCTTGAGTCAGCACAGGAACAGATCGATGCTGCAAAAGCAAAACTAAATTCCAGCCAGGCTCAGTTAGAGGAGAAGGAGGCAGAACTTGCTTCAGGAGAAGCACAGATCCAGGAGAATGAAGGAAAGCTTGCTTCCGGTGAGAAAGAGATTGCTGACAATGAACAGAAGCTGAGGGATGGAGAGAAGGAAATCTCAGAGAACGAACAGAAGCTGAAGGATTCCAGAAAGGACATCAAAAAAGCTGAGAAGGATCTGGAAGAAGGTAAAAAAGAATACGAAGACGGCAAGAGGGATGCAGAGAAAGAAATTACAGACGGTGAGAAAAAGATTCAGGATGCCCAGGATGAGATCTATGATATCAGTATGCCGGAATGGATGGTAACGGATCGCAATGATCTGCCGGAATATTCAGATTATGGGGATAATGCAGACAGAATGAGAAGTATCGGACAGGTTTTCCCTGTTATCTTTTTCCTGGTGGCTGCACTGGTAAGTCTGACTACCATGACACGAATGGTGGAAGAACAGAGAACCCAGATTGGTACAATGAAGGCTCTGGGATACGGCAAGTATGCAATTGCATCCAAATATCTGCTGTATGCCTTTCTTGCCACAGTGGGAGGCAGTATTCTGGGAATACTGATCGGAGAGAAGATCCTGCCTTTGGTTATTATTAACGGGTATGGCATTATGTACAAGGGAATGATGAACAATATCCAGATCCGTTATGAATTTAAATTTGCAATGATAGCAGCAGGTGCGGCAACTGTGTGTACTGTCGGAGCCACCATTTTCTCCTGTTACAGGGCACTGGCGGAAACCCCGGCATCACTGATGCGTCCTCCTGCTCCCAAAGAGGGTAAGAGAATCCTGCTGGAACGGATCCCGCTTTTCTGGAAGCACTTGAATTTTACATGGAAATCTACTCTGAGAAACCTTTTCCGATATAAAAAACGTTTCTTTATGACGATTTTCGGTATTTCGGGAAGTATGGCGTTGATGCTGGTAGGTTTTGGACTCAGGGATTCCATTATGGATATTGCCAGACGGCAGTATCAGGAACTTCAGCATTACACAGGAACGATCATTGATGATGAGGATGCTACAGATAAGGAGAGACAGGAACTGGATGAGTTTCTGAAAAATAACAGTCAGATCGAGAGATATACTCATGTGCAGTTTACCAAGATGAGTGTTCCCAGAAATAAATCCAATATTAGCGTATATGTTTATGTGCCTGAGAATCTTGAGACCTTTAATAAGGATGTAACTCTTCAGGACAGAAAGACAAAAGAGAAATATAAGCTGACGGAAGCAGGTACAGTGATCAGTGAGAAGACGGCGACCCTGACAGGACTGAAAGTCGGGGATACCATGACCATCACAAAGGATGGAAAAAATTATGAGACAAAGATCGCAGCAGTGACAGAGAATTACATGGGACATTATATTTATATGACAGGAAATGTCTATGAACAGACCTTCGGGGAGAAGCCGAACTATTCTGCAACTGTGTTCACAGTAAAAGAGGAGTACAAAGAATCAGAATCTGAGGTGGGAAATGAGATCCTGAAGTATCCGGCTGCGTTAAGCATCAGCTATACCAGCAGTCTGGAGGCTCAGCTTCACAGAATGCTTGGAGCATTGGATACGGTAATCATAGTGCTGATCATTTCTGCGGGAATGCTTGCTTTCGTAGTCCTGTATAATCTGAACAATGTCAATATTACGGAGCGCCAGAGAGAACTGGCAACTTTGAAAGTGCTGGGATTCTATGATACTGAAGTTTCTGCCTATGTGTACAGGGAGAATGTTATCCTTACTCTCATCGGCGTGCTGGCAGGAGCTGTATTCGGAATCTTTTTGCACAGGTATATTATCCGTACTGTGGAAGTGGATGCGGTTATGTTCGGAAGAAATATTAATCCTGTCAGTTTCCTGTACTGCGGACTGCTGACAATTGGATTCTCCATGATCGTAAATCTGTTTATGCATCAGAAATTAAAGAAGATTGACATGGTAGAATCCCTGAAAAGTGTGGAATAAACGATTTGTCGCTTTATTGCGGAAAAGAAGAAATTGTTTTTCTGTGGTTTTTAAATAGGTAGTCAAACGGATAGAATGGATAAGAGGAAGAAAGGGGAATATTATCATGGGAACAGCAAATCAGATAGAGCAGGAATTAATGAACTATATATCCGATCATAAAATCAGGAACACGCATTCACATCATCTGCCGGAACAGGCGATGGTGGATTTTGATCTGGATAAGCTGATAAATAATACGTATTTACAATGGCAGCAGGTAACTCCGGGGACAACAGCAGAAAGCAGGAATGCATATCTGGAAAAAACACGATATAAATCTTATTTTGTCTGGCTTCAAAAGGCAATCGGGGAGTTGTATGGAATATCAGAGCCGATCACAGCTCAGAACTGGGATCAGATTTCAGATCAGATCAGAAAAGCGCATCAAAATCCCGACTTTTACATGGATGTACTGAAAAATAAGTGTAAGTATCAAAAAGTAATCGTAGATACCTACTGGAATCCGGGCTCTGACAATGGAAGACCGGAACTGTTTACGCCTGCTTTTCGACTGGATTTGTTCTTTTTGGGCTATAAAAAAGGACTTCGCAATCATGACGGTGTATCACTGGAAGAGAACTTCGGTGAGCTGCCGGACAATTTACAGGATTATGTGGAGTGGGTCAGAAAGTGGATCATACAAAAAAAGAGTGAGGGCTGTGTGGCCTTAAAAATAGCGATGGCCTATGAGCGTAGTCTTCATTTTGAAAAAGTGACGCGGGAGCAGGCTGAAAGGGTATTCCGTTTAAAAGAGTCGGATATAACCCAGGAAGATATCAGATGTTTTCAGGACTATTTGTTCTGGAAAATATGTGAAATTGCGGCGGAAGTGTCACTTCCATTACAATGTCACACAGGAATGGGGCAAGTTATAGATACGAATATACTGCAGTTGAACAATGTGATAAAAAATAATCCGGAAACGAAATTTGTGCTACTGCATTGTGGCTTTCCATGGGTGGATGATCTTTTTTCCATAGTAGACGGATATCCGAATCTATATCCGGATCTGACATGGCTTCCAATCTTATCCTACACCGCATCAAAACGTGTAATGCATCAGTTGATCGAGATGTCCCAGATTGATAAAATCTGCTGGGGATGTGATACGTGGACAGTAGAGGAAAGTTATGGCTCCCTTCTTGCATTCCGTTTTTCACTGTGTAGTGTTCTGAGAGAAAAAATAGAGGACGGATATCTTTCCGTAAATAATGCAAAGGATATTATTGATAAAATTTTGTTCGACAATGCGGGAAAAATATACGTATGACACCAGATAAATTTGTGAAATCCGGAGAAACGTTCTTGACAAGAAAGCCTTTTTTCATTATAGTAGAATCCAGAAAAAGGCTGTGAAAAAGAGGAGTAGGCGGTAATGCCCCACAGAGAGGGAAGCTTATAAGCTGGAAGGTTTCCCGGGAACAGAAGTGCTGAAGGTAGCTTTGGAGCCGGGAGGCTGAAGTGAGTGTGTATGAATCATATCAGAGTTATATACGCGCATGGTAGGTTTTCACGTATCCCGCGTTAAGGGAATGAGAGACAAACTAAGGTGGTACCGCGATCTATGTCGCCCTTTGCACGTATAATGCGTGTGAGGGGCGTTTTTTATCGAATAAGTTTATGACACAGTTATCTGGCTGGATGCGGAAAGCGAAGTCAGTATGCTTATTTGTTTGGTTGTCAGGGTGACTGCTTTATAACGGAGTAATCCGTAGATACTTTAGTTTCAGATATATAATTAGGAGGACATTATGAGCAAAGAACTTGCAAAAACTTACGATCCTAAGGGAATCGAAGAGCGTCTTTACACAAAATGGATGGACAATGGATATTTCCATGCAAAAGTAAATCCGGACAAGAAACCGTTTACTATTGTTATGCCGCCGCCAAACGTAACCGGACAGCTTCACATGGGACATGCACTGGATGAAACCATGCAGGATATCCTGATCCGTTTCAAGAGAATGCAGGGCTATGAAGCATTATGGCAGCCGGGAACTGACCATGCAGCTATCGCTACAGAGGTTAAGGTTATCGACAAGCTGAAAAAAGAAGGTATCGACAAACACGATATCGGCCGTGAGGAATTCTTAAAACATGCGTGGGCATGGAAAGAGGAGTACGGCGGAAAGATCATCAATCAGTTAAAGAAACTGGGTGCTTCCGCAGACTGGGAGAGAGAACGTTTCACAATGGATGAGGGATGTTCCAAAGCAGTACAGGAAGTATTTATCAAATTATATGAAAAAGGCTATATCTACAAAGGTTCCAGAATCATCAACTGGTGTCCTGTATGCCAGACTTCCATCTCTGATGCAGAGGTTGAGCATGAGGATCAGGATGGATTTTTCTGGCACATTAATTACCCGATCGTAGGGGAAGAGGGACGTTTCGTAGAGATTGCAACTACACGTCCGGAAACCCTGCTGGGTGATACTGCTGTTGCCGTAAATCCGGAAGATGAGCGCTACAAGGATCTCATCGGCAAGATGCTGAAGCTTCCTCTCACAGACAGAGAGATTCCGGTGATCGCCGATGAATATGTAGACAAAGAATTCGGAACAGGATGTGTAAAGATCACACCTGCCCATGACCCTAACGACTTTGAGGTTGGACGCCGTCACAATCTGGAAGAGATCAACATTATGAATGACGATGCGACTATCAACGAGCTTGGCGGAAAATACGCTGGTATGGACCGTTACGAAGCACGTAAGGCAATGGTAGCAGATCTGGAAGAACTTGGACTTCTGGTAAAAGTAGTTCCTCACAACCACAGCGTTGGAACTCATGACCGCTGCGGCACAACGGTAGAGCCTATGATCAAGCCACAGTGGTTTGTAAAGATGGACGAGATGGCAAAGGCTGCGATCAAAGCTCTGGATGACGGAGATCTGAAATTCGTTCCGTCCCGTTTTGACAAGACGTATCTTCACTGGCTTGAGAATATCCGCGACTGGTGTATTTCCAGACAGTTATGGTGGGGACACAGAATTCCGGCTTATTACTGTGATGAGTGCGGTGAAGTAGTTGTTGCAAGAGAAATGCCTGAGAAATGCCCGAAATGCGGATGTACACATCTTCATCAGGATGAGGATACACTGGATACCTGGTTCAGTTCTGCATTATGGCCATTCTCCACACTTGGCTGGCCGGAGAAAACACCGGAACTGGAATATTTCTATCCGACAGATGTACTTGTTACAGGATATGACATTATCTTCTTCTGGGTTATCCGTATGGTATTCTCTGCTCTGGAGCAGACTGATCAGGTTCCGTTCCATCATGTACTGATCCATGGTCTGGTACGTGACTCCCAGGGACGTAAGATGAGTAAGTCTCTTGGAAACGGTATCGATCCTCTGGAAGTTATTGATAAATACGGCGCAGATGCTCTTCGTCTTACTTTGATGACAGGTAATGCACCTGGAAATGATATGCGTTTCTACTGGGAAAAGGTAGAAGCAAGCCGTAACTTCGCAAACAAGATCTGGAATGCTTCCCGTTTCATCATGATGAACCTGGAAGGCAAGACAGTGACAGAGCCGGAGAACTTAAATGATCTCTGTGCAGAGGATAAATGGATTCTGTCTCACTTAAATACAGTGATCCGCGAAGCTACAGAGAACATGGAAAAATATGAACTTGGTATTGCAGTACAGAAGGTTTATGACTTCCTGTGGGATGAACTCTGCGACTGGTATATTGAGATGGCTAAAGTTCGTCTGTGGAAGGCAGAGGAAGATCCGAAGGCAGCAAATGATGCACTCTGGACATTAAGAACAGCGCTGACAGAAGGCCTGAAGCTTCTTCATCCGTATATGCCGTTTATCACAGAGGAAATCTACTGCACACTTCTTCCTGAAGAAGAGTCTATTATGATTTCCGAATGGCCTGTATACAGAGAAGAGAGAAACTTCCCGGATGCTGAGAAAGCAATCGAGGGCTTCAAAGAGGTTGTAAGAGGTATCCGTAATACCAGAACAGAGATGAATGTTCCGAATAACCGCAAGACAAGCCTGCATATTGTGGCAAAGGATGCTGAAACAGCAGCAATGTATGAGAACAGCAAGAAATCCTTTGTAAATCTTGCATTTGCAAAAGAGATTCTGGTACAGACAGACAAGAACGGAATCAGTGAAGATGCAGTTTCAGTAGTTGTTTCCAATGCGGTTGTATATATGCCGTTGGAAGACCTGATTGACAAAGATAAAGAGATTGAACGTCTTACAAAAGAAACAGAACGTCTCACAAAAGAGATCGCAAGATGTGAAGGTATGCTGAATAATCCGAACTTCGTAAACAAGGCACCTGCTGCCAAGGTGGATGCGGAGAAAGACAAACTTGCGAAATATAAAGAAATGATGGATAAGGTTAAAGGACAGTTAGAGCAGCTTAAGAAATAAGGGAGTGTTTAGATGAAATTGTATAAGATTTGTAACAAAATCTCCCTTTTACTCCATGTACTTGCCAGCGCAGCGGGATATTTTGTTATGGAGGCAATCTGCCGTCACTCGTTTATAGAAGCCTGGAATTATATGACACAGAGACCTCTGGTTTTTGCATATAATGCGGCATTCATTTTTACCTCGTCACTAATTGTTTATCTGTTTCACAGGAGAGTGTTCTGGAGAATCCTTGTGACATTGTTTTGGCTGATACTGGCCATTATCAATGGTGTTCTCCTGCTCAACCGTGTTACACCGTTTACAGGACCGGATTTGCATCTGATCACAGATGCATTAAAGATTGCCAATAAATACCTGCCTGCTGCAGGTGTTGTGGCAGTCTGCATCCTGTTTGGGATTCTTGTTATCTTACTGTTGATCCTGCTTATTAAAGGACCGAAGTATCAGAACAAGATTAAATACCGCTATAATATTCCCCTGATCCTGCTGGCAGTTGCTCTTTTTGCAGGATGTACACAGCTGGCACTGGAGAAGAGGGTACTTTCCAATTACTTTGGAAATATTGCTTTTGCATATGAGGATTATGGATATCCTTACTGTCTGGCAACTACGATTTTTAATACGGGAATCAGCTGTCCGAGAGATTATTCTGAGAAAGAAATCAAAAGAATTGAGAAGACGGAAAAGAATCTTCCGGAAACGCAGGAAGAAAAGCGGCCGAATATTCTGTTTTTGCAGTTAGAATCATTCTTTGATCCTACGCTGGTTAATTATCTGGATATTTCAGAAGACCCGATTCCGACCTTCCGTAAGCTGATGAAGGAATATTCTTCAGGATATTATAAGGTTCCGTCTGTCGGTGCAGGTACTGCAAATACGGAGTTTGAATCCATTACAGGAATGAGTATGCATTATTTCGGACCCGGGGAATATCCTTATAAGAGTATTCTGAGAGAGACTACCTGTGAGAGTGCACCTTATGTACTGAAGAATCTGGGCTATACCACCCATGCAGTTCATAATAATGAGGCAAATTTCTATGGAAGAAGATCTATTTTCCCGAATCTCGGATTTGATACTTTTACTTCCGAAGAGTACATGGCAAGAGAGAACGAGAAGAATCCAAATGGCTGGGTAAAGGATGAGGTTCTGACAGATGAAATCCTGAAATGTCTGGACTCCACTGAGGGGCCGGATTATGTATATACTATTTCCGTACAGGGACATGGTGCGTATCCGGATGAGCAGATTCTGGAAGATCCTGAGATCACAGTTTCCGGTGCACCGACTGAGGAAGAGAACAATAAATGGGAATATTACGTAAATGAGATCCATGAGATGGATAATTTTGTCAAAGAGCTGACAGACAAGCTTGCAGATTATCCTGAGGATGTGGTCCTTGTTATGTACGGTGACCACCTTCCGACTATGGGATTGACTGTGGAGGACCTGAAGAACAAGTATCTGTTCCAGACAGAGTATGTGATGTGGGATAACTTCGGACTTAAGAAAAAGAAGGAAAATCTTGCAGCATACCAGATGGCGGCAGAGGTTATGGATCGTGTGGGAATCCATGAGGGAACTGTTTTCCGCTATCATCAGGCAAGAAGAAATACCAGAAATTATCAGGTGGATCTGGAAACCCTGCAGTATGACCTCCTTTATGGAAAGAGATATTCTTACGGGGAAAGCGGTGAAAGTCCTTATCTGCGTACCAGAATGCGTATGGGAATCTATGATGTGACTCTGGATTCCATTCAATGTATCTCTGAGGCAGATCATACATATTACATTAAGGGAACGGAATTTACGCCGTCCAGTGAAATCAAGCTGAACGGAGAATGGTATGATACGGTCTATATCAATCCGACTACGTTGATGATCACAGGTACGGAGCTGAATGATTTCGACAGGCTTGCGGTGATCCAGCGAAGCAACAGTTCGACGCGAAAACCGCTGAGCAAGAGCTATGACCGGTCCTGCTATGCACTTTATTCAAATAATAAATGGAAATTAACAGAAAGTGCCGGTACGAATGAAAATTAATCCATAATTTTGTCGGATAAAATATTACGATTGGTACTGGACATCTTCCACCACTATTATATAATGTTAGAGTAACTAAATACATTATAGATAAGTGGTGGAATTTTTTTATGAATTACGAAGAAGCAGTTGCTTATATTGATGAAACTCCAAAATTTACAAAGAAGAACAGTCTGGATCACACAAAGGAATGTCTGAGAAGACTTGGTAATCCTCAGGATAAGTTTAAGGTGATCCATGTGGCAGGAACTAATGGAAAGGGAAGTACATGTGCGTTTCTGACCTCTGTTCTGAGAGAGGCGGGATATTCCTGCGGATTATTTACTTCTCCTCATCTGGTGGAGATCAATGAACGCTTCCAGATCAATGAGGTGAATATTGATAATGATACTTTCCTGAAGGCCTTTGAGAAAGTAAAGGTACTTGCGGATGAACTGGTTGCAGAAGGCAGCTATCATCCGACTTATTTTGAGATGCTTTTTCTGATGGGGATGGTGATCTTTGCAGAGGCAGGTGTTGATTATGTGACTCTGGAAACAGGACTGGGCGGAAGAATGGATGCGACTACTGCTGTGGAGAATCCTGTTGCCTGTGTGATCACATCGATCAGTCTGGATCATATGCAGTATCTGGGAGATACAGTTGCCAAAATCGCAGGAGAAAAGGCCGGGATCATTGTGCCGGGGGTACCGGTAATCTATGACGGAAACGACCCGGATGCAGCAGAAGTGATCCGTGCCAGAGCAGAAGAACTGGGAAGCCCTGCTTATGAAGTGAAGAGATCAGATACAGAAGTGCTCAGAAATACTTCGGCGGGAATTGATTTTGCATTCCGGAATGAGTATTATAAGGATATGGTTTTCTCTATTCCGTTTATTGCAAAGTATCAGGTGATGAACAGTGCACTTGCATTAAAGACGATTGAGGTTCTGCAGAATGTGATTCCTGTATCTGTGGATCAGATCCATGCGGGAATTGCCGGAACGCGTTGGCAGGGAAGAATGGAAACAGTGCTTCCGGGCGTGATCGTGGACGGTGCTCACAATGAGGACGGGGTAGAGAAATTTGTAGAGACAGCAGAACATTTTCAGAAAGAATGTCCGCTGACTTTGCTTTTCTCAGCAGTAGATGACAAAGATTATACAGATATGATACATACGATCTGCAGCAGGATCACGTTCCGTCATGTGGTAGTAACCTCTGTTGGCGGATATCGCCAGGTTCCTGCTGAGAGGTTTGCAAAGCTTTTTACAGAAGCGGGTGCTTCTTCTGTGGAAGTGGCGGAGAACGTTGAGAAAGCCTTTACCAGAGCACTGGAAGTAAAGGGGGATAACGGAATGCTCTTCTGCGTGGGTTCTCTGTATCTTGTCGGTGAGATTAAAGATGTGATCAGGAGAAATAAGAAATGATAGATTATGAAGAGGAACTGAAGAAATTTGAGCCCTGTCTGGATGTGGCAGATGCGGAGGGAGCGATTTATGACAGGGAACTGACGGATATCCTGGATATCCTTCAGGAGGTTCTCCGTGAAGCCAAAAGCGGCAGACGGGTAAAATAAGGAGATACACATGAATTGTATGAATTGTGGCGCGTTTCTGGTAGATAAGGATCTGGATTACTGCCCGAAATGTGGATGTAATGTGCTGATCCAGAAGAAGGTGGATTACCTTTCCAGGCAGTATTACAACCGGGGGCTTGAGAAAGCCAGTGTCCGTGATCTTTCAGGGGCGATTGATTGTCTGAAGCAGAGCCTTATTTATAATAAGCATAACATTCAGGCGAGAAATCTTCTTGGACTGGTATATTTTGAGACAGGAGAGGTGGTTGCCGCACTCAGTGAGTGGGTGATCAGTAAAAATCTCCAGCCCTCCAGAAATCTGGCGTCAGAATATATTAACAAGCTGCAGGCGAATTCCAATAAGCTTGAGGCAATCAATGAAACGATCAGAAAGTATAATGATGCCTTAAATCTCTGCAGGGAAGGACATGAGGATATGGCTGCGATCAGGCTGAAGAAGATTCTTATGCAGAATCCAAAGCTGATCAAAGGGTATCATCTTCTGGCGCTCGTGCAGATGAAAGAGGGAGAATATAATAAGGCAAGAAGGACGTTAAGGAAAGCGGCGCGGATTGATAAAACGAATACAACAACTCTTCGTTTCCTGAGAGAGATTGACGAACAGACAGGAGTATCCACACGTCTGGAACGCCAGAATAAAAGAAACAGGAAAGCTGTGGACAGCAGTGAGAATGATATGGCGATCCAGATTCCTCAGTATAAAGAAAAAGGAAGGATTCCGCTGTTTTTTACACTGGTTGCCGGATTTTGTGCAGGATTGCTGGCGTTTTATCTTCTGGCTGTTCCTGCCATACGTCAGGGAATCTACAGGGAAGCGAATCAGCAGATTATGAAATACAGTGATGCAGTGTCCAGTCAGGGAGCTGAGCTGACCAAGGCACAGAGTCAGGCTCAGGAATCTGGAGACACAGTTGAGGCGGCCTCCAAACAGATAGAGGAAGAGAAGAAAAAAAGCAGCAGTTATGAGGCTCTGATCGAGGCGTACTCAGCATTGCAGCAACAGAATACAGATGAAGCGGCATTGAAGATACAGAATGTTTATGCGGATTTGCTGCCTGCGGATCTGAAAGGAATTTACAATACAATCTGTAACACTACAGGTACGACCGGGATCGAAGGAACTACAGATGCGAAAGTCGCAGACGGAACCGGCAGTGCTGACAGCGCAGAGGGAGATGCTTCTTCAGATTCAGTGGAAGATGGAAGTTATGACGATGGTTCCTATGACAGTGGGGAATATGATGATGGTTCTTCCGATAATTCTGATGGTGATTCGGCGGATGATGGAAGTTACGACACCGGTGATTATGACGATTCCGGATATTGATACCATTTTTCATTTTGATGTGGCAGAAGACATGAAATATCATAAGAAGATGTAAAGATACAAAAGAGATGCATGGAAGTCATGTGTCTCTTTTTTTTACCGAATCAAGTAGGAGGCTGCGAAAAGTAATAAACAGTTATTTGATGTAGAGCTACACTGCAAAGTGGATTGCGAACATTCGCCTGACAAAAAGTGAGGAGGGATATGATGGAGAACAGATTTGAAATACAGGGAAATTCCCTGATCATTCATTTACCGAAAGAGGTAGATCATATGGTGACAGACGAGATACGCAGAGATTCAGATGATATTATACGGAAAAAATATATACGGACGATTACATTTGATTTTTCAGGAACAGCGTTTATGGACAGTTCAGGGATAGGGCTGATCATGGGGAGATACCGGATGATGGGGATGCGCGGTGACTGTATACAGGCTACAGGAGTAAATTCCTATATTGAAAAGCTGCTGCATCTGTCAGGGGTATATAAATTTGTCGAAATCTGTGGGGAAGTCTAAAGAGAGGGGGAAGAAAACTATTATGGAAAATACCAATGAAATGAAAATTATTTTTGACAGCAGACCTGAGAATGAGGGGCTGGCAAGAGTTGCGGCGGCAGCTTTCTGCACACAGCTGAATCCTACTCTGGAGGAAGTGGCAGATCTGAAAACTGCTGTGTCAGAGGCTGTGACGAACTGTATTATTCATGCTTATGAAGGCCAGGTGAAGAAGATAGAGATTTTCTGCAGAAGGGAAGGGCAGAAATTATGGGTTGATGTGATCGATAAGGGAGTGGGGATCAGAGACGTTGCAAAAGCTATGGAGCCTCTTTTTACAACAAAGCCGGAGAAGGATCGTTCCGGGATGGGATTTACATTTATGGAAGCGTTTATGGATGAGGTAACAGTAGAATCACAGGTGGGATATGGAACAGTTGTCCATATGAAAAAGACGATCGGGAGGTAGGAATGGACCATACTCTTGCTCTGATCATGAAGTCACAACAGGGAGATAAAGAAGCAAGAGATACTGTATTTAAAGAAAACGCAGGACTTGTGTACAGCATGGCGAAAAGATTTGCCGGGCGCAGTGTGGAAATGGAAGATATCGTGCAGATAGGAAGCATTGGGCTACTGAAAGCCATAGATCGTTTTGATATTTCGTACGATGTGAAGTTTTCAACTTATGCTGTTCCCATGATCATAGGTGAAATCAGACGCTATCTGAGGGATGACGGGATGCTTAAGGTGAGCAGAAACCTGAAAGAGAACTGTGCCAGAATTTATTCTGCGAGAGAAGCACTGGAAAAAGAACTGGGACGTGAACCGATACTGGAGGAAGTTGCGAAAGCGACAGAACTTTCAGTAGATGAAGTGGTGATGTCGATGGAATCAGGAGCTGAAGTGGAATCTTTGCACAAAATTATCTATCAGGGAGATGGAAATGATATTTCGCTTATGGACAGGCTCCAGGAAAAAGAAAATGGACAGGATGCAGCACTGAACAGGATTTTTCTGGATGAAATCCTGAAAAAACTGGATGCAAGAGAACGTCAGCTGATCGGTATGAGATATTTTAAGGATATGACGCAGACGGAGATTGCGGCAGAGATGGGAATTTCCCAGGTCCAAGTGTCCAGGATGGAAAAGCGGATTCTGAAGGAACTTAAAAAGCAGGTATAAGCAGATGGGAGTAATTAACTCACCGCTTGTAGAAGGTGGAGTATTCTCTGAAGAGGTAAATAAAAAAGAGGTTACTGTGAACGGAGTGAACAGTAACAAAAAGAGTGTGCGGATTACTATAATATTGCACACTCTTTTTGCTATAATATCTTTATTGTTATATATCGTAAGTTATACAGTTCTCTGTGATCTGAAGATCACATTTTTGTATTTCAGAAGGGCTGTCTGAAGAATCAGTCCTACTACACCACAGGAAACTACTTCTCCGATACCTACGGTAAGCATCATAAGCGGAATCGGAAGATTTACTCCGTATCCGAAGTGAAGTACGAATGGCACGATGACTGCATTGGAAACAATCGGCGGGATCGGCGCAAGAAAACGGTTGCAGCTGCGGAGTCTGTAAGTAAATACTGCTCCGATCAGTGTTGCGATGCTTCCGAAAATAATGTCTACAGGAATGGCACCGCCAAAGAGATTGGCAATGATACATCCCACAAATAACCCCGGAATCGCAGCCGGTGTAAAGAATGGCAGGATGGTCAGTGCTTCCGAAAAGCGAATCTGAATTTCGCCATAGCTGAGTGGTGCGAATAAAAGAGTCAGAACCACATAAATGGCTCCGATCACTGCTGCTTCTGTCAGAAACTGAGTACCTTTGTTTTTCATATTTGATTATCTCCTTTAGTATTTGTTTTACGAGTGGAAGGTTTCGAACACTCGGCTATCGAAGTATATCACTTTTCGGAAGTACGGTCAATGTCTTTGATAAGAGTTTTATTAACATTTTCCTCGTACAGACGCATCTGTATCTGCATAGGTGTTGGATCATCTGTTATTTTCATATGACCGAAATGATTGAAGAAGAAAAGTACCCCAAGTCCGATTCCTATGGAATAAGTGATCTCAAGAACAGTAAAATGACCGGAAGTCTGTCCTGTGACCTGGGTATAGATCTGCGAGAAGAGACCACCGACATCTACATCGTTATTAAATGTCATGATAGAGAAACCTGCACCGAAAAAGGCGGCAAGACCGACGAAAATAATCTTGCACCACTGCCAGACAAGTCCGGAACCGGGTTTGTTTTTAAAAGTGATGATAAAGTCGGCTTCTCCAATATTATTGATTTCAAGGTCCGGTTCTTTTTTTTTGATTTCGGAGATCAGATCCATGACAGACATTACATAACGTCCTGGTTTATTCGGGTCAAGATTTATAACCGGCATCACCCGGAGCCGATTCAGGATTTTACTGTTGCTGCAGGAAAGTTTTGCAATGTCCTGAAGATAAATGTGTGGATGGTTTATCTGGATATTCTGATCTAACTGTAAATAGAGAGTATCGCTCATGGTATGTTATCCTTTCATTTTGGGCTTGAAGATCAGGCTTGCAAGATAAGAGAAGATCAAAGCTGCGGAGACTCCCACCGCGCAGGCGGTAAAGCCTCCCATAAAGAGTCCGATCAGTCCGTTTTTGTCAATGGATTCTTTCATTCCTTTCCACAGGATATTGCCAAAACCAAGCAGTGGAACAGAAGCACCTGCTCCGGCAAATTCTGCAAATGGCTGATAGATCCCGACAGCGCTTAAAACAGAACCTGTACATACCAGAAGTACCATGATCCGTCCGGGCATAAGCTTTGTTCTGTCCAGAAGAATCTGTACCAGGGCACAGATCAGTCCGCCTGTCCAGAATGCATTAAAATAGTCCATGTATTTTTCCTCCTGAAAAAATTTCTGTATCTACATCATATCCGGAACCCTGTACTGTTCTATTACAACAGCGTGTGCGATACCGGGAATAGGATCTCCCTCGTTGAAGCTTACCTTTGACAGAAGGGCACCTGTGGGAACAAAGAGAATCCTTTTCCATTTTTTCTGTATAATACCCGGAAGAATATAGCCTGCCAGAACAGAGGCGGCACATCCGCATCCACTGCCGCCGGAATGTGTATCCTGAGTCTGAGGATCATAGATCAGCATACCGCAGTCCTGATGGACAGATGAGATATCAAATCCTTTTTCTGATAGAAGGTCGAAAAGGATTTTCTGTCCTACCATTCCCAGGTCACCGGTGAAGATGGCATCATAATCGGAGGGTTTTCGGTGAAAATCCTGAAGATTTCGGTCTATGGTGTCGCAGGCAGCAGGAGCCATGCAGGCTCCCATATTGAGGGAATCCCTGAACCCAAAGTCAATCAGTCTTCCGGTGGTGATTCCTGTTATAACTGCACAGATATTGCGGTTGCGGAGTGTGTTTAGTGTTTTGTTGTCCGGGCGTGGTGGCGGTTCATATCCAAGTATACAGGCTCCGGCACCGGTGACTGTCCAGGTAGCAGATAAGGGCCTTTGATTTCCATATCCCAGGGGAAAACGAAATTCTTTTTCTGCGCTGGCAAAGTGGCTGGAAGTTGCGCAGAGGATATATTTTCCGTACCCGCCGTCGATACACATTGAACCAAGGGAAAGAGATTCTCCCATAGTGGAGCATGCTCCGAAAAGACCGTAAAAAGGAATTTTCAGATCAGCGGTTCCGAAAGAAGATGCTGATGTCTGAGCCAGCAGGTCGCCAGCAAAAAGAAGCTGTATATCGGAACAGGTGAGGCCGTTTTTTTTGATTGCCAGCAGAGCGGCCTGTTTTTGCAGAGTGCTTTCTGCAGCTTCCCAGGTATCTGTTCCAAACATGGGATCTTCGCATATGGTATCAAAGTATGCGCCTAATGGCCCTTCCCCTTCTTTCTGGCTGACAACAGAAGCACAGCTCTGAACAAAGACAGGATTCTGAAATGAAATGCTGGATGTACCGCAGGTCATTTGTCTGTTCATAGGAAACCTCCTTGTATAATTGTATGATTCTTATGCAAAAACACCTCTCAGGATATGGATGCTGAATAGTTACGGGATCATTGTAAAAAGATAATAAATCACGCCGAGAATCCATGAACTCAGGATTCCATAAAGAATTACGGGCCCTGCGATCGTAAATATTTTGCACCCGATGCCGAATACCTGTCCTTCTGCCTTATATTCGATCGCAGAGGAAGCTACGGAATTGGCAAAACCGGTGATCGGGACAAGGCTTCCGGCCCCGCCGAATCTGCCGATTTTGGAATAAAGATTACATCCTGTGAGGATCACACTGAAAAGGATCAGGATAAGGGAACACCAGGAGCCGGCGGTATCTTTGTCCAGCCCAAGGTTATCTGCGTAATTTAAGATGACTTGTCCAATAACACAGATGACTCCGCCTGTGAAAAAGGCTTTACACATATTCAGTGGCAGGCTGTGGACAGGAGTGACTGCTTTTACGTATTCTTCATATTGTTTCTGCTTTTTCTGACTGAGATTATTGTCTGACATAATATAAAAACCTTTCTGATTGAAAATCCGGAATTTTGGCACACTAGGTTACTGAGAACGGAGTAAAGAGTAATCGATTGCTGCTTTTTTGGCACTGATGTTAAAGATTAGCTGGAAATTATGGCAGCCATCCGTTATAATAGTAAATCAGTGCCCCGACAGTTTTGCCGGCGGCTATGCACAGGATTGTAAAAGAAAGACCTCTCTGGAATCTGCTTCTTCTGGCAAAGATAGGAAAAATATCTGCCATCTCTGCCAGAGCCATGATCCATCCGCCAAGGAAAATCCCTGAAAAGAGTCCGTACAGAATCAGAAACGGGGTGCCGAACCGGATATTCCAGTGAAAAAGAAAGAACAGGTTTCCAAGTTCTGTTCCCCAGAATGTGATGTCTTCGTACAGCAGTATATGATCTGCTGTGTGGGTAATTCCTGCATATCTGGGAATAATAGAAAGGCCGATCATAAGACCGGTTAGTCCTCCGGCAATAATAAAACCGGAACATAGTCCTGTAAATCCGAGAAAAATCTGCTCTAACATAAGCGCCTCCGATCCTGCCGACAACAAAAGAAGTTTCCGGGTAACTGTCCGGCAGTCTGTTATTGTGAAGCACCGGACAGATATATCTGTGATATGTATTATGGCAGAAATATAAAAATATATACACAGTCATTCATTTGTTACTGTGAACAGAGTGAACAGTAATCTGGTAATATATCCGGCAGCAAAAGAATGTATGAATAACTGTACTTTTGGAGAGAGAGATAGTATAATGTTACTGTTCACACACCGCTATCCCGCGAGGTATTTTTGCATGAATGTGCCAAAATTCTGAGACATACAAGCCAAAATTCTATTGCCGCAGGCAATCTGGAATGAATTTTGGCT
>OLRY01001340.1_pt1 | contig 23750 bp, 20 predicted proteins | sample 1672541 | NCBI WGS metagenome assembly OLRY01 (sample SAMEA3136697, study PRJEB25190) | human gut metagenome | biome: human gut; feature: human-associated habitat; material: faeces | place: Austria | collected 2013 | reverse complement strand
GCCAACGACGACATCACCCTGCAGCTGCGCAAGGGTGAGATCCACGCCCTGCTGGGCGAAAACGGCGCCGGTAAATCTACCTTGATGAGTGTGCTGTTCGGTCTGTATCAGCCGGAGCAGGGTACGATACGGAAAAACGGACAGGAGGTCAAGATCAACAACCCGAACGATGCCAACGCACTGGGCATCGGCATGGTGCACCAGCATTTCAAGCTGGTGGAGTGCTTCACGGTGCTCGACAACATCATCCTGGGTGTTGAGGACACAAAGCACGGCTTTTTGCAGAAGGACGAGGCCCGCAAAAAGGTCATGGCCCTGAGCGAAAAGTACGGTCTGAAGGTCGACCCGGACGCGCTGGTCAGCGACATCTCCGTCGGCATGCAGCAGCGTGTCGAGATCCTGAAAATGCTCTACCGCGACAATGAAATTTTGATTTTCGACGAACCTACGGCGGTTTTGACCCCGCAGGAAATCGACGAGCTCATGGACATCATGCGCGGCTTCAAGGCCGAGGGCAAGAGCATCCTGTTTATCACCCACAAGCTCAACGAGATCATGGCAGTCTCTGACCGCTGCTCTGTCCTGCGCAAGGGCAGGTATATCGGCACCGTTGACATCAAGGACACCACGAAAGAGGAACTGTCCAAGATGATGGTTGGCCGCGACGTGCAGTTTGCCGTCGATAAGAAGCCCTGCGAGGTCGGCAAGCCGATCCTGGAGGTCGAGGACCTTGTCGTGCCGAGCAAGGTCCACAAGAACAATGCCGTCCGCGGCGTCAGCTTCAACGTCCGCGCGGGCGAGATCGTCTGCGTTGCCGGTATCGACGGCAACGGCCAGAGCGAGCTGATCTACGGTATTACGGGCCTCGAAAAGCCCACGTCCGGCACCATCAGACTCGAGGGCAGGGACATCACGAATGCCCCCATCCGCGAGCGCAGCAAGGCCGGTATGAGCCACATCCCGGAGGACCGCCACAAGCACGGTCTGGTGCTGGATTACACGCTGGCCGACAACATGGTTTTGCAGCGTTACTGGCAGCCGGAGTTCCAGAACCACGGCTTTATTAAAAAGAACGCCGTATTGCAGTACGCCGAGCGCCTGATAAAGCAATACGATGTCCGCAGCGGCCAGGGCCCTGCGACGATTGCCCGCAGCATGTCCGGCGGCAACCAGCAGAAGGCTATCATCGCCCGCGAGGTCGATAAGGACCCGCAGCTGCTCGTTGCCGTGCAGCCCACCCGCGGCCTTGACGTCGGCGCGATCGAGTATATCCACAAGCAGATCGTGGCCGAGCGCGACAAGGGCCGTGCGGTCCTGCTCGTCAGCCTTGAGCTGGACGAGGTCATGAACCTGTCTGACCGCATCCTCGTGATTTACGAGGGGGAGATCGTCGGCGAATTCGACCCGAAAAAGACCACCGTCGAGGAACTGGGCCTGTATATGGCCGGTGCCAAAAAGCAAGGGGAGGCGAAAGCATGAGCAAACAGAATAAACAGCCGCTTCTGCAGCGTCCCGCCGTTGTAGGGGTCCTGGCCAGCCTTTTGTCCATCGTCGTCGGTCTGGTGCTGGGCTTTGTACTGCTGGTCCTGCTGAATCCCGGCGCCGCCGTGGGCGGCATGAAAGCTATGCTGGCCACCGGCTTTTCCAACATGGACAAGCTCGGTAAGGTGCTGTACCAGGCGGCACCCCTGATGATGTGCGGCCTGTCCGTCGGCTTTGCGTTCAAGACGGGCCTGTTCAACATTGGTGCGTCCGGCCAGTACACGATGGGCGCTTTCTTCTCGCTGCTGTGCGCCATTCAATTCCAGCTGCCGTGGTACGTCTGCCTGCTGGCGGGCGCTGTCGGCGGTGCGATCTGGGGCGTTTTCCCGGGCCTGTTCAAGGCGTATTTCAACGTCAATGAGGTCATCACCGCCATCATGTTCAACTGGATCGGCATGTACCTCGTCAATCTGCTGCTGGCCAACATGCCCAATATGCTGGCCTCCGGCTGGGGCGCGTCTAACTCGGACCGCACCGCCGCGCTGAACGTTGCAAACCCCGGTGCGATCCTGCCCAGGGGGCCGTTTGCGGCACTGTTCGGCAACTCGAGCTGGATCAATATTTCCATCATCATCACGATTATTTTTGCCATCCTCGTCTGGGTCATCCTGCAAAAGACGACCTTCGGCTATGAGCTGAAGGCCTGCGGCCTGAGCCGCGACGCTGCCCAGTACGCTGGCATCAACTCCAAGCGCAACATCGTGCTGTCCATGGTCATCTCCGGCGCACTGTCCGGCATCGGCGGCGCCATCTACTACCTGGCCGGTACGGGCCAATACGTGCTGGAAAAATCCATCCTCGGCATGGGCTTCAACGGCATCCCTGTCGCCCTGCTGGCCAGCTCCAACCCCATCGGCACGATTTTTGCGTCGCTCTTTATCAGCTATATCCAGGTCGGCGGTGCCGCCATGCAGCCCGCCTACTCGTCCGAGACCATTGACATCGTCATTGCCGTCATCATCTATCTGGCGGCCTTTGCCCTGCTGATGCGCGGCATCATTACCAAGGCGGTCTCCGGCCATAAGGGAAAGGAAGGTGCTGCAAAATGATGATCGCTGCCAACATTATCAGTATGACCATTTTGTTCGCAGTGCCGCTGCTGCTCGTCGCCATGGGCGGCATGTTCAGTGAGCATTCCGGCGTCATCAACATCGCACTTGAGGGCATGATGATCATTGGCGCGCTGTTCGCCTGCTTTACGCTGCAGGGCCTGGACCAGAGCGGATTCGGTCCCGCACATCCGCAGCTGTCGATGTTCATTGCCATTCTGGTGGCGGGCGTCACCGGCATGATTTTTTCGCTGCTGCTGGGCTTTGCGGCCATCAACCTGAAGGCCGACCAGACCATCGGCGGCACGGCGCTGAACCAGTTTGCGCCCGCCTTCGCCGTCGTCATGACCTGGGCCATCCAGGGCCAGGGCCTGACCACGATCTTCATTCCCAACTGGGTGCGCATCACCCGCGATACCTTCGGCCTCGCCCCGGTGGACGGCCCCAGCTTCTGGAACAACCTGATTTTCAAGTATTTCTACCTGACGACCCCCGTTGCCATCGTCCTGTTCATCGTGGCCTACATCGTCATGTACAAGACCCGCTTCGGTCTGCGGCTGCGCGCCTGCGGTGAGCATCCCCAGGCGGCGGACTCCGTCGGCATCAATGTCTACAAGATGCGCTACGCCGGTGTGTTGATCTCCGGCTTCCTGGGCGGTGTCGGCGGCCTGGCCTACACGCTGGCAGCCGGCTCCGGCTTCAACTCCGACGTTGGCGGCTACGGCTTCCTGGCACTGGCCGTTATGATCTTCGGCAACTGGAAGCCGCTGCCGATCCTCGGCGCGTCGCTGTTCTTCGCGCTGTTCAAGGTCATTGCTGCGCTGAACGCCACGCTGACCTTCCTGCCGAAGTTTGAGGGCGTCAAGGAAATTTCAAACTTCTACCAGATGCTGCCGTATATCGTCACGATGATCGTGCTGATCTTCACCTCCAAGAACTCTCAGGCCCCGAAGGCCGAGGGCATTCCCTACGACAAGGGCAGCCGTTAATCACAAATCACAGCAGGCCGCCCGGTATCCCAGCCGGGCGGCCTGCCTTTTACAAGGAGAAAAACTATGCGAATGTACGATATTATCGCCAAGAAGCGCGACGGCGGTACGCTGGACCATGAAGAACTGTCCTTCGCCGTCAACGGCTATGTGGCAGGCGATGTGCCCGACTACCAGATGTCGGCGCTTCTCATGGCCATCTACCTGCGCGGCATGACTGACGAGGAGACCGCCATGCTGACCGACGTCATGGCCCACTCCGGCGACATGGTCGATCTGTCTGCCATCGCGGGCATCAAGGCCGACAAGCACTCCACCGGCGGCGTCGGTGACAAGACGACGCTGGTCATTGCGCCCATCGTGGCGGCCTGCGGTGTCAAGATCGCCAAGATGAGCGGGCGCGGCCTCGGCCACACGGGCGGCACGATTGACAAGATGGAGGCTGTCCCCGGCACCCGCACGAGCCTGACGCAGGAAGAATTTTTCAGGCAGGTCAACGAGATCGGCATTTCGGTCATCGGCCAAAGCGGCAAGATCGCCGTCGCCGACAAGAAGATGTACGCCCTGCGTGATGTGACCGCCACCGTCGGCTGCATCCCGCTGATCGCCTCCTCCATCATGTCCAAGAAGCTGGCCGCCGGTTCGGACGCGATCCTGCTCGATGTCACGATGGGCGACGGCGCGTTCATGAAGGACCTGGACGGTGCGCTGGAGCTGGCCCGCCAGATGGTTGCCATCGGCACGGCGCATGGCCGCAAGGTCGCGGCGCTCATCACCGATATGGACAAGCCTCTCGGCCACAACATCGGCAATGCGCTGGAGGTCGCCGAGAGCATGGCCGTTCTGCAGGGCAAGGGCCCCGCGGACCTGACCGAGGTCTGCCTGCAGTTGGCCAGCAACATGCTGGTGCTGGCGGGCAAGGGCGATATGCGTACCTGCCGTAAGCTGGCCGAGAGCGTCATTGCCGACGGCTCCGCGTTTGAAAAGTGCTGCCAGATGTTTGCCGCGCAGGGCGGCGACATCAGCGTACTGCGCGACGCCGACAAGTTCCAAAAGGCAAAGTACAGCTATGAGCTGACCGCCCCCGCCGACGGCTATATTTACAAAAACGACGTCGAGAAGATCGGCAATGCCAGCGTGCTGCTGGGCGCGGGCCGCATCAAGAAGGAGGACAGCATCGACTTTGCCGCGGGCATTACGATGCACAAAAAGCTGGGCGACTACGTCAAGGCAGGGGAGAGCATCTGCACGTTCTATGCCGACGACGAGAGCCTGTTTGCCGCAGCCGAGGAAATGTACCGCGGCGGCCTTGTCATCCGCGATGAGCCGCCGACGCTTCCGCCCCTCGTCTACGCGCGCGTAACGAGTGATGGCGTGGAGCGGTTCTAAATTGAAACACCCGGGAGAGATTCATCCCTCCCGGGTGTTTTATTTTTACGCACTGTTTGCTATGGAATAACGGTTCAGGTATCTGTCAACTCCACCACCAATTTGGCTTCGGTAGCGGCAATGGCAAGCTGGAGCTTATTCTCTAAGTTCGTCTTTTGCAGCATATTGATGACGTGGAACTTCACGGTGGATGGCTCGATGCCGAGTTCTTTTGCAATCTCGTTATAGGACAGCCCGCGCACGAGACAGCGCAGGACCTTCATCTCGCCTTTGGTGAACTCGGCGCTCATGGCCGTGCCGATCTCCACGCTGGGCGGTGCATCGGGGAAGATATGCTCCCCCGCCATCGTGCGGCGCACGACCTGCATCAGGGTCCCTTCATCGCCGTCCTTATACCATAGGCTGTCCGCGCCCACGGCCTTTGCGCGTGCCAGGACCTGTGTGTCAATAAGCGAGGTCGCCACCACGATCTTGATTTCCGGGTGCGCTTCTCGTATCTTTTTGGCGGCGGCCAAACCGTTTTCGCGGTGTTCGGTCTGCACATCCATCAGCACAAGGTCGATGTCCTCGGTATCGCACAGGATCGGTGCCTCTGCAGCGCCGGGGATAGATACGGCAAGCTGATACCCGTCCTCGTTCTGAATATAGCTTTCAAGCAGGCTCCGGACCAGCTTTTGGTCCTCAACGATCATAACGCGTATCATAAATGCTCTCCTTATCAGGCAGGGTGACTTCCAGAACAAACACAGGCAGGGAGTGTACGGTTACCGTACCCCCTGCTTTTTCAATACGGCGGCGGAGCGAGGAAAGCCCGCCGCCTTCCTTTATCTCCGCCCTGGGCGGTGTGCCGTTGTTCGTGATGCAAAGGTGCCATGCCTGTGGCCGATGCTCGGAATCGGCGTACAATTCCGTGGCGCCCGCATGCCGCACAGCGTTGGAGGTACATTCCCGCAGGATCAGTGCGTAGAGCTCGCGGGTGGCGCGTGCCGCAGGGTACGCACCGCGCAGCTGTACGGCTGCGCCCAGAACAGCCGCCCGCCTTTGCATACAGGTCAGCGGCTCCTCGGCAGCATCCTCCTGCCGGGCGCGGCACAGCAGGGAGATGGAGCTTTCCCACTCCGCAGCCTCGCTCTTGATCCGGGCAAGGTCATGCTCATGCCGCAGTGCGCGCCGTGCGGCAAGCAGGGTATGGCCGATGTCGTCATGCACCTGCATCTTCATTTTCAGGATTTCTTCCTCCCGCACAATGTCGGGCATATTGTCATATAAGCGCTTTGCGCGGCGGTTCGCATCGGCAAGGCGCTCGTTTTCCTGCTGCAGCGCAGCGTGCAATGCAGCCAGACGGCTGACATCGGTAGCCATCACCTCGGTGTACGGTATGCCGTATTTGTCCTGAACAGGGCGCACCGCAAAATGGTACACCGTCCCGTCCGGGAATGCGTAGATGCGGGCGGCCTCATCGCGCAGCTGCACACCGCCGCCGGGACTGTGCAGCGCCTGCTCCAGATCCGTAAGGGTCTGCAGATCGCAGCCGCAGAGGACTGCGGCGATCTCCTGCATCCTGTGATTGATCAGACGCAGCAGACCGTTGCGGTCAAAGTAGCAGATGGCCGCCGGCAGCGTGTCAAAGCCTTCCTTGACAGCGTTGCGGGAAATCCGGGAAATCATAGGCTGCCTCCTTCTGCCGGAAACATTGTGAAATACAAAAGTCCGTCCTCATCCCGTTCAAGCTGCATCTGCGGCAGGCCGGGCAGCGCAGCGGGCGCGTCGGTGCATTGAACGTTGCAGCGCAGCCCCCAGCCCTGCGCCGTATGCTCGGCGCAGAAAAGGATCTCCTGCAATCCCGGCAGGGTCGCTTCTATGATGGCTTCAAAGGCGTCATAGATCGCCACGGCGGACGCAGAGGGGATCTTTGCAGTGTCGGTGATCTGTACGGCGCAGCGTATATCACTCAGGCGCAGGCTCTCGGCTGATTCAAACAGGCTCAGCCGCAGCTCCGTGGTGTCGATGTCCTCCGTCTTGTCACAAACAAAAACAAGGTTGCTGCGCCGCTTGATATAGGTTCCCAAAATGACGATGTGCTTCAGCAGCCGGCGGGTGGTATCGACATCGTCCGTTGCCCTGAGCGCAATCAGATATTCCTGTATCCGTGCCAGCTGGCGGGCTGTGACGGTCTCGATTTTGTCATACAGCCGGTTCTGCTCGCTCAGCTTCAGCCATTGTGCCTTCTGGGCTGTTTCCGCCTGTATGATGTCCCCGATGTCATGCAATTCCTCCTGCGTGAGGCGCAGCTCCTCCAGCAGTGCCACCAATTCGGTGATGTCCTCCTGCCAGAAAACATACCCTTTCCGGATCGGGTGGCCGTGAAGCTGGGTCGTGGCGTCCAGCTGGACACTGCCGGTGAGCGCCTGACGCAGCTGCTCCTCGCGGAGCGGCGCTGCCTGCATCGAGCATTGCACAGGCACAAACGCCCGGTCCGTGATCAGACCCTTGGCCATAGATACCTCAAACAGCGTGGCATACCCCATGTTGGATTGGATAAGCCCGCACTGGATGCACGCCTCAAAGGTCGCTGTAAAGGTCAGACATTGCACCACGGTCATATCACCGGCGATCGCATGCATCCACGGCACATTCAAAATATGCTTGTACAGTAAAGCATAGAGCGTGGCAAAAAAAATCGGCACAAGCGGCAGCCAGAGGATGCGCTTTGTATGCGGAATACGGCAGCGCCGTACCAGGTACACCACCGTGAACACGGCACAGGAAAATATCCACAGCAGACAGAGGTAATATACGAACCGATAGGTGTAATCGGGGCTGCCCAGTACCTCCTGCCCGGGTGGGAACGCAAACGCAAGCTGATGGCAGTCGTTTGTCAGCACGAGGCTGAACAGCACCACAGGAAATACAAAAATCATGTACCGGTACTTGTACAGCGGGGCGGACTGCCCCCGATCTAAAAAGAAAAGCGTATAAAGTGCAAGGGTCGGGATCAGCAGCATCGGGATATAGTACGCATACCACAATCGCCGCAGCATCTCCGGTGTCTGGGCAAAGTCATAGCGGATCAGGCGGATATCCAGCCAGAACAGCATCAGGGCGGCGGCGCCCAGCAGGCAGCGGCGGGTCTGTGCGTGCAGGATACGCCACCAGACCGATACCGCCCAGGAAAAGATCAGGATATTATACAGCACCGTGCGCAAAAAGCCGGAATACGGCATATAAAACGCCCGCATCAGGACAGCGCAGAGAATCACCCCTGCAACCGCAGCGGCTAAATACAGATTGCCAAGCCGTACCTTTGTCATAGCGTCTGTCCTTTCCAAAAAGGGTATCGTGCTGCCTTTTCACACTATTATTATGACGCAATCTGCCTTATTTTGCAATAGTGTTGAAAAAAGCAGTAAAAAGTTCAAAAAAACTATCCAAATGGTGGGGGCAGAAATCGTCCGATTCCTGTATGATGAAGTTGACAAATCGTATTCTTTGCAGGGAAGGAGGGCTGCGCCGTGCGGAGGATCGTTTTGGACGCGCAATACTCTGTGATGACGAGCGCATTGACAATGGCACTGAAACACGGCAGACCGGATTTCCAGGTGCAAAACGCCGGCCCTAAGACAAAGGATATTGTAAAGCTATGCCGTTCCTGCAGGGCGGATGTCCTGCTGCTGGAGGTCTGCCCGCATCCGCCGCGCACCCTGCAGGACAGACTGCTGCTGGCAAACGACCTGCGGGATGTATGCCCGCACTGCAAAACGGTACTGCTTGTGGATGAGGCCGAATATCCCGAGCTGGCCACCGCCGTGTGCCTGGCAAAAAAGGACCACATTGTCGATGATTTCGTCTACGCTTCCGTCTCGCCCGCCTATCTGAGCGCCATGATGGACACTTTATGACCAAAAGGAGGACAGCTATGAAAAAAGTACAACGAACGCTCGCTGCCGTATTGGCAGCCATGATGCTTATGGCTTTGGCCGGTTGCTCCAAGGGGGATGTGACCAAAGAGGTCAATTCCGGTTTATCCGACCTGAAAGCGCAGGCCGCCGAACCCGCTGTTGAACCCCAGACGGAGACCCCGGCAGAGCCCAAGACCGACGCGGCATCCGAGCCTGCATCCGAACCTGCATCGGAGCCCGCTTCAGAACCGGAGCCGGAAGCCACCGCCGAACCGGCCCCCGCTTCCGCTCCTGCGGATAATCCCGATTATCCATCGGCTGCCGGCCTGAACACCCAGACCCTGGAGGCATTCGGCACGGACTTTACGCTGGTGCTCAATGTGACCTGCCCCGACCAGGGCTGGTACAAGTCCGCCTCGACCAGCTTCGGAGATCTCAAGCTGTTCCCGACCGATGACCCCAGCCATATCTTCTCCGGCGACCCGCGCATAACCTTTGAACTGAAAAGCGGTCTGGATAAGATCAACTACTATTACGACAGCTTTGAAAACGTGGAGGAGCTTACCCCGCGCACCATCGGCGGCGTGGAGATGGCGGGACGCACCTACAAAAACGTCGGTATGTGGTGGACGGAATACTACGGTGAGATGCCCACCGGCGGCTGGCTGGCCATCAAGATCTCTGGCGTAGACATCGACCCCGGCACCGAGGGCGACACCATTCTGAAAAGCGTCACCTTTGGCTAAGCACAGGCAGGTTACTGCACTCTCAACCGAAAGGCGGGTGAACCAACCATGAAAAAACGCTGTGCCGTACTATTGGCGGCGGCGATGCTGCTGTCGGCGGCAGGCTGCGCACAGGACAGCAAGCGGCCCGAACCGAGCGAACCGGCTGCAAGCGCAGTGAGCGAGACCGCCGTTGAAAATGTGGAAGCCGCGGAGGATACCCCGCAAAAGCCGCAGTCCTCCCGCAGGTTTGATGATTCACGCATCTCTACGCTGTATGACGAGCGGTTTACCTACACCGACCCCTACGGCATCGAGGACACCTACTTTTACCAGGTGCCGCAGATCGACGACGACACCGAGGGCGCAAGGAACATCAACGAGATGATTGGCTACCGCTTCGGCTATCTGGTGGAGCGCGCGCTGGACGCCCGTTCCCGCAATGACTTTATCGACACAAGCTACATCATCTGGGTCAGCAACTGGGACGGTCCCCTGCTGAGCCTGCAGATCACCAGCTCTGACGCGATGTACAACCACGATGTGGGTTCGTACCATTACAATTTTGCCACCGGGCAGGAGCTTTCCAACCCGGAGATGCTGGCGCATCTGGGCTACACCGACGACGCCAAGGTGATGCACGCGCTGGAACGCGCAGTAGCGCAGCATTTTGACACCTACTACGGCTACATTGACCCCGACCAGACCGCTACGCTGTACATGATGCGCGCGCAGAGCCTGAGCAATCTGGACGGACTGTACAGCTACTATTCCCTGTATCCGAAATACAGCCACGGTTTTGTTGCCACGGTTCCGATGTACACCCCCGCCGGGTCGGGAATGTACTGGACGGATGTTCAGGTCGACCCCGACAAGCGCCAAGGCAGCGGCCAGATCCTGCACGGGCAGGATGAATGGTTCACCTGCGATGTAAGCGCCGACGGCGCTGTGACGGTGCGCGCCTTGACCGACTATGTTACCCCTGACGGCGCTATGACCTATCAGACCATGAAGGAATGGTACGAGTTGGGCGACAAGACCGAGTTCGCGGTCAGCGGCTGCTACGGCGATTATATCAAGATGCTGATGACCAGCATCGGGCAGGACTACGCCCCCTATGTTTTCCTTCTGACCGAGAACGGCAATGTCGAATACATTGATGTCATCAGCGGCGCACAGTGCGGCACGATGGTCAACGGCGGTCCTCTCTTCGGTATCAACGGCATTGTCCGGTTTGAGACCGGCACGGCCTACGATGCAGAGTACGGCGCCGAGTACGCGACTGTGTACGGCGTTTCCCGCGATAATGAAAAATTCAATCTGATGGAGGCTGTCTGGAACACCGCCCCGCTGAGCATTCCGAGCATGGTCGGCTCCTTTGTGAGTGAGGAGACCGGCACCTGGTTTGAAATCTGCGAGGATCAGCCGAACTTCTATACCGGCGCATACACCAACGGCCAGAGGATTCCGGCCACATGGGACAGCAGCATCTCCTACCTTGGTATGGATGACCGCGGCTGGATCTGCTCCGTTTCGCTGTTCCGTATGGATTCAGGGCGCACACAGCGCGAAACGCTGGCTATGATGCCCGCTGATTACGGCGGTGTCAATGTAATGCACATCGGTGGGGAATCCCTTCTGAACCTGCCGCAGCAGGAAGCTGTATGGTTTGAAATGACACAGGAATAAGCAAGGCTCTAAAATATTACTTTATAAAAGGAGGCAGACACTATGGCAACATGTACGCAATGTGGTGCCGAGTTAAAGCCCGGTACTAAATTCTGCGAGAATTGCGGTGCAAAAGTATCCGTACCGCAGCCCGCCGCACAGCCCGAAGCTGTGCCCCAGCCCCCGGTTCAGCCTACCCAGGCTGCACCGCAACCCCCACAGCCTGCACAGACGCCCCCGCAGCCGCAGGCAGGCGGCGGCAACCCCTATGCAGGCGGCGCACCTGCCGCCCCACAGCCCCAGACGAACGCAGCGAATCCTTACGCAGGCAATGCGCCCGGCACACCGCCGCAGACCGGCGCAGGCGCACCGCTTTACGCCAGAAACACACCCCCGCCTGCGTCCACACCGCCGGATGCTCCCCATGCTGTCACGCCGCCGCCACCCGGCGGCACGGGCGGCAACCCTTACGGCAATGTGGCCCCCGGCGGCAAGCCCAAGCGCCCCCGCGCACCAATGACCCCCAAACGGATGATCCTGATCGCCATTCCGGTGATATTCCTGCTTATGATCATCGTAACAATGATCAGCGGCTCCATCCGCACCGGCAAGCCGAACGCCAGTGACCCGAATCAGGGCACCTGGGAAGCAGCCTACGCCGAGATCGGCGGCTCCGTGACGCAGGTCGAGGATGCCTTCGGCAACGGGTTCCTGATGGATCTGAATGATAAGGGCAAGTGCGTTGTAACGGTGGACGGCACCAAGTCCTACGGCAAGTGGACGCTGAACGGCGGGGCCTTCCAACTGGATTGCGGCGGCCTGAGCTGCACCGGCACCCTGCAAGACGAGATCCTGACCCTGAACGATGTGCAGGGACAGGGCGTGACGCTCTACTTCGTCAAGTCCGGCAGCACCATGCAGCAGCCTCTGGACGGTGACAACATGACCCAGGGCACCACCGCAGGCAGCGATACCGATGTGGGCATCTATGTGCTGGAATCCGCCTCCGACAGCGAGTACACCCTCTCCAAGGAGGAGCTTGCCCTCGTCGATATGGAGGACTTCTACATTGAGCTGCGTGCGGACGGCACCGGCGAAACCTACATGGAGGATTTTGTCACCTTCCAATGGAAGGACGGCAACTTCTATGCGCTGACCGACCCCAATACCCCGGCCATGACCTACACCCGCGAGGGTGACCTGCTGACCATTGAGTTTGACGGTATGACCATGGTCTTTAAGCGCAGCGACACCAAGCCCGAAATTGACCCCGCTTTGCTGGACGGCGGCGATGACGAATATGACATCGACGGCACGGATGAGCCTGACCCGCCCTACACCTACGATGACGGCAACACCTACGATGATTTGGGCAACACCAACTGGTACGGCTGGTTCCGGATGGAAAACTACAAGAATGTGCCGAACCGCGACTACTTTGACACCGACACCTACGATTGCTGGGGCTACATCGGTGAGAGCGAGGACGGCAGCCACTACTTTGAGGTTTACCGCGACGGTATGCCCGATGACCCGGTCATCACGATGTGGGTCAATGTCTATGATGACCATATCGAGCCTATCCTGGACGGCAGCGATTGGGTGCTGGATCAGCATATTGACGACAGCGAAGCATACAACTTCAATATCTACCCGTACAACGACTGCATCTCGCTGTTCATGTATGACTACGAGGGCGACGACGGCACGGCCTGTGCGGTCAGCTTCTACATGAGACTGGACGGCACCGAGTGGAACGAGGAGCTCGAGGAGCTGCCGCCCCGCTATGAGGAGTACAAGGCCGCCCTGGCCAACAAATGACGACCTGATTTATCTGTAACAAAACGGGGCGGGTCCTGCCCGCCCCTGACATAGGAGGATCACTATGGGACTTATCAGAGCTGCAATGGGCGCTGCTGGCGGCGTTATGGCCGACCAGTGGAAGGAATACTTTTATTGTGAAGCTATGCCGGCTGACCTGTTGGCCACCCGCGGCTGGAAACGCCAGAGCGGACGCAGCGCCAACACAAAGGGCAGCGACAACATCATTACAAACGGCTCCATTGTGGCCGTTGCCGACGGCCAGTGTGCCATGATCGTGGAGCAGGGCAAGGTCGTGGATATGTGCGCCGAACCCGGCGAGTACACCTACGACACCGGCAGCGCGCCCTCGCTCTTCAGCGGCGACCTGTCCGACTCTATCGGCGCAGTGTTCCAGAACATCGGCAAGCGCTTTACCTTCGGCGGCGAGGCCCCGATGGATCAGCGCATCTATTACTTCAACACCAAGGAGCTGGTGGGCAACAAATACGGCACTCCCAGCCCGGTGCCCTTCCGCGTGGTGGATCAGCGCGCCGGCATCGACATCGACATTGCCATCCGCTGCTTCGGTGAGTACAGCTACCGCATCACCAACCCCATTTTGTTCTACACCAATGTCTGCGGCAATGTGGAGGAAGGCTACACCCGTGATGAAATCGACGGGCAGCTGAAATCCGAGCTGATGACCGCCCTGCAGCCCGCCTTTGCCAAGATCAGCGATATGGGTATCCGCTATTCCGCACTGCCCGGCCATACGATGGAGCTTGCCGAGGCCCTCAACGATGTGCTCTCCGCCAAGTGGGGCAAGCTGCGCGGCATTGAGATCGTATCCTTCGGTGTTTCCAGCGTAAAGGCCAGCGAGGAAGACGAGCAGATGCTCAAGGAAATGCAGCGCAACGCAGCCTTTATGGACCCGACCCGCGCCGCTGCGCATCTTGTCGGCGCACAGGCCAGTGCTATGCAGACCGCAGCCGGCAATCAGGGCGCAGGGTCCGCCATGGCCTTTATGGGCATGAATATGGCCGGTGCAGCCGGCGGTATGAACGCCCAGAACCTGTACCAGATGGGCGCGCAGCAGCCCGCCGCACAGCCCGCCCCGGCACCTGCCCCCGCCGGGTGGACCTGCAGCTGCGGCCAGACCGGCAACACCGGCAAATTCTGCGCAAACTGCGGCAGCCCCAAGCCTGCCCCGGCCCCCGCAGCCGGCAGCTGGGTATGCAGCTGCGGCACCTCCAACACCGGTAAGTTCTGCAGCAACTGCGGCAGCCCCAAGCCCGCACCGGCCCCCGCCAAGTGCAGCCAGTGTGGTTGGACCCCGGATGACCCGGCCCATCCGCCCAAGTTCTGCCCGGAGTGCGGTAAGCCGTTTGGCCAGTGATGCGCAAAAAAATCGCTGCGGTGCTTTGCGCCGCAGCCGCTTTCCTGACCATGTCCGCCTGTAAAAAAGCGCCGCCCGGCACACTGACCGGTATCAGCATCAGTTATTCCGGTATGTGCTATGACGACACCTATGGGTTCAGCATAAGAAACGACCCGGCTGACGGCTGCCTTTTCAGCTGTAATTACAAGGAGGATGAATGGGTGGAGCTGGAAAATATCCCGGTTGAGGACACCCATTGGCAAGAAGCCCTGGCTCTGGCAGAAAAGCTGGGGCTGGAAAGCCTGCCGGACGAAAAGAAAAATTCTCCCGGCTTATTTATCACCGATGAAACGTTAGATAGCGTTTGCCTGATTTACAAAACCCCGGATGACGGGATCATCTACCGCTATCTGGATGCCGATGGCAATACGCGCAGCGCCCTGCGTGATTTTTTTGAGGATCTGGCAGGGCAGCTGCAAACCGAAGGAAAGAGAGGTGACGCATAATGGCAACACAGCTTACCAACTACCAATGCCCTGCCTGTACCGGTCCGCTTCACTTTGACGGTGCCAGCGGAAAGCTGGTGTGTGACTTCTGCGGCAGCAGCTACGATACTGCCGAGATCGAAGCGCTCTATGCCGAAAAAGAGGCCGCTGCCGAAACCGCGGCACAGAATAAACAGGCACCGCCGCCCGACTCCGTCTGGAGCGAAAACGAGGCCGCCGGGCTGCGCAGCTATTCCTGTCCGTCCTGCGGCGCAGAGCTGATCTGTGACGAGACGACTGCCGCGACAAGCTGCCCGTACTGCGGCAACCCAACGGTCATTGCGGGGCAGTTTAGCGGTATGCAGCGGCCCGAGCTTGTCCTGCCGTTTGTGCTGGATAAGAACGCCGCCAAGACCGCACTGAAAAAATACTATCGCGGCAAGAGATTCCTGCCCAATGCGTTCTCCTCGCAGAACCATATCGAGGAGATCAAGGGCGTGTATGTCCCGTTCTGGCTGTTCGATGCCAACGCCTCCGGCTCGGGCCTATACGAAGCCACGACCAGCTCCAGCCACCGCAACGGCGATTACGTCATCACCACGACCAAGCACTATGATGTCCGCCGCGCCGGTACCACGCAGTTCATGGGCGTGCCGGTGGACGGCTCGACCAAGATGCCCAACGGCCACATGGATGCCATTGAGCCGTATGACTACCGCGCCTTCCAGCCCTTCTCGACCACGTACCTGCCGGGCTATATGGCCGACAAATACGACGAGGACGCCGACACCTGCCAGGCCCGCGCCCACAGCCGTATGCAGAATTCGGTCAGCAGCGAGCTTTCGGCCAGCATTACCGGCTACAACAGCGTAAGCACCCTGAGCGAGAATATCAGCATTGATTACACCGCTAAGCACTACGCGCTGCTGCCGGTCTGGATGCTGCACACCAAGTGGCAGGGCAAGGACTATCTGTTCGCCATGAACGGGCAGACCGGCAAGCTGGTCGGTGATCTGCCGGTTGATAAGCGAAAGGTGGCCGCCTGGTTTGCGGGCATCAGTGTTCCGCTGATGATCCTGCTTGCCATCCTGCTTTGAAAGGGGGAAACAGCCTTATGAAGAAAAACCTGTTTTCTCTGATGACAGCACTGCTGCTGTGTCTGTTCTGCGCCGTACCGGCGTTTGCCGAAATGCCGCTGGTGATGGACACCTACGAGCTGTTCAAACCCGAAGCGACCGCTGAATTGGAACAAAAGGCGCAGGACGCCAGTGCCGGACACGGTGTCAATGTCTACCTGCTGACGGTGGCTGACATCGGCGGGCAGAATGTGCGCGAGTTTGCCAAGGACTGGTACCGCGACTATGACCTTGGCTACGGCGACGGCAAGAGCGGCATCCTGTTTTTGATTGCGCTGGATTCCCGCGATTATGTGACCATCACCTACGGCGGCGGCGTGACCGCCTTTACCGACTACCGCATCGCCCAGATCGAGGATAAGATCGTGCCGATGCTCTCGGACGGATCGTATTACAAGGCCTCCGACACCTACATAGAAATGTGCGCTGACACGCTGGATTTCTATGCCGAAAAGGGTGCGCCGCTGGACAGCGGCAACGACCCCGCCAAGGGTTGGATCAAGTGGGTGTTTGTGTTTGTCATTCCGCTGGCTGTGGCGAGCATCGTCTGCGGCATCTTCTATGCGCAGATGAAAACTGCCAACGAGCAGACCCACGCCAACGCCTACATGCCCGCCGAGGGTCTGGCGCTGTCCGTGGTGGAGGACACCTACACCCATACCACCGAAACCGAGCGCTACGACCCCGTCAAGGACGACAGCTCGAGCGGCTCGAGCGGCTCGAGTACCGACAGCGACGGCTTCGGCGGCAGCTCGGGCGGAAAATTTTAAGAGTATCCATTTTGACAACAGCGGCGGCTTTCTTTGCGAAAGCCGCCGCTGGCCTTTTATCGGAATTTTTGGTTATAACTTTGAGAAATGTTCTGCTGTTTAGGGGTGCTGCAAACACAAAAAAGCTCCTGCAGCGTTTCATTCACGCTGCAGGAGTCTTTTTTACTTTTTCCTTTTCAGCCAGAATACCTTAAACTTCCCGTATCCGTTGGGCTTGTCCTCGTCGAATTCCTCGGTCTTGACGTAGCGCTTGAAGGCACCGTCAAACTGCAGGGCGTTCCCGTCCTCCTGAATGTCGGTCAGCACGCGGGGAATGGCGGTTTTCTGGCTCTCAAACTCCGGTTCGCGGTCCCACAAAATGTTTCCGTCAGCGTCAAAGCCGTGGGCCCAGACGCTGAACACCAGACAGGCGGCCTCGCCGTAGCAGTAGCGCTCAAAGCGGATGCGGCCATCCAGATAAAACAGCAGACAATCGCGAAAATGGGTCTCCAGCTCTTTCTCATAACGGCGCCCGCACCCGGACCCAGCAAAATCGGCAGCATTGGCAGTCATGGCGTGCCCTCCTGTTTGTTGATGCTTTTATTATACAGCAGGGTGGGGCGTTTCGCAAGCAGAAATATAGGGCGCGGCGGTAGGGGTCGGGCATGCCCGGCCCGGTGCTCTCCCGCAAATGCCCGCCTGCCATATACCGCCGGGCCGCCTATATGCGGCCCCTGCTGCGCGGTAAAACATTACGCTTTCACATCCGTTTTTTCCAGCAGCACTTTTGCGGTCAAAAGCACCACCGCCAGCCAGCCCGCACACGCCAGCAAAAACGGCAGCACATTCCCGGCCAGCACGTCGGTGCTGCGGTTGGCGTTCATGCCCTGCTGCATCAGGCAGTAGGGCCACAGCAGGGCATAGCCCTTGTTGCCGATCAGCATTCCCGCAATGCCGCCGACCAGCCCTAAGAAAATCGGCACCGCAAAGCTGCGAATCAGCATGGCCAGCAAAAGCTGCACCGCCGCCACAGCCAGACCGCCGAAAATGCCGCGCACCAGATAGAAAACGATGCTCATCGGCGGCCAATCGCTGAACCCGGCAAACAGCCGCCCGCACGCCACGTACAGTACAAAGACAAAGCATTGTGTAAAGCACATCAGCTTTACAACAACAAGGAGCTTTGCCGCAAACAGCGCAAAGGGCCGCACGGGTGCTGCCATGATCAGGTTCCAGTTGTGGCCAAGGTGCTCAAGCCGCCAAAGGTAGGCCGCATATGCCGACACCATCGCGGGAAAGAACAGCATCGAGTAAAACAGCGTGTGCTGCGTCCACAGGCTGTACCACCGCTCGGTCAGGATTTCCAGATTTTGCAGATAGTTGAATGTCCCGTACCCGGCGGAAATCAACGGCAGCACAAAGAAGATCACCCAGATGGGCGACGCATGCAGCTTGCGGTTCTCGGCAATTATACAACGCTTCAGCATTCGTTATACCTCCTTATCGCGCCTTGTCAGTTATTTTGTGCCGTGGGGCTACTTTGTCCCGCTGTCCTGCTATGAGATTGCCCTCTGGGACCGGGCCACCCACACTGTGACCTACGGCCTGCTGCCCTACAACTGGGGACTGCTGGCGTTTACCGTGGTACTGGCTGCGGCTTTGTTTGCCGCCGCCTGGCGCATGATGCGCGGCATGAACGCCGAAAACAGCCCGATCAGTGCCCCCACAATGCCGACACAAAGCGCAGGCAGCGGGTTGTCAAAAATCAACATCAGCAGAAGCTCCGAGAAAAACAGCATGACATCGACAGCCAGTGTGCAAATGCCCGTGTACACAAACGGCCCGGCGGGGAGCGTCTCGGTATAGCCCTGCACCCGCCCCAGCAGGATGGATACGGCCATTTCCAGCGTGACCATCAGCAGGACCTCGCCCGTGCCCAGCAGCGCCTTGCCCGCAAACAGACTGCGGCGGCTTTGCAGCGTGTACAGCAGTTTTGTGGTGCTGCCCTTGACCTCCATGTCCCACAGGCGGCTGGCGATCAGTGCCATCACAATGGGCATTAAAATGGCGTTCAGAGCGGGCAGCACGTACAAAAGCGCGCTGTAGGCGTTGGCCAGCTCGTCCGCGCCGGTGGGGGCCTGCGCCCCGGCCCAGAGATACACGACCACCGGCACGGCCAGGCAGATTAGCAAATCGTGGCGGCGGCGGGCCTTTTGCAGCTCCGCATGCAGTGCTTTGCCCATCTCAGTCCGCCTCCTCGCTCGTCAGGCTCAGGAAAATCTCCTCCAGCGTCTTGGTGTGGGGCGTCAGTTCCACAACGCCCGCGCCGCAGGCAGCCAGTTTTTGCACGAGGTCGGCCAGCAGGGAGTCCCGCAGGGGCGGCAGCGTCACAACGCAGCTGTCGCCGTGCGCGGTCAGACCGTTGGCACGCAGGATCGGCGCGGCCTTGGCCGGGTCCAGCAGCCGCAGCGTGACATTGCCGCGGCTGTGGCGCTGCAATTCGGTCAGCGGTCCCTCAAACAGTATATGGCCGTGGTCGATGATGCCGACCTGCTCGACCATCTGCTCCATCTCGCCCAAAAGATGGCTCGAGATCAGCACCGTCGCGCCCGTGGCGGCGGGCATATTCCGGATGAGCGCGCGCATCTCCTGAATGCCCGCGGGGTCCAGCCCGTTCGTCGGCTCATCCAGGATCAGCAGCTTCGGGCTGCCCAGCAGCGCCATGGCAATGCCGAGCCGCTGCTTCATGCCGAGCGAATACTGCCCGACCCGGCGGCTGCGGTCCTGCGTCAGATGCACAATGTCCAGCACGCGGCCGATGTCCTTATGGGGCACACCCTTTAAGTCGGCCACGATCTCCAGATTCTCCTGTGCGGTCAGATGCAGATACCCGGCGGGGGACTCAATCAGGCTGCCGGTCTGGCGCAGCAGCGGCAGGCGGCTTTTCTCGGTCAGCTCCTGCCCGAGCAGGCGCACCCGGCCCGCCGTGGGGTGGATGAGCCCCAGCAGCATCTTCATGGTGGTGGATTTGCCCGCGCCGTTCGGCCCGATGAATCCGTACACGCACCCCTGCGGTACGTGCAGCTCCACATGGTCTACGGCTGTATGCGGCCCGTACTGCTTGCACAGGGCCTTTGTTTCGATTACGGTTTGCATAATGCACACTCCTTTGCTTTCGGTATGGCCCTATGCTACACCCTGCGCCTTAAACGAACTGTAAGAGCAGCTTAATTTTGCCTTAATGCCTTAATTTTGGGGTCGTGCCATGGTGGGCGGGGGTGAATCGTAGTATGATAGGTAGGGGCCGTATATGGACGGCCTCTACAAGCTCAAAAAAGGGGAAAACCTATGACCACTATCTACGACGCCGCTATTCTCCTGGTCGATGACAACCCAGACCTGCTTACCCTAGTCACGGACAACCTGCGCACGGCAGGCTACAAAAGCGTATGCACTGCCGCAGACTGCGCCGCGGCACGGGCGGCCTTCGCCGCACACCGCCCGGACCTGATGATTCTGGACATCAACCTGCCGGACGGCGACGGCTTCGGGCTGTTCCGCACCCTGCGGACAGAATCGGACGTCCCGGCGCTGTTTCTCTCGGCGCGGGACGCCGATGCGGACAGGCTGTTCGGGCTGGGGCTTGGCGCGGACGACTATCTGACCAAGCCGTTCCTGATGCAGGAGCTGCTTTTGCGCGTGCAGCACCTTTTGCAGCGCGCCTACCGCACCGAGCTGCGCCGCAGCCGGGTGCTGACGCTGGGGGACTGCACGGTCAATTTGCAGGACGCCGCCGTCCGCCGCGCCGACGGCACAACGCTGGCCCTGACCGCCACCGAGCGCGCCCTGCTGCAAAGGCTGGCCGATGACCGCGGGCACATCGTAACCTATGATGCCGTTTGCGAGGCCGTCTGGGGCGCGGACTATTACGGGTACGAGAACAGCCTGAACGTGCATATCCGCCATCTGCGGGAGAAAATCGAGCCTGACCCCGGGCATCCGCAGTGGCTTCTCACGGTGCGGGGCATCGGCTACCGGCTGACTGGGGAGGTGTGAAGTTGAAAACCTTTACACGAATGATCGGGCGCTATGTGCTGGCCACGGCGGCGGTGGTGCTGCTGGTGGTGGGTCTGCTGCTGGGGGCGGTGGTCTATCTGGGGCTGCACTACGGCGAGGCCGCGGACAGCCGCGTCCGCATCGGTACGCTGGCAGAGGCCCTGATCCCTACAGCCGACGGCTTGCAGCTGGACCCCGCCCGCACGCCCGCGGACTGGCTGCAGGGCTACGCCTGGGCGATGGTGCTGGACGACGACGGCAGTGTGATCTGGCAGCATGACCTGCCGCAGAACTTGAATAAACACTACACAGCGTCGGAAATCGCCTCGTTCTCGCGGTGGTATCTTGACGACTGGCCGGTGTTCTGCTGGACGGCAGACTACGGCCTGTTTGTGGCCGCCATGCCGCGCGGTTCGGTCTGGAGGTGCAATATTTACAACAATGCGCAGCTTATGAACGCCATGGCAGCGGGTATGCTGCCCGCGCTGGCGCTGCTGCTGGGTGTGCCAGCTGCATGTTGTCTGCTGTTCAGCTGGCGCGGTGCGCGGCGCTTGCAGACGATTGCCGCAGGACTGGCCACCGTAGCCGATGGCGGTACGATCCGGCTGCCGACAGACGGTTTTGCGGGGGAGCTGGCCGACACGGTCAACCGCACGAGTGAGCAGCTGCGCCGCCGCAATGAGATCATCGCCCGGCGGGACGATGCCCGCACAAGTTGGATCGCGGGGGTCAGCCATGATGTGCGCACACCGCTGGCGCTGATTCTGGGCTGGGCCGAGCAACTCGAGCAGGACACCGCCCTGCCCGCCGCGGCGCGGCAGAAGGCGTGCGGCATCCGCACCCAGAGCGAGAAGCTGCGCGCTTTGATCGAGGATCTGAACCTGACCAGCAAGCTGCAATACGGCGCACAGCCGCTGCGCTGCCAACCGACCCAGGCCGGACCGCTGCTGCGCAGGCTGGCCGCCGAGTTCTGTGACAGCCCGCTGGCGGCCCGCTGCACGGTGGCGTTGGAAATTGCACCCGACGCCGACAAGGCGATTCTGGACGCGGACGCCGCGCTGCTGGCCCGCGCAGTGGAAAACCTGCTGCACAATGCGGCCTGCCACAACCCCGGCCCCGTGCAGGTGCAGCTTTCCGCGGTGCGCACAGGAAAAACACTGAGGATCACGATAGCCGACGACGGCGCGGGCTACCCGCCCGCCGTGCTGCACGCCCTGCAGACCGGTGAAGCGGGGGAGAATACGCCCCACATTCTGGGTCTGCACGTCGTCGAGCAGATCATCCGCGCCCACGGCGGCACGGCGGCCTTTGCCCGGAACGCACCGCGCGGGGCAAAGGCGGTGCTGGTGCTGCCGGTGAAGGAAGATCCTGCCGCACGGTAGGGGGTGGGAGATGTCCCGCCCGCGGCCTTTCCGCAAAATCGCGTTTTCCGCAGGGCTGCGGGCCAGGTGTGCCCGGCCCCTGCGGAGAATGCGATATTTTTTTATTCTCACAAAAAAATCATCCTGATTTTAGTGGATTTTCTTGGCATAACCCTGTATAATGTTTATTATAAATAGGTAAAGGGGGCAGTGTGCCCATGGCACAACCGAATCTTCCCGCCGTGACTGCCATTGTGGTGGCGGCAGGGGCATCCCGCCGTATGGGCTTTGACAAATTGAGCTACCGTCTGCCGGATGGCCGCACCGTGCTGGAGACAAGCTGTGCCGCACTGGCTGCGCACCCGGCAATTACCCAGCTTGTGCTGGTCTGCGGCGGCAACCGCGCCGCCTGCGAGGCCATCGCCGCCGCCTGTCCCAAGCCCTGCGCCGTCGTACAGGGCGGTGCGACCCGCGCCGACAGCGTGCGCAACGGTCTGGCCGCGGCGACGGGCGAGCTTGTTGCCATCCACGACGCCGCCCGCCCCTTTGTCAGCGAGAGCGTCATCACCGCCGCACTGACCGCTGCCGCCGAGACCGGCACCGCCGCGCCCGCAGTGCCCGTCAAGGATACGGTGAAGGTCGCAGACCCGTCGGGCCGCGTGCTGGACACGCCGGCCCGCGCCACGCTCTACGCCGTGCAGACGCCGCAGTGCTTCCGCCGCGCACTCTACACCCAGGCGCTTGCCGCCGTCACGGGGGAAAAAGCCCGCCTTGTCACCGATGATTGCAGCCTGTTTGAGCTGGCCGGTCTGCCCGTCAGGCTGACCGAGGGCGATTACGCCAACTATAAAATCACTACAAAAGAAGATCTGCAAAAGGAGAAAACCATGCGCATTGGTCACGGATACGACGTTCACCGCTTAGTGGAGGATCGCAAGCTCATTATGGGCGGCGTGGAGATCCCGTATGAGAAGGGCCTGCTCGGCCACTCCGACGCGGATGTGCTGCTGCACGCCGTAATGGACGCTGTGCTGGGCGCGGCGGCGCTGGGCGACATCGGCCAGCACTTCCCGGATAACGACCCCGCCTACAAGGGCGCGGACTCGCTGGCCCTGACCCGCGAGGTCGCCCGCATCATCGCCGAGCACGGCTATAAGGTCGGCAACATCGACGCCACGATCCTCTGCCAGCGCCCGAAGCTGGCCCCGCATATCCCGGCCATGCGCCGGAACATTGCTGATGCCTTCGGTCTGCCCGTGGACGCCGTCAGCGTCAAGGCCACGACGGAGGAGCACCTTGGCTTCACCGGCGAGGGCCTCGGCATTGCCGCCCATGCGGTGGCGCTGATCGAGTGATTTTGTCAGTCTCCCGGCAGGGGCGGGACATGTCCCGCCCGCGGCTTTGCCATGTGCGTCCGTTTGCGGGAAACCTGCGGGCCGGGCATGCCCGGCCTCTACGCCTGTTCTAAGGCAATACCGCATAATTCTAAGTGCCGATACGGCGAGCGAGGTGCGGCAGCTG
>OLRY01001333.1_pt1 | contig 23849 bp, 30 predicted proteins | sample 1672541 | NCBI WGS metagenome assembly OLRY01 (sample SAMEA3136697, study PRJEB25190) | human gut metagenome | biome: human gut; feature: human-associated habitat; material: faeces | place: Austria | collected 2013 | reverse complement strand
AGCACCCCCTGCCGGGCGGCAGGGGGGGTTCTGATTTTGGCGCCTTTTCGCAGGGGATTACTGGTCAAACGAAGGGTTCACGAAATACAGGTTCTTCTGATCCATCTTCTCCTTAGCCAGCCGCAGCCCTTCACCGAAGCGCTGGAAATGCACGATTTCCCGCGCCCGCAGGAACTTGATGACGTCGTTGACGTCCGGGTCGTCGGACAGACGCAGGATGTTGTCATAGGTGACCCGGGCCTTTTGCTCGGCGGCCAGATCCTCCGTCAGATCGGCGATCAGGTCGCCCTTCACAGCCATAGACGCAGCGTTCCACGGGAAACCGGAGGCGGCGGCCGGATAAACACCGGCGGTGTGGTCCACGAAGTACGCCTCGTATCCGGCCTTCTTGATCTCCTCCGGCGTCATGCTCCGGGTCAGCTGATGAACGATGGTGCCAATAATCTCGAGGTGCCCGAGCTCCTCCACGCCGATGTCCGTCAGCAAAGCCTTCAGCTCCGGATATGGCATGGAGTACCGCTGACTCAGATACCGCAGCGATGCACCGAGTTCCCCATCCGGCCCACCTGATGGCAAAAGGATATAATTAAGTGTAGAAGTATATGGCCAGGTGCCGGCTGGCCTTTTCATAGGTGATATGGTCAACGACGGAACGGAGGACTTCATTTTTGGCGCCTTCGTCGGCGGATGTCTCCAGGAAGCGGAGGATGTCCGCCGCTTTTTTTCCATAAGCGGCCTTATCGAAGGATTCCGGGGTCGCAGCAGCTGAAGCGGCCTGTTCTTCTATGCGGCGGATACGCTCCTCCAACCGCGCCTTGTTGTCGCGGTATTCCTCCAGAGTATCTACGCCAGCCTGGTAGGCATCCTTGCAGCGGGCCAGCCTTCGGCGCTCCTGCTCCAGCAGACGGCCATAGTCTGCGGCACGGGACGGGGTGGACGTCAGGTGGGGGACCATATGGAAGGTCAGCGTACCCACAGAGCGCTGCAGGCCCGCCAGCACGGCGGCGTTGGCCCTCCGCAGGGATAAGGAATGGGACGTGTGACAGGAACCCTTGGCGTAGCTGTGGCACTGGAGAAAGGGGCAGGAGGAGCTTCGGCCGGCCATGATCAGCGTGGCTCCGCAGGCGCTGCAGCGCACCAGGCCCCGCATCATCCAGGCAGCGGGAGCCTGACGCTGGTACCTCCCGTAGGCCGCCTTGCGCTGATCCATGCGGCGCTGCACAGCCTCCCACAGGTCCATGGAGACGATCGGCGGGTGCTTGCCGTCCACAACCTCCACGCCGTCCGCTATATGTACGCGGGAATACCGGGTTTTGTGTCCGGGCGTCCAACGGATCTTCCCGATGTATACGGGGTTGCGGAGCATATACTCCACAAATCGGCTGTCCGGCCGGTTGCCGCGCCGCGTAGTGATCCCGGCATCGCCCAGCTGCACGGCGATGTCCCGGAGCCCGGCGCCATCGGAGTAGGAGCGGAACACATCGCACACGATCTCCGCCCGTTCCGGATCCACCGTGAAGGTCTTGTTGGCACTGTCGATGCGGTAGCCGAAGGGCGCTGTGCCCATGGCTTCGCCCCGGAGAAACTTTTCGCTCATGCCGCGCTTGACCTCGGCGGACAGGTTGATAAGGTAATATTCGTCAAACCACTCGATGATGCTTTCGATCAGCGTGCCGAAGGGACCGTCCACGGCGGGCTCCTTGACGGAGATCACGGAAATGCCCTGTTTGCGCAGCAGACCCTTGTACAGCACGCTCTCCTCCCGATTGCGGGCAAAGCGGCTGAACATCAGCACCAGGATCGCGTCGAAGGGCCTTTCTTTCTCCTTGGCCAGGGCGATCATGCGGTTGAAGGCCGGACGTTTCCGGGCGGTGGCGGCGGAAATGCCGTCATCCTGGAACACATATTCCTCCGGCAGCAGGTATCCGTTCTTCCTGGCATACTCCCGGATGAGCCGGACCTGGCTGTCCGGGGAGTACTCCTCCTGGTCGTCGGTGGATACCCGGATATAGGCGGCGGCAATTTTCAGATCACTGGTGGGCATGGCGTTTCTCCTTTCACTGTGCCCGAATCGGGTACGGGTGTGGCTAACAGTAACACAAAAACAGCGATCATGCAGTCGAAAAGGCGGCGACATCTTGAATCCAGGTGAGTCCCGGTGCGCGGAAAATGCTGCCCCCGTGTATGCAGCGGAACGCTGCGAACGAGATAGGACATCCCACCCGGCGCATAAGCTGGATGGGAGGTGTATCTCATGGCAGGAGAGACGCGGCAGCCGCTGACGTGTGTATTTTACCTGATCGACCGGGAGACCGGCGAGACCAAGCGGATCGACAAGGTTCCTCCGGAGGCTCTGGAGAAGATGAGCAAGCGCCTGAGCGAGAATATGAGCGCTTACTACACCCGGCATATGGACGAGTACGTCCGTCTGGAGGTGTAACCTGAGATGAACAGAAGAAGCCGCCCGAAGGCGGCAGGGGACGATGTCGATGTGCTTTGGCGGGTCTGGCCGCAGCTGGATTCGCGGACGCGGCAGCTGCTGGAGGACAAATATGTCCTGAACATGAGCGATGCGGAGATTGCCTCCGCCCTGGGCGTCAAGCCCAGCAGTGTGCGGATGCTGCTGACAAGGGCCAGGAGCAAGGCGCGTAAGGCGATAGAGAAGAAAATGTGAACAAAACTAAGCCTCATATATAAGACAGGTAAGCTGTTATACCCGTCTTATATATGAGGCATTTTTGTGGTAAGAGGGACTCCGTTTTTGGCGGTCAGGCCCGTCATGCGGCTGAAGCTGTCTGTACGTTGTACCGTTGACTGTCTTGGAAGTGCGCTTGCCGTCGGCATTGTAGCCGTAGGCGATGCTGCTGCCGCTCTTGCTCATGGACGCCAGCTGGCGTCCATGCTGCCAGGTATACGTCCACGTTCCGTCGTTCAGGGGGTTGCCTATGGCATCGTAGGTGATGGATTTCCCGTTATACGCCGTCAGCAGGTCCGGCCAATCAGCGTTGCCGTAGGTATAGGTGCTGCTTGCTGTCCGGACGTGGCCGACAAAAGACGGCCACGTCCGTCAGCCGGGATACTTATTCCTCCTCGTCGGGTTCCTGGTTCTCCAGGTCGGGAGGTATTTCCCCGCGCCGCAGGCTTTCAAATTTGATTTGATTATGAAATGAATCAAATGCAAAGACATAGACCTTGAACGGATGGCGCAATACCCATGCTTGGGATATTTCTCCACGCCGGTTGCTTCGAACGGGAATCAGGCTGCATACATTTGTACTCAGTTCACCGCCGTACTCCGCAACCGCCTCCCGATTAACTTGAGGGGCACTGACCATATATTTCCGAGCCGTCAAAAACTCATCCCAGCGGTAAAAGCGCTTCCATTTCCGGAACCAAATCACCGTAAGTCCGTTAACGTCGATTACATATCCTTTGCCTCCAATCAATACAAGTCTGGCTCCGAATACAATGTATCCCATGAGCATAGCGATTCCCAGGAGGAACGTATCCAGATAATATTTGTATTTTATCATTAGACACAGAAAAATAGCCGACGTCAGCGAATAAAACAAGCCGTTTAAAATTGCAAGACGCTTCTTATCCGGAATAATCAGAGCGTTTTTATTTTCCATCGTTCGATTATTTTCTTTATCCTCCATTACACGGTCATTCTCCTTGCCGGCCCTCTATTTCTGGATGAATTTATCGAAATATGGATTGCGGTCTTGGCGGATGAAACTGCTCCGCCTACGGCAAAACTTGTTATTCCGCCACCTATTATAGCTCCAGCGCTATGCCCGCTTGGTGAAACTCTGTTCGATATGTAGGCAGCCGCTGCCGCAGACCCGATAGACAGCAACGCATCAGGAAGTGATTCCCTATTGCGTATTGCCGAGATAGTTGCACAGATGGCAGAGGCAACAACTTCAGCCATCCTAATCGCACGTTCAGCATCTTTGGGCGCACGCAGAATGGAAATCAACGGAACTAAGCCCTCCATAACCAGGGATGCCGCCGTGGAAACAGCGCCTGACAACATTCCGGAAAAAAAGCCTTTTGCAAAAGAAGCAAGTGAAACTTCTTTCCCTGCGGCAGCATCATCAAGCATGGAAGATATGCCACCAGTCAATCCGCCGACAACCGTACCCACGATCATTTTACCGACGACATACTCCCATAAATCGCCGCCATCATCTCTCCGATTAACTGGATTATCATCGCAGTACGCGAAAAGGTTTTTGTCCCAATGCGTCTTATCAGGAGAGGTGGCTACTACATCCGCGGTATCCGCATTGACAAACCTTCCCCAGACCGGGTTATTATAGTACCGGCTGGTGAGGTAGTACAGGCCCGTTTCGGTGTCATAGACGTACCCGCGATAACGCAGGGGATTCGCAGCGCCGAGGGTGGCGGCCATAGTGCCGTCGGTGGACATGGGCGCACCCAAGGGGTCGTAGGTGTAGGACACCACCTGGGTGCCGCTGGCATTCGTTACTGACGGAGTACTGCCAGGGAGTTTCGATAAGTGCTATGTAGTATCAGAACAGAAATGCTTGCGATGTGATTAGCGATTGTCTATTCCCAACATACAACTGTACACGCAATGGTTTTCAATCCGGGATTTAGTCCGGGCGAATCGAGAAGTCCACGATGCCGGACCCTTCATAGCTGCGCAGGTAGGTGATCGTGATCCGATAGGTCCGGCCATCCGCCAACGCGCGAAACTCGGCGGTGGTGTAGTGGTCCTTGTCCGATATCTCCGTCTTGTGACCCGTCATACGCTCCAGCTGCCAGCCGCCGCGCAGGGGGATACCCAGCTCAGACAAAAAGGTGTCCATGTCCCATAGCTCATCCGCCGCCTTGGTGGGGTGGAGGCAGGACTGCCAGCGTTTCTCGTCCCGCCGGGTCAAAGCCTCCAGGGCCTCCTGGCAGACCGGCTGCATTTTATTCTGCGCATTCCGGCCTGCAAATGCGATCGCCAGCATGGCCAGCACAAATACCGCGGAAAACAGAATGACATATCCCAGCTTCTTCCGGGAGTCGGGGGAGGTGTCCAGCAACTGCTGCTGGATGCCGATGCCGATGCACGTCAGAACGTGTGCAAACACCGCGCTGAGGAGCCACCCGGTTGATAAGCGGATCAGCAGACTGCCGATGGCCAGCAGAAGGACGGTCTCCAGAAAGAGGGCGAATCTGCGCTGTCTGGCTGTGACCAGGGTCAAAAGGTAATAGATCACGTTGAGAACGGGAATGAAGGTGATGGCCCCCACTTGGTTGTCCAGGTGGAAGATTTCTTTTTTCTTCCCCAAATAGATTCTGATTCTGATTCTTTTTCTCATGATGAAAACACAACTCCTAACTAAATCAGAATCTTTTTAATCATCATCCCGGCAAACCTCAAAAGAGAATCCAATTAATGAAGATGCAGAAAAACCAAAACCATTCATAGGCAATTCAGTATAGAACCCCGTCTCGCTGTCATAGACATACCCGCGATAGCGCAGGGGGTTTCCAGCGCCGAGGGTGGAGGCCATGGTGCCGCCGGTTTTCAGGTAGAAATGCCTGTTGCCGTTGTACGTCACGGACGCCGGGCCCAGAGAGTCGTAGGTAAAATGCATCCGATTGCTGCCCCAGGCCACGTCCGTCAACCAAGACGATTATTCCTCCTCGTCGGGTTCCTGATCCTCCAGGTCGGGAGGTATTTCCCCGCGCCGCAGGCTTTCAAATTGCATGCGTTCCTCGCCTGTCAGCGGTGGAAAAATCAAAACCTGCGGCCAGCGAAAGGGGGCACGCTCTATATTGATCCGTCCACCGGCTGTTCCTTCTAACATTACGGTGCTGCATACCATCATGAATGCCTCGCCAGGTGTTTCTTCGCTAACTTTCGATATGGGATACAGGCCCACCATCTGAAACCGTTCCCACGGATAGAGGTGACGAAAGATACCCAGCAATATCACGGTAATCCCCTTGGTGGATACAATGTATACCCGGCTGAGCGCAATAATCATGGTAAATATCACCGCATTAAATATCAGTCCAAAAATCCAGAATGCGACTACGTCAAGGGCTATTGGAGTAGGCGGTTTAAAGTAGGAGATATAGGCGTAGATATAAAACACATCAATGCCCACGCCAAGGATGATAAACAGCATCATCTGGTCATGCATCCCAGATGAGGAGATGCGCATGGTGCCTTTTTCTAATTTCTTCATACAGTCATCCTTACCGGGCCCCTTCGGCCCATACCCATATTAGAACTATGTCCGCTGCATCTGCTGCCCTTCGGATTTGTCGTTTTCAGCGCATCACTGTCAACTATCCTAAGTATACAATCGAATACCCCTGCTTGGCAAGAACTTCTTCCAAATTGTTCGTGAAAAAGTGCTATGGGATTCGGAGCGGAGGAATAGCATGATTGCCTTTCCAACGGATAAAGGCGGCGCGGCTATTCGCCCCCATGACGATGCACTTGACAGAGAGCTGTCCTACAGGATGCAGCAAATCAGCAAAAACGTATCGTCTCACCAGCTGCTGCACGGAATGTTCGGAATATTACTTGCAAATTCGCGGTGGGCTTGCTATAATGGCGTATAAGAGGACATCCCTCATTATTTAGAAGGAAGGAATTCGCTATGATCTATACCACTGAGGTACAGCATATGTGTCCCGTCGCCAAGGGCGCTTATCACGGTCCGGCTCCCATCCCCGAGGAGGGCAAGTGGGTCCAGGCCAAGGAAATCTCCGATATTTCCGGTTTTACCCACGGCGTGGGCTGGTGCGCTCCCCAGCAGGGCGCCTGCAAGCTGACGCTGAATATCAAGAACGGCATTATTGAGGAGGCGCTGGTGGAGACCATCGGCTGCTCCGGCATGACCCATTCCGCCGCTATGGCCTCCGAGATCCTCATCGGCAAGACCATTCTGGAGGCGCTGAACACCGACCTGGTGTGCGACGCCATCAACACCGCCATGCGGGAGCTGTTCCTGCAGATCGTGTACGGCCGCTCCCAGTCCGCCTTCTCCGAGGGCGGCCTGTCCGTGGGCGCCTCTCTGGAGGACCTGGGCAAGGGCCTGCGCAGCCAGGTGGGCACCATGTTCGCCACCAAGGCCAAGGGCCCCCGCTACCTGGAAATGGCCGAGGGCTATGTGACCCGGGTGGCCCTGAACAAGGACGACGAGATCGTGGGCTATGAGTTCATCAGCCTGGGCAAGATGATGGACTTCATCAAAAAGGGCGACGACGCCGCCACCGCCCTGGAGAAGGCCAAGGGCCACTACGGCCAGTTCGACAACGCCGCCAAGTATATTGACCCCCGGCAGGAATAAGAGGAGGACGGAAAAATGGCACTGTTTGAAAGCTACGAAAGAAGAATCGACAAGATCAATGGCGTCCTCGCTCAGTACGGTATCGGCTCCGTGGAGGAGTGCCGGGACATCTGCAAGGCCCGGGGCTTTGACCCCTACGAGATCGTCAAGGAGATCCAGCCCATTTGCTTCGAGAACGCCTGCTGGGCGTACACCGTGGGCGCGGCCATCGCCCTGAAGTCCGGCGTCAGGACCGCCGCCGAGGCCGCCAGGATGATCGGCGTGGGCCTGCAGTCCTTCTGCATCGACGGCTCCGTGGCCGACGACCGCAAGGTGGGCCTGGGCCACGGCAACCTGGGCGCTATGCTGCTCAGCGACGAGAGCAAGTGCTTTGCCTTCCTGGCCGGTCACGAGTCCTTCGCCGCCGCCGAGGGCGCTATCGGCATCGTGAAGAACGCCAACAAGGCCCGCAAGGAGCCCCTGCGGGTCATCCTCAACGGCCTGGGCAAGGACGCTGCCCAGATCATCAGCCGCATCAACGGCTTCACCTATGTCCAGACCCAGTTTGACTATTACACCAGCCAGCTGAAGGTGGTTCGGGAGATCCGCTATTCCGAGGGCGAGCGGGCCAATGTCCGCTGCTACGGCGCCGACGACGTCCGCGAGGGCGTGGCCATCATGCACGCCGAGGGCGTGGACGTGTCCATCACCGGCAACTCCACCAACCCCACCCGGTTCCAGCATCCCGTGGCCGGCACCTATAAGAAGGAATGCATCGAGCAGGGGAAGAAGTACTTCTCCGTGGCCTCCGGCGGCGGCACCGGCCGCACCCTGCATCCGGACAACATGGCCGCCGGCCCCGCCAGCTACGGCATGACCGACACCATGGGCCGTATGCACTCCGACGCGCAGTTCGCCGGCTCCTCCTCCGTGCCCGCCCATGTGGAAATGATGGGCTTTTTGGGCATGGGCAATAACCCCATGGTGGGCGCCACCGTGGCCGTGGCTGTGGCCGTGGCACAGAGCCTGAAGTAAGAAAAGTTCCTTCTATTGCTGAACTAAAAGGTAAAAAGAGCTCCTTATCCTGTGCGTGGATAGGGGGCTCTTTCTTTATGCGTGACTATGCTTTTGTCCACAATCCTTTTTGCTCACATTTTGTCCAAACAAGTGTAGTGAAGCGAGGAGGAAACAATGGCAAATACTGTAACGGTGCGAAAAAGAAAATCACAGAAGCATGGATTTACCTATGAATATCGGTTTGAAATTGCCTCGGTTGCGGGAAAAAGGCGTTGGATCAGCAAAGGTGGTTTTACAACGGAGAAAGATGCAGTTCGTGCGGGTGTTAAGGCACAAAATGAGTATGAAAATGGCGGAAGGATAATCATTCCGTCAGAGATAAGCTTTTCGGATTTTTTGGATTATTGGATGGAAAATGACTGCAAGCTGACCCTTAAAGAGACAACTCTTCTTAATTATCATAAAAAACTGAAAAATCATATTAAGCCTGCACTTGGAATATATCGTTTAAGGACAATAGACAAGGATTGCTTACAGGGCTTTTTGCAAAAGCTGCATGATAATGGATATTCCAGAAATACAATCCTCACCATAAAGGGCATTCTCACAAAGTGCTTTTCATTTGCCGTGGACCGCAGACTGCTATTTTCATCTCCTGCCTTAGGATTAAAAGTTCCGAAAGGCGAGATGACGGCGATTCCAACTCGCAGCAATCCACGCACTTATTTAAGCATCTCGGATATTGAGAAAATTTTCACACGATTCCCAGAAGGGACTTCCAGTTACATTCCCCTAATGGTGGGTTATCATTGCGGTATGCGTTTATCTGAGACTTTTGCCCTAACATGGGAGAATATTGACTTTGAGCATCGGACAATCAGAATAGAGAGGCAGATTCAATGGCACCAAAATGATCGGAGTAAAGAAGAGAAGGAAAGGCACAACGGAAAAAGTCAGCCGGGGGCAGGTTACTGGTACTTTTCCTCTCCCAAATACAATTCTGTTCGTACTATTGACATGGATGAAGCACTTGCAGTGACATTGGAACGAGAATATGCGAGACAGCTTCGTGCTGAGGAGTATTTTGGAGAGAGGTATATACGCTACTATGAGAATGCCAACCATGTCATAGTCAAGACTCCAAACGAGAATAGGATCATGTTTGTTTGCGTGCGTGAAAATGGAGAATACTATAATTCAAGAAATATGCAGTATACATCGCAGATCATTCATCAGCAACTAAATATTCCGGGGTTTGATTATCACAGCTTAAGACATACGCATGCAACTATGCTGTTGGATGCAGGTGCGCCGCTGAAGTATATTCAATATAGATTTGGGCACAAGAATATAGATATTACGCTAAATGTATATCAGCATTTTACGGAATCCTCTCGCATACAGGGGAATGAGAGATTAAACGGTATGTTTCTCGATACTTAATGATATAAAAATCGGAAATGCCAGCATTTTGCTGGCGTTTTCCTTTTTAATCAGCGTTACTAATATCGCTTTTGCAGTTGGTGCATTTACGCAGCACATAATCGGCTATAAATTGTTATCCGTGTTGTCGGTGGTTTTAAGCACGCCCCCTATTTCAACGCCCATTTCATTGGATAAAAGCCGACAGATCAGCGCACTTACACTTTCACCCTTGCTTTTCGCGTAGGTCTGGATTAACTCACGCTGCCCCTTTTTTACCCTAAGCTTAATGTCATCGTAATTGTTCTTAATGTACTTATTTACACACTGCTGCTGTGCTTTGCTTACTGTAGGCATTTCATTTCCTCCTTATTAAACTGGTGATTTTCCTACAACTATACTATATACATTTATACTATTGGGTGCAATAGTCGAGTTGCACAAATCTATTGGGTACAAATTAGCTGCTTTGTCAATTGACTATTGGGTACAATAGATATATATTAATAGCATAGAGGATAAATCCTCCTACTAAAACACGAAAGGAGCAAAAACAATGTCTACAAACGATCTGGTCATGAAGGTGGAGAAGTTGAAGGAACTGGAGGAGCTTTTGGAAGAAGTCAAGACGGAGGCGGAAAGTGTCCGGGATGAAATCAAGCAGGAGATGCTGACGCAGGACACGGAGGAGCTGGTGGCAGGACAGTACATCATCCGTTGGACTTCCGTGCTCACCAACCGCTTTGACACTACCGCATTCAAGAAGGTGCTGCCCGATGTGTATAAGGCGTACACCAAGCAAATCGCCAGCCGGAGGTTTACCATCGCATGAGAAAAGCCCCTTGCCTGACTGCCGACCAAAGCTTACAGGCAAAGAGCTTCACACCAACTCACAACGGAGCGGGCATGGTTATTATACTGTGTCCGCTCCCCGAAATCAAGGAGGAAATGACATGAAGGAACTAACCAGCTATAACCGCGTGGCAGGATATCTTAACAAAATATTCGATCAATTAAATGAGAGGTACTTTGAAAGTGCACTTTCAAGACCAACGATCACAATTCAATCCACCCCGAAAGCCTACGGACACTTTTCACTACGGGAGGACACCTGGCTATCGAAGAAAGGCGCAACGCACGAGATCAACATCGGAGCAGGGACGCTATCCCGTCCTATAGAGGAGGTCACGGCCACACTGCTGCATGAGATGGTACATTACTACAACTACGAAAATGGTGTACAGGATTGCAGCAGAGGGAACACCTATCACAACCGCCGATTCAAGGAGAGTGCAGAGCGTCACGGCCTCTGCGTGGAGCATAGTGACAAGTATGGCTGGTCACATACCTCGCCCAGCGATGATCTTCTGGAATTTGTCATGGCCAACAATCTGACGGACATTCTGCTCAATCGTAACGAGTACAGCGGCTTTCGTATTGTAGGGACGGGAGCACATAGCGGAACGAATGGAGAAACACCGCCCCGCACATCCAGCACAAGAAAATATGCGTGTCCTTGCTGCGGCAACTCTGTCAGAGCAACCAAGGTAGTCAACATCGCCTGTTTGGATTGCGGTCAGCAGATGATTGAAGTGTAGTTTTCAAAAACCGGCGGGGGAGGGACGGCCTTCCCTTGCCGGTTTTATGATTTAAGAATTAGGATGACTTTGGGTATATACTCTTTTCCCGTACATCAGTTTGTAATATTCCCCGTTTAGTTCTTTCTTTATGGTATGAACAATTTTATTCCAAGTGACAGATACCGCAATAGGTTGAGTTACTTTATTATCGTTTATTTCAGAAAAAGTTGTTTCGCTAAATAAGGATTCTGCTTCTTTTACAATTGCTCCGATAGCGTCTTTATTCTTGTAGGAACTATCCTTATAATCACGGAAGTTAAATGAATAATAATCAATGGATTTATTTAGGCTGAGTATTGGAGTACATATCTTCTCGTATATATAGCACCTATTTTTCCCATGAAAGTCAGCAATAAAGCTGAAACCGCCATAATAGCGAGACCACTCTGCCTTACTAATATCGTGATAATACAACAGGAAGTCAACTTTTTTATCTAAGTCCCATGATACCTGATACTTATTGAGGATATGCAGTATTTCCGTTGTGGTACAATAAAATCCCTCAAAAGTTTGGCGTCGCTCAACCTTATATCCAATAATAGATGTCAGCAAAGTCAACAAACTGCTGCCGAACACACCAAGCAAGGCATTACACCAAAATGAATCAATCTGTATATAAAAGTTAAATGTGAAGGATGCAAAGAATGAAATTAATGTTACTAAGCTTGTTACAATGATGGCATTTTTATAAATTTTCATATATCATCTTACCCTTTTAATCCAAATGGCTGACTGCTTGGTCAATCGACAAATTGGCAGGAATCAATAAGTGCGTATTGATGAGAGTGAGAGAGACACAGACGCACTTATTCCTATAGCACTTGATCGTCATTAGAGGGAATGTATTCCATAACGTCCTCTACTCTGCATTCCAGAATGCGGCATAGATCATTGATCGTTGTGGTGTTAAGCGGTTTGTTTTTTCGCAATTTGTCTATTGTTGAGCTGGATATATGATGGTTTTTAATCAGAGTATATGTGGATTCACCGGACTTTTTCAACGTCTCCCAAAACACAGCATAGCTAATCATACGCATTCCTCCCTAAGACGGTATATTTATCTTAGGGTGTGATTTCGTTATTGACTATAGTCGTTAAAAAGACTATAATTTACTTAGCGTATCTTACAAAAAATCAGGAGGAAATGATTATGAGACAATTGGGCTGCGCCATACTCTGCTTAGCACTGATTCTATGCCTAAGTGGTTGTGCGTGCAAACACAAATGGGCAGAGGCAACCTGTACGGAACCAAAGACTTGTACGAAATGTGGAGAAACTGAAGGAGAAGCATTGGGGCATAACTGGGGTGAATGGGAGGTAAGCGTTGAGGCGACTCCTACATCTGACGGTTTGAAAAAAAGAACATGTACGCTTTGTGGGGAAGAGGATACAACTTGGTATAGTGTGGAAACGCTGTACGAAAGCGGACATTTGCTGTTGTCACCGACCGATTTCTGTGATCGTTTGACCAATAAATTGTATTGCCAAAAAGCAGTGCTAAAAGGAAGTAGTGGTGGCGAGATGGCGGCGAGTATTACCGGAGTTGGTGGGTTTGATTCCGCTTATGAAGACGGGGAGCCGATTGCGGCAATCTTCTTTGCGGATGGAGATGCCGTAATGGGCACAAGTGAAAAGGATAGCTGCACGATTCGCGTACTGACTGTGAAGTTCTACACGGATGACCAGACAAAAATTGCGCATACGATGATGGGTATCATCGAGACGTGTGATGGTTCTGTGGATACGACAGCCGCTGGAGAAATTGGTAAGGAGATTGTGTCTGCATACCAATTAGGCGATGTCTACCATGGCGATGGCATTAGTTATGGACTCACAAAAGTCAGTGGAGAGTATATTTTCATGGTGACAATCGGATAACAGAGCTTTAATAACAAACAGGCCACGAGGACCCATCTCCCCGCGGCTTGTTTTTTACTTGCCCAATATCAGATTTAGCAGTACAATAAAAGAAAGGGGGAGAGCGTATGGATTGTGAAAACCGAACCTATTTGTCTCATGTCTTAGAGTATGAAAGAGATATAAAGCCATATACCTATATACATATTTACGCTGGTGTGGGAAGCGGCAAGAACACATATATTTCTCATTTGATTACGGGATTTCAAGGCGATACCGAAACGGGCGAAAAATTTGTTCCTCGTAAAACCGTTCTGCTTGTCACATCTCGCAGTGTTAAGGTCAAGGAAACATTAAAAGACAAGTTGGTTATTAATGAGATAAAGGACAAAGCCGCTACCGGAGGGAATATGTCATGGGAAGTCTATGAGAAGGGCGATACAGAAACAAGCGAAAAATACCACTACACAATAGATGACCCGGATCACGATATTCTTAATTACCAGTACTATGGGAAAAGCGTTGTTTGCACAAATGCGTATATCAAATCCTATATAAATGGGACATACGACCCCGAAAATATTACAACGCACCTCTGGGAGCATTTTGATGTATTGGTTATTGATGAGGCGCATGCCCTTATAAATGATGCGACTTACCAGGATGCACCATTTGCGGTATGTGAGCTTGCCAGATATATTCTGGAACAAAATAGACTGGCAGATGAGAATCCAGAGATTCGGCGTCCACGGTGCCAGAAAGTGATTATGATGACGGGGACACCTAATCCATTGGCAAAATTAAAAATAGGTGATTTTGAACCTCATGTTGTAGATTGCTTCGATAAATGCTTTAATGTAGTCCCCCAATACATTCAGATATGCTCCAAAGCCCAGGCGGAAGAGCGCACAGCGAGAATGGTTCAGAGGAATATCAAGTTTATCTACTTTGCTAATACTGTGGATGATACAATAGAAAAATATAGGAAATGGTCATCTACGGGAAAGAAGATTGCCTTTTCTTTTTCGGGCGAGAAGAGTGATTTTGAGAAGCTGGATGAATCTGAACGCAGGATTTTAGATAAAACAAATGAGGGCCTTGTAAATAGTTGTGTGCCACAGGAGTTTTCTGCATTAGTTACAACATCCAGAAATAAGGAAGGGATCAACATTCTGAATGAGGACATCCGCTATATGTTTGTGGAGACCCATAATATGGATGACATAATTCAAATGGCGGGCCGAGTAAGGAATGGCCTACACTATCTGTATATTATTGCCGATGCAAAGCAGTTTCACACCCCGTTTAACGAGTATGAGATTGGAATCTCGAAAGAAATTGTGTGTTCATCAGAGACTGCATGTGGTGGGATCAACACTTACCTGCAAAAATTATGTGAAAAAGAAGGCGTCGCTGGATACTACGATGATATTGCTGCTTCATCTTCACCCAAAAGCGAGAAAGTGAAAGAGCTCCAGTCCTTCGTTGAAAAGAAGTTTCCCTATATTTTATTCAGTCCAATTTACCATAGATTTTTCTTTTATGAACAGAAATATTATGGAGAGAAATTGGCTGCTTCATATAGAAAGTTGTTTTCCTCAATTCGAGATGACGAATATACTTCTTCTGGAGATAGATTGTTTGAATATCATTATTACTTTTCTTCAGAGATGTTCCCTACATCACGGACGATGTGTTCAATTTATGGGAAAGAGCGAGCAGAGGAGTTGCTCGATGAGTATATAGGGCAAACGGGAGAAAAAGTTATATCTATAGATGAGATTACTGCATTGCTTGCTAAAATCAACGCGCAATTAGGTGCGGGGTATGTGCAGATTAAGTCAGCGCTTGAGGCTATTCACAAGGGGAAATACTTGTGTAATGTTATTACCTATAATAGAACAGCCTCAACATATTACAAGAGGAGGTTGATCAATCGGGCCGTACATAGCGACTATCGGGATCAATATAAACGCGAGAAATGGACAGAAGTAGATATAGACTTGTAGGAATAAGATTCTCTTTAATACCCATAGAGTATATTCCTACAATAAACTACTAAAAAGCCGATATGATCCTAAAATAGCTGATAGATAGTTCTGCTGGGTCTTGTAATTATGTAAAAGTATGATATTATATAAATATGTTAAATTGGATTGAGGACAAATTCTTGTCCACACTTTGTCCACATACAGCGAAGCAAAAGAGAATTGGCTGTACGAAAAAGATAAGAGAGCCAAGAAAACCAGACAATAAGAAAGAGCAATGATGGGCTTTTTGGGCATGGGCAATAACCCCATGGTGGGCGCTACCGTGGCCGTGGCTGTGGCCGTGGCACAGAGCCTGAAGTAAGAAAACCTGCCTGCTGCTGCACCCCCTATCCGAACAGGATAGGGGGTTTTCTTTTGAGGCGGCCATACCCAAGTCCCGGCGGTGTGAAATTTTATTGAACCATTCGGCGTTTTTTCATTGACGGGTCCGGTGCAACGCTGTATAATGTGGTCAGAGTGATAGACGAGAGCGACTGTTTTTTTGTGGATAGATACAAGGAGGAAAAGCAATATGATCCATACCATTGACGGCATCATCGAGGCTGCCCGGGGCGGAACCCCGGGGGTCATCGCCGTGGCTGCCGCCCATGACCAGCCGGTGATCCAGGCGGTGGTCGAGGCCCGCCGTGAGGGCATCGCTGTCCCCATTCTGGTGGGCCACGCCGGCGAGATCACCGCCATGCTGTCCCAGCTGGGGGAGGACCCTGCCGCCTATCAGATCGTCGCCGGTGACAGCGACACCGACTGCGCCGCCAAGGCCGTGGCCCTGTGTGCCCAGGGGAAGGCCAACTTCCTGATGAAGGGCATTCTGGGTACCGCCGACCTGATGCGGGCGGTGTTCAACAAGGAGCACGGCCTGCGCACCGGCCGCCTGACCACCCACTGCATGTTCTACGAGATCCCGGCCCTGGGCCGGATGGTCATCCTCACCGACGGCGGCGTCAACACCTTCCCGGATCTGGAGAAAAAGGCCGATATTCTGGAAAATGCCGCCATGTGCTTCCAGGCCCTGGGGTACGAGACCATCAACGCCGCCTGCATCTGCGGCGCGGAGCAGGTGAACCCCAAGATCCAGTCCACCGTGGACGCTGACGCCCTGGCTCACATGACCGACCGCTGGGCCAAATATCACATGAACGTCTGCGGCCCCGTGGCCCTGGACCTGGCCGTCAGCCCCGAGGCCTGCCGCCACAAGCACTACAGCGCACCCGGCGCAGGCATGGCGGATATTCTGCTGGTGCCCAATTACGAGGTGGGCAACGGCATCGGCAAGGCCGCGTCCCTGTTCGGCGGAGCCAAGAACGCCGGCGTGATCCTGGGGGCCAGGGTGCCCATCGTGCTGGTGTCCCGGTCCGACAGCGCCTATTCCAAGCTGGCCTCCATCGCCGCCGGCAGCGTCCTGTCCCGGCGGATGCACCTGTCCTGACCAAACCGCGTACATAGAGGAGAGTATGTTATGGTAAACCAGAAATTCTATCAGCTGGGCACCGCGCCCTCCGTCATCCGGGAGCTGTTCGCCTATGGCCTGGAGCAGGCCAAAACGGTGGGCCCGGAGAACGTGTTCGATTATTCCCTGGGAAACCCCAGCATCCCCGCCCCGGCCAAGGTCAACCAGTCCATTCACGATATTCTCAACGACACCGATTCCATCAAGGTCCACGGCTATTCCATGGCCTGCGGCTTTGACAGCGCACGGGAGGCCATCGCCGCCAACCTGAACCGCCGGTTCGGCACGGACCTGAAGGCCGGGAACCTGTTTCTCACCTGCGGTGCGGCCCCGGGGCTTATCGCCGTGATCAAGGCCCTGCTGGCGGAGGAGGACTCCGAGATCATGGCGGTGGCACCCTTCTTCCCGGAATACCGGCCCTTTACCGAGTCCAACGGCGGTCATCTGGTGGTGGTGCCGGCGGACACCGATGCGTTCCAGATCGACCTGGACCAGGTGGAGCGCCGCCTGACCCCCCGTACCCAGGCCATCATCATCAACTCCCCCAACAATCCCTCCGGCGTGGTGTATACCCGCCGAACGCTGGAGGGCCTGGCCCGGCTGCTGGAGCGCAAGAGTGCGGAGTACGGCCACCCCATCTACATCATCGCCGACGAGCCGTACCGGGAGCTGGTATACGGCGGGGTGGAGGTGCCCTTCATTCCCACGGTGTACCGCAGCACCATCGTGTGCTACTCCTATTCCAAGTCCCTGTCCCTGCCCGGTGAGCGCATCGGCTATATCTGCGTCCCGGATTCCGTGGAGGACCACCAGGCGGTGTACAGCGCCATCGCCGGGGCGGCCCGGTCCTGCGGCCATGTGTGCCCGCCCACGCTGATCCAGCTGACCATCGCCCGCTGCGCCGATGAGACGCCGGACCTGGCAGCCTATGATGAGAACCGCCAGCTGCTGTACCGGGAGCTCACCGCCATGGGCTATCAGTGCGCCAAGCCCGACGGGGCCTTCTATCTGTTTGTCAAGGCTCCCGGCGGTGACGATGTGGCCTTCTGCGAAAGGGCCAAGCGGGAGCATAACCTGCTGGTGGTGCCCGGAACGGGCTTTGAGTGCCCGGGCTATGTGCGCCTGAGCTACTGCGTGTCCAACGACATGATCCGCCGCAGCCTCCCGGCCTTCCGGGAGCTGATAGCGGCATATCCGAGCTGAGAGAGAAAGAAATCCCCCTGCCGCGGCTGAACAGGCAATTTTCCGATTTTTAAAAGTTCTTGTTGAAACGGCGGCACGGTTGGGGTATACTATGAGCAGCAATTTCAACATGGAGGTAATTTATCATGATCGAGATCACCAAGGACACCATCATCGGTGATATCCTGGATGTCGCTCCCCAGACCGCTCCTATTTTCCTGTCCATCGGCATGCACTGCCTGGGCTGCCCCTCCTCCCGCGGCGAGACCGTGGAGGAGGCCTGCGCCGTTCACGGCATCGATGTGGACAAGCTGCTGGCCCTGGTCAACGAGGAAGCCAACAAGAGCGCTCAATAACATCCCGCCCGCAAACAGGAACGCATACGGCCCGTCCGTATGCGTTCATCTGTGTTATCAGGAGAGCCTATGAAACACTTACAATTGCAGCCCCGGCTGCGCCTGCTGGCGGACATGGTTCCGGCAGGGGCGCACCTGGCGGATATCGGCACAGACCATGGCTACCTTCCGGTGTGGCTGATGCAGCAGGGGCGGATCGTCTCCGCCATCGCGGCGGACATCGGGCCGGAGCCCCTGGCCCACGCCCGGCGCACCGCGGCGGAATACGGCGCGGCCTTGGATCTGCGCCTGTGCGACGGCCTCCGGGGCATCGCTCCCCATGAGGCCGACACCCTGGTCATGGCCGGTATGGGCGGCGAGACGATCATACAGATCCTGACGGATAGCCCCTGGCCCCGGACCTCCGGCTGCACCCTGCTGCTCCAGCCCCAGACCAAGGTGGAGCTGCTGCGCCGCTGGCTTTCGGAAAACGGCTATGCCTGCCGGGACGAGCGGCTGGTGTGGGACAAGGGCAAGCTGTATGTGGTGCTGCAAATGGCGGCAGGGGAGGCCTTCACCCCGGAGGAGGCCCGGCTGTACGCCGGCTTTTGCCTGGAAAACGACCCTCTGTACGGCGACTATCTGGATGCACAGCTGCGGCGGCTGCGGCGGAGACTGGAGGGCCTGCACCGCAGCCGGGAAGATGCGGACTGCGGCACGCTGCCGGAGCTCATTGCCGCCCTGGAGAAGAAAAAGGAGGCGCTTTCATGATCACAGTACGGGATATTGAGCAGTTTTTGTACGACTGGGCGCCTCCGGACACGGCGGAGAGCTGGGACAACGTGGGCCTGCTGGTGGGCCGTCCGGACCGGCCGGTCCGGCGGGTGCTGGTGGCGCTGGACGTAACGCCCGCCGTGGCGGCGGAGGCAGCGGAGCTGGGGGCGGACCTGATCGTGGCCCATCACCCGGTGATGAACGTCCGCTGGCATGAGCAGGAGATGCAGACTCTCCGGGACGACACCCGCCTGGGGGGGCTTCTGACGTACCTGGTGCGCCATGACCTGTCCGCCATCTGTATGCACACCAATCTGGACGCGGCGGAGGGCGGCGTCAACGACTGTCTGGCCCAAAAGCTGGGCCTTTCGGGCACCATTCCCCTGAACGAGCAAAAAATTGGCCGCATCGGCACACTTTCCTGCGAAATACCCCTTGAACAGTTCCTGCATGATGTGGTAAAATCATTAAGTTGCAGGGGCCTGCGCTACCGCGACGGCGGGCGGCCTGTGCACCGGGTGGCCGTAGGCGGCGGGGCCTGCGGCGAATACATCCCCCATGCGCTGGCCCAGGGCTGCGATACCTTTGTCACCAGCGACCTGCGCTACAACGACTTTTTGGATACCCGGGGCCTGAACCTCATCGACGCAGGGCACTTTCCCACGGAGGACGTGGTGTGCCCCGAGGTGGTGCACCGCCTGCAAAAAGCCTTTCCCGCCATCTGCGTCTCAAAATCGGCGGTCCACCGGGACGCCGTGCAATACTATATGATCGAAGGAGAGTAATCACATGTCCGGACATTCCAAGTGGCACAATATTCAGAAGACCAAGGGCGCGGCCGACGCCAAGCGCTCCGCCACCTTTACCAAGATCGCCAAGGAGATCATCGTGGCCGTCAAGCAGGGCGGCAGCGGCGACCCCGCCAATAACTCCCGCCTGGCCACCGTGGTGGCCAAGGCCAAGGCCGCCAATATGCCCAATGACAACATCAAGCGCACCATCGACAAGGCGCTGGGCTCCGGCAACACCGACAACTACGAGTCCGTCACCTACGAGGGCTACGGTCCCTGCGGCGTGGCCGTCATCGTGGAGGCCCTGACTGACAACCGCCAGCGCACCGCCCCCGAGATCCGCCACTACTTTGATAAGTACGGCAAGGGCATGGGTGCCCAGGGCTGCGTGTCCTGGTCCTTCGACCGCAAGGGCGTCATCGTCATCGACAACGAGGACGGCGAGCTGGACGAGGATACCGTCATGATGGACGCGCTGGACACCGGTGCCGAGGATTTCTCCCCCGACGGCCCCGTGTTCGAGATCACCACCGATCCCGACAGCTTCAACGACGTGGTGAAGGCTCTGGAGGACAAGGGCTATACCTTCGAAAGCGCCGAGATCGAAATGGTGCCTCAGAATTACGTCACCATGACCAGCGAGGACGACGTCAAGAGCATGAACAAGCTCATCGACATGCTGGAGGATAACGAGGACGTGCAGAACGTCTGGCACAACTGGCAGCAGGACTGACAGCGCATAAAACGGAGCGTCCCGGAAAATACCGGGGCGCTCTTTTTCCTATAAATTCGAAAAGATTTGCCGTCTTTGCTTGCTTTTATTGAAAAATATGATATACTGGATGTGTATGTAAGCATCTTGTCTTCATGCGGCTGCCGTATGAAGTTTCCTGTCCGTGGGCATGATAAGTGCGCGGACGTTTTCTACACTACCTAAGAGAGGGTGCCTGTTTTGAATAAGTATATCATCCATGGCGGCCGCCCGCTGATGGGCGAAGTCACCATCAGCGGCGCGAAAAACGCCGCCGTTGCCATCATCCCCGCCGCCCTGCTGGTGGACGGGGTCTGCCGCATTGAGAATATCCCCCAGATCAGCGACGTAACGCTGCTGTTTTCCATTCTGGAGGAGCTGGGGGCCAATGTCCGGGTGCTGAACCGCCACACGGTGGAGATCGACAGCCGCCATGTCCACTCCACCACCCCGTCCTTTGACCTGGTGCGCCGCATTCGCGCCAGCTACTACCTGCTGGGCGCGCTGCTGGGCCGCTTCGGCAAGGCCACCGTGGCCATGCCCGGCGGCTGCAACTTCGGTGTCCGTCCCATCGACCAGCATGTCAAGGGCTTCCGCGCCATGGGTGCGGAGGTCACCGAGGGGAATCTGGTCCAGGCCGTGGCCAAGGGCGGCCGTCTGACCGGGGCTCCCGTGTATCTGGACATGGTCAGCGTAGGCGCCACCATGAACATCATGATGGCCGCGGCTCTGGCCGACGGCACCACCACCATTGAAAACGCCGCCAAGGAGCCCCATATTGTGGACCTTGCCAACTTCCTGAACTCCATGGGCGCGGATATCAAGGGCGCGGGCACCGACTCCATCCGCATCCGCGGCGTGGAAAAGCTCACCGGCGGCACCTACTGCATCATCCCCGACCAGATCGAAGCCGGTACCTATATGGCTGCCGTGGCCGCCGCCGGCGGGCGGCTGCTGATCCGCAACGTGATCCCCAAGCATATGGACTGCATCTCCGCCAAGCTGACGGAGATGGGCGTCACCGTGGAGGAGGAGGACGACACCCTGCTGGTGACCCGGTCCCAGCCCCTCCAGCGCACCAATGTCAAAACCCAGCCCTATCCCGGCTTCCCCACGGATATGCAGCCCCAGATCGCCGTGGTGCTGTCCCTGGCCCAGGGTACCAGCCTGGTCACCGAGGGGGTATACGGCGCCAACCGATTCAAATACATGGATGAGCTGCGCCGCATGGGCGCACAGGTCCAGGTAGACGGCCGGGTGGCCGTGATCGAGGGCGTGGACCATCTCAATGGCGCACCGGTGCAGGCATGCGACCTGCGGGCCGGCGCGGCCCTGGTCATTGCGGGCCTTGCGGCCCAGGGCGTTACCCAGCTGAGCCAGGTGCAGTTCATCGAGCGCGGCTATGAGGACCTGGTGGGCAAGCTCCGCGCCGTGGGCGCGGACATCCGGGTGGAGGAGATCCCTGAATCCCGGGAGGCCGAGGCACACATCGGCTGATATAGCTATTCCGGCGTCCGCCGCCACCCGCGGCGGGCGCCGAATCTTTTCTGCGAGGTAAGCACACATTGATGACCCTACATACTCTATCCAGCGGCTCTCAGGGCAATTGTCTGCTGCTGTCCGACGGAGATACCCACATCCTGGTGGATGCCGGGATCTCTACCCGCCGCATCAAGGCGGGTCTGGCCCAGCTGGAGCTGTCCATGGACGAGCTGGACGGCATTCTCATCACCCACGAGCATACGGACCATATTTCCGGCCTGGCGACCCTCATCAAGCACCACTCCATCCCCCTGTACGCAAGCCCCGGCACCGCCCGGCAGCTGGCGTACCGGCTGGCCGGGGTGGAGCCGCTGCTGCGGCCCCGGGAGCCGGGGTGCCAATTTGAGGTGGGCCAGTGCCTGGTCACCGCCTTTGAAACCTCCCACGACGCGGCCCAGAGCATGGACTACCGCATCGACGGCTCCGGCTCCGTGGGCATCCTGACGGACACCGGCTACGTCACCGATGAGGCGGCGCAGGTGCTGCCGGGAGTCAGTCTGCTGGTGCTGGAGAGCAACCACGACGTGGAATACCTCCGCTCCGGCCCGTACCCCTACACCCTGAAGCAGCGGATTCTGGGCAGTCAGGGCCACCTGTCCAACGACGATGCCGCGGCCTTTGCGGCACAGATGGCCGCCGGCGGCACCCGATGCATCGTTCTGGCCCACCTGAGCCGGGAGAACAACACGCCCCAGCGGGCGTACGACACCGTGCGCCGTGCGCTGGACGCCTGCGGCGCATCGGTGGAGCTGCTGGTGGCTCCCCGGGACGAGTTAAGCCCCGCCTATGAAACGGAGAACGCGCTGTGCAGAAGATAACCGTTCTCTGCGTGGGGAAGCTGAAGGAGCGGTTCTGGACGGACGCGTGCGCCGAGTACCTCAAGCGCCTGCAGCCGTATGCGAAAACCGAGGTGCGCGAGATAGCCGATGTCGATCCCGGTCGTGCCGGCGGCGTGGACGCGGCGCGCGACCGCGAGGGAGCGGCCATCGTGGGGGCGCTTTCGCCGTCGTCGCACGTGGTGCTGCTGGCTATCGACGGAAAACAGCGTTCGAGCGAGGGCTTCTCGCAGCGCATCGACACGCTCAAGCTGAACGGCGCGAGCGACATCGCGTTCGTCATCGGCGGCTCCGACGGCGTGAGCGCCGCGGTGCGTCAGCGTGCCGACGAGACGCTGTCGTTCGGCCCTATCACGCTGCCGCACAACCTGGCTCGTGTGGTGCTGCTGGAACAGCTCTACCGCGCCCAGAAAATCTCACGCGGCGAGCCATACCATAAATGAGACAAAGGGACGGGGTAATGTCTCGTCGTCGCGAGAGCGCCCGTCCCTCTTGTCCCCCGAATGAGACATCAACCTCGTCCCTTTGTCTCATTTTGCCTCATGAGCGCGAAGAGCGCGGTGGCCAGCGCTGCCGTTGCCAGGGCGGCAAGCTCGAGCGCATTCGCGTGGTCGCCGGTAGGCGCGAGCTTGCTTGGGCTGTCGGGCTGGTCGTCGGCTGGTTGCGGGAGCGGTTGCGGTTGAATGCCGGGATCAGCGGGGTCATCGCCTGGGTTTGCAGGCGCTTTGTCAAGTTGCGTCGTTACCACGTATCGGGCGCGCTTGGATTCGTCGACCTCGCCGCCTTCGGTTGCGCCGTCGGATTCCGTTGCGACGGGCGACCCCTTCGGCCCGTTTGCCGCTGCAACGCTCATTCCCACGTCGAGCCAGCGTCCGTCGTCGAGCCATGTGCCCAAG
>OLRY01001329.1_pt1 | contig 23907 bp, 23 predicted proteins | sample 1672541 | NCBI WGS metagenome assembly OLRY01 (sample SAMEA3136697, study PRJEB25190) | human gut metagenome | biome: human gut; feature: human-associated habitat; material: faeces | place: Austria | collected 2013 | reverse complement strand
TTCGGCCGCCCAATCGCGCGCGTGCCCGATGCGGGCCCAGGGCACTTGGAACACCGTACCCATGGAAACGCGCGACGCGCGGCGAAACAGCGGGTCGTGGCAGGCCGGCGTGAGCAGCACCGCATCGATGTTTAGGGCGGCGGCGCTGCGGAAGATGGCCCCGATGTTGGTGTAGTTCGTGACGTCCTCCAGCACGGCGACGCGGTGGGCGCCAGTAAGCAGGGCGGCCAGGTCGGGCTCGGGCGGCCGGTGAAAGGCGGCCAAGGGCCCGCGGGTCATCTCGTAGCCGGTGATGGAGCGCATCTCCTCCGAGGAGACCACGGCCACGGGGGCGGCCGGATTAGCCGCGCGCACCTTTTCCAAGAGCGCTTCGGAGGCGGCGAGCCAGCGCCGGTCGGTGAGCACGGCGAAGGGGACGCACCCGGCATTAAGGGCGCGGTCGATGACGTTCACGGACTCAGCGACGAACAGGCCCGACGCCAAGCGCTCCGGCGCGCCCTCCGGGTCGATGGCACGGGCCAGGCCCACGAGCTGCTTGGGGTCGCGCAGCTGCCCGTCGGTCATGGACGAGAACGGCGCCAGATACGGGTCCTGCCCCGCCAGGAAAGATGTTTGCGACTTGTTCATGGGCCCTAGTATACGTTAGTGCGGCGTCTTCCAGAGCATGGTGGCCGGCGCGGGCGGCAGATAGCGGGCCGGATACACGATGATGCCGGCCTTCCCAAGGCGCGAAAGGGCGGCCATGATCAGCACCGGCATGCCGTAGCAGACGAGCGCCGCCCCCGCGGCCGCCATCCACGGTGCTGCCGTGACGGAGATGCCGGCCGCCTTCCAAAGATGGAAGTACAGGGCGAGGCAGATGCCGTGGAAGAGCCAGATGGCCATGGTGTAGCGGGTCACGAAGCCGTAGAAGCGGTTCTGCCGCCCGCTGCGGAACACGGTGGAGAACAGGGAGGTCGCCCACAGCACGCCGAGCGCGTCCAGAGCGGCGTGGGACGTCTCGCCGGTCCAGCCGGCGTAGAAGGCGATCACGCTGGTGGCCACCCACAGGGCGCCGAGGGCCCAGGCCTTCTCGGATCCGCGCACGAGGGGCAGGCCCCGGTAGAGCGCCATGGCCATGCCGCCGGCGACCCAGATCCAGTTCTCGGCCACGGAGGTGACGGCGTAGGGGAGGCGCGTGGCCATCTCGGCGGTGGCGGGCAGCGAAGCGAGCGCCACGATGGCCGCTTTCGCTGCGACGGCGGCGAACAGGAGGCCGCTGGCGTTGCGGCGGCTCTTCACGGTGGGGGGGATGGCGTAAATGATGAGGCAGGTATAGAAGTAGCCGACGGGAATGACGGGCTCGATGAAGAGCGCGCGGAGGAGATCGGCGACCGACAGAGGCGGCTTCGCGCCGACGATCGAGTTTGTGAGCAGTACGAGTACGGTGAACGCCACGAAGGGGATGCCCATGAGCGCCAGCTCGCGGCGGAGGTTCTGGCCCCAGGCGCGAGGGGTGCGCGTCGTACGGTATCGCTGGTAGAGAAAGCCCAGGCAGAAGTAGAAAATCGGCAGCTGGAAGGGAACGAGGTACTCGAGAATCCACCGACTAGCGGGCGAGGGGATGAAAAGGCCCTGGGCGCTGCAGGTGGTGATGAGGGTGCCGAAGGCGATGAGGAGGGACGCGGTGGCTTCCACGTTGTGCGCCCAGACGTCCTTGGGGCCGCCGGAGCCGTGGCCGTGCATCTCGCCTTCGGGGACGTCGGGCGTCTTTCGAGAGCGGCTTCCCGCAAATGTTGCCGAGTCTTTCGGGCGGCCGTCAGGGGAGGCGGTCGTTGCGCTTTCGAGTTGCGGCGATGCAGGGCACGCTATGTCGGCGAAGTTGCTCATGGGTTCACGGTAGCACGCGGGCACCACGACGAAGGCGGCGCGCGGGCGCCTGTTTCCCCAATGATGACCTCTCGCGGACGCGCCTGCGAGTGCCGGCGCCGCCTACCAGATGTGCGGGCGCGCTAGCGAACGGCGCTGGCTATGGCCGTCCTCCCTCCTGCCTGCCGTGGCGCAGGGCCGCCCTGCTGCGGAGGGTCGTGGGGCTGCCAGCGGGACGGTCGGGATCTCCGCGCTCTTGCTCGCTGCCAGGGTTTTGCGCGGGGAGGCCCGTCGCCGGGTTGTCGGAGCCGCCCCCGGGCAAGCAGGTATTTTGGCCGCAGAGGGCGCATCCGGGGCGCGCGGCGCCTCGGCCGTCGGGCGGTGTCGTTTGGTTGCTGCGGCAGCAGGGAGTGTCGCGACGGCCGCCGTCGCTCCGGTCGTCGTTGCGCTCGTCGGCCAGGATGACACGCTCGAAATCGCGCCGATTGCTGACATAGGCCTTCCGGAAGATATTCGTGGCATGGAATTGCACCGTGCGCACGGCCAGGTGCCGCTCGGCGGCGATGGTCGCATAGCTTTGATGCTGCAGGATGAGCTTGGCAATGGGCATCTCCTTGGGCGTGAGGCCCAGACTGTCCAGCTCTCCCTGGATCTGCTCGGCACGGGTGACGCGGCGCATTTGCTGCGTGCGCAGGCTTCTCTCCCGCAAGGCCAGCATCATGCCGAGTGCCGCCAGGGCGCAGGCCGCTGCCAAGGATCCGAACACGAGGGTCGACTGGTCGAGGTTCGCCGGCGCTGGCGCTCCGGCGGCGAACGAAACGGCAGCGCCGATGAGCACGAGAGCTAGCCCGAAGGAAGCCACGGCGCCTGCGAACAGGAGCGCGCCCGTCCGGTCGGTGCGCTCGCCGGTGTTTTCGCGGTTGAGCGGGGAGGGATGGAGGATGGGCGGGATCAGACCGCCGGGGTGGGCAGCTTTCAGCATGATAGTATCCTTTTGTCGGAAGGGGGAGACCCTTCGGTTGGTGGGCGCATCCGTGATGAGGCAAGGACGTCCGTGCGCCGCGGGTTGTGCCGCAGTGCGCCTGAGCGCCAGGAAGAGGGCGAGGCCTGTTGAGTTGAAAGCTGCGTTTGCCGGGCCGGAAAAACATTTCGCTTCCGGTCTCTCGCGGGTGTCCCATGATACCCCAATGGAACTGACATCGTTGGTAAAAGTGCGATCTTCGATAGTTTTATTACCACGATGCTTGGTGTTCGTTGGCGCATCGTTGCTTTCGAAAAGAGGATTTGAGCAGGGAAAACGAACCTGCTTGCTATGTTGTATCTGACATGAAATCGGCTACGTGCACAAGCCATGGTGGAATGGGCGGCACGCGCGACACGACGGGTTGTGTCGCGCGCTGCGAACGCTGGGCTGGCCGGCGCCTCGGTAGACCAAAGTGACAAACGTGGACTTTCTCCGTAGGAATCCTGACGATTCGCAGTGCCGTGATAGCATTTCCGAGGCTCGAAAGAGGGAGTGCCCCTTGTGCGCTTTTCCTCGTGTTGGCGGCGCGCTCTGGCCTGGGTTGCCGCTCGCCGCTTGGGCCGACAGACAAGCAAATCGTACGGAGGCAGTTTCTGTGGACATGTTCATCGAAGTTCTGAAGGCGTTCTTCATCGGCGTCGTGGAGGGCATCACCGAATGGCTGCCCATCTCTTCCACGGGCCACATGATTCTCGTGGACGAGTTCGTGAAGCTGAACGTGTCGGCGGAGTTCCTGGAGCTGTTCTTAGTGGTCATCCAACTGGGCGCCATCATGGCCGTGCTCATCCTGTACTTCCATAAGCTGAACCCGTTCTCGCCGAAGAAGACGTCGGCCGAGAAGCGCGGCACGTGGCGGCTGTGGGGCATGGTGGCCATCGGCTGCATCCCGGCGGCGGCCATCGGACTTACGCTGGACGACTTCTTCAACGAGTACTTCTACAACGCGTGGACGGTGGCCATCGCCCTTATCGTCTACGGCGTCGTGTTCATCCTGCTGGAGCGTCGCAACCGTCGGCGCGAGGCAGCCTATCTGGCCAGTCGCGCCCCCCGGCGTCCCCGCGGCGCCCATGCGCGTCCCGTGCCCGAGGTGGGTCCGGGCGACGATGGCGACGACGCCGAGATGGCCCTGTTCCGCGTGCGCACCGTGGACGAGATCGACTGGAAGACGTCGCTGAAGATCGGCTGCTTCCAAATGCTCGCCATCATCCCCGGCACGTCGCGCTCGGGCTCCACCATCATCGGCGGCATGCTCTGCGGCTGCTCGCGCACGGCGGCGGCGGAGTTCACGTTCTTTCTCGCGATTCCCGTCATGTTCGGCTGGGGCGTGCTGAAGCTCATCAAGTATCTGATGGCCGTGGGTCTGGCCATGACGGCCACCGAGATCGCCGTGCTCGTGGTGGGCATCGTGACGGCATTCGTGGTGTCGGTGATCTCCATCAAGTTCCTCATGGGCTACATCAAGAAGAACGACTTCACGGCGTTCGGCGTCTACCGCATCATCGTGGGTTTGGTGGTGCTCGCCTACTTCGGCGTGAAGGTGTTGCTGTAGCCGACGCAAAAGCGGCGCGATTTCAACGTGAATTAACCGTGCGAATCGGGAACGAAGGCCTTCTCGGAAAAGCTTGCCGTCGGATTCGGGCTGTTTTTTCGAGTTGTTAGACTTTAGGTACGCGCGATGGTTCGCTCAAAAACTGTGGCAGAACAAAATGTGTAAGAAAAGTAATAAAATACGATATATGAGAAGACAAGATGGAAGCAGGCAATCACCTGCGAGCGCGTTGGATGTCTAACAACTCGAAATTCTTGGTGCTGCTCTCCCTGAATCTTTCCTGACGGACGCATCGCTTCTTCGATTGTCTTATGATAATCTTAACGCCGGAATGCGGGGTCGGTGGGTTCCGTAGGCATTGTCTAGGGCAAGAGGAGGAGTCGTGTTCAGCGAACTGGTGGTTGCTTACCTCTTTCTGGGAGGGACAGGGGCGGGCGCGCTCTTGATTGCCGCAGTGCTGATGCTCCTCGCTGACGAGAGAGCCGTGAGCCGCGGAGTGGTTGTGCGCTTCAGAGACAACGGAAGCGCTGCCTATCGCCGACTGTTCGTGCCGATACTCGTGGCCTCGCTGGTAGTCTTAGTGCTGGGGGCCCTGTGCCTTGCGGCTGATGTGGGGCGCCTCGATCGCATCCTTTTGCTGGCGGTTTCATCCCCTTCGAATTATCTGGTCGTAGGATTCTGGGCACTTTTGCTTTGTGGCACGTTGGCGGCAGCCATGCTTCTTGTGTGGCTCGGGGTGCCGTCGGTGTCTCTGCCTCTATTCAGAGCGCTCGCTGTCTTGCTTGCGGCGGTGTCTTTCGTCGCGGTGATCTATACGGGACTGTTGCTGTCGGGTATGCCGTCGGTGCCGTTGTGGTTCGGCCCGTGGCTGCCGGGGCTGTTCGCGATCTCGGCTCTCTCGTGCGGAGTGGCGCTTGTGGGCATGGTGGCAGTATTTTCGGGAATGGCGACGGTTTTCGGCCGAACGATGCGGCAAGTCGTTCGCGCCGATATGGTTCTCCTTGCCCTGGAGGCGGTCGTCGTGGCGCTGTGGCTCGGTGCAGCGTGGCTGGAACACGGCGGCTCGGCTTCCTCGGGGGCAACGCCTACCGATGCGGCCGCGTTGGCATCGGTGGCCTCCGTATTGAACGGTGCGTGCTCTCTGCCGTTCTGGGGCGGCCTTGTGCTCGTTGGCCTTGTTGCTCCTTTTGCGATAGAGGCTGTCCTCGCGCGTTGCAATGCGAGTAAGGACGTCGCCGAGGCGTCTCTCGCCTCGCGCGCGTTGCTCGCCAGCGCCGGTTGCGTTCTTGTTGGCGGCGCCTGTTTGCGCGCGGTCGTAGTGGCGGCCGGGATGCTGCCCGTTGTTTCCGTTCCCTTCTAGTCCTTGAGAGAAAGGTCGTCCATGTTTCCCTTCGAAGTTGATCCGACAAGCGACTTGCCCCTGTGGGTGCAGCTGCGCAACCGCATCGCCTACCTCATCAACGACGGCACCCTGGCGCCCGGCGACAAGCTGCCCACGGTGCGCGGCCTGGCTTCGGAGATCTCCATCAACTACAACACGGTGAACAAGGCCTACCTGAGCCTCGTGTCCGACGGGTACCTGGAATCGACGCGGGGTCGTGGCGTGTTCGTGACCGATTTGGGTGCGAAGATGGGTGCGGAAGGGGAGGGTGAGGCCGATGCGGTGCTAGACGAGTGCATCGCGTCGTGCCGCGAGCTGGGCATGGGGCTAGATGACATCGAGCGCGCCATGAGCCGAAAGATCAAGCGCCTGAAGTACGATGAGGCCCGCGAGCGCGGCGAGGTGTCTGCCCGCATCATCGATTTCGAGAAGCCCGGAGCCCGGGCCGAGAAGGGAGCCTAAATGTCCCGCAAGGAGAAGTCTTCCGGCGAGCGCCGGTTCCGCGTGGCGCCCGATGCGGCCACGGAGGTGGTGGGGGAGCGTGCGTCCTCGACGGGCGTGCTGCTGTTCTCCGCCGTGCTGTTCGTCGCGGTGCTCGCTGCGGTGCTGGGCATCGGCTGGCTTACGGTCGGCCGTGTGACGTTGGAGGTCATCGTGGTGGCGGCCCTCGCGGCGCTGCTCGCCATCGGCTGCTGCCATGTCGCCCAGCAGTGGGAGCGCGTGGTGGTGCTGCGCCTCGGGCGCTTCAACCGCGTGTCGGGGCCGGGGCTGTTCTGGACCATCCCCGTCATCGAGTCGAACACCATGCGGGTGGACACGCGCACGCGGGTGACGACCTTTTACGCCGAGGAGACGCTGACGGCCGACCTGGTTCCCATGAACGTGGACGCCGTGCTGTTCTGGCACGTGTGGGACGCCGCCGCGGCCTGCACCGAGGTGGGCGACTTCACCCGTGCTGTGGAGATGGCCGCCCAGACGGCCCTGCGCGACGCCATCGGGCGGGCGAGCGCCGCCGAGGTGGCCATCCGTCGCGAGCAGCTGGATCGGGAGCTCAAACGGGTGCTGGAGGAGAAGGTGGCGCCCTGGGGTGTGACCATCCTTTCGGTGGAGGTGCGCGACATTCTGCTGCCGAAGGAGCTGCAGGAGGCCATGAGTCTGGAGGCCCAGGCCGAGCAACGCAAGAAGGCCCGCATCATCCTCATGGAAGCGGAGCACGACATCTACGAGATCTTGGACGAAATGGAAGGGCTCATCGGCGACCACGAGGCGGTCTCGCGCCTGCGCACCATGCACCTGCTGAACGAGTCGCTGCGCGAGGGCAAGGGCACCGTCGTCATCCCTAGCGCCTTCGCCGAGGGCTTCAACGAGGGCCTGGGCGACCTGCTCAAGGGCTAACTGTCAAAAATATTTGACAATCACCTCGTTTTCCAATCTATCAAGAATATTTGACATTTTCCCGATATCGGCTAATATCAAGAAAAATTGATATCCGATGGGAGATGTACGATGAAGTGGACCAATGTGTACGGCCTTGACCAGCTCGGGTCGTTTCTCCAGAAAACCCGCAAGGAAAAGGGGTACACCCAAGATGAGTTCGCCGAGATCATCGGTGCCTCCCACGCCACACTCTCGGCTCTCGAAAACGGCAAGGGCGTCAGCTCCCAGACCCTCATGCGCGCCATCAGCGATTTGGGCTTGAAGCTGGTGGTGCTCCCCAAGGGCGCTCAAGCCGAAGTGCATGATGCCCCTGCGTCGGTGGTGTCGCTTCTGCGCTCGCGCCAAGAAGGGGGTCAACAGTGAATTCCGAGACCCTTGAGGTTCGCCTCGGCGGCGAGAAGATTGGGCATCTGGCTCGCACGAAGAATGGCGCTCGTTTCGCGTTCTCGGAAGAGGTGGCCTCGGCGCATCCCTTTTCGCCTCTGCTCTCAACGGCGCTCTGCGTGCAAGAGGAACCCTTCGATGCCCAGCGGACGTTTTCCTGGTTCTCGGGGCTTTTGCCCGAAGACGCGAGGCTCGATGAGCTGCAGCGGTTCTACGGTGTTGCCGAGGGCGACTATTTTGGATTGCTCGCCCAGATTGGCTGGGAGTGCGCCGGCGCCGTTGAGGTGATGCCCTCGGAAGATTGGGCGTTGGCGCGTGCGAGCCAGGAGCTGCCGCGCGAGAAGCGATTGACTCCCGAGGAACTGTCGGCACGTCTGGCGGCATTGCCGTCGCACCCTTACGATGACGCATCTTCTCTGCGGGTGTCGCTTGGCGGCTTTCAGGAGAAGCTGTGCGTGACTGCGAGACCAGAAGACTGGGCTGCGGCTGAGCCAGGCCACAGGGCCTTAAGTTCCGCGGCGCTTCCTTTGGACGGGGCTCCTTCGACGCATATATTGAAGCCGCAGCCCCAGGGTCGGCTTGCGGGATTGGTCGAAGCGGAAGCATGGGGAATGGAAGTCGCACGACATGTGACGGAGACGGCTGGCTCAGCCATTCTCGATTTGCCCGACGCGCCGTCTACGCTGGTTGTGGAACGCTTCGACCGAGTTGAAACCGAAAGGGGGCTCGTTCGGCTGCATCAAGAAGACTGCGCGCAGGCTCTCGGCATAGAGCCGGGACGCAAGTACGCGGCAACGGCGACGCCCACGAAAAGCGATCCAACCTATAAGGGCATTGCCGAGCTGCTGTCCCGCTATGCCGCCGACTCGCTGGAAGAGCGCAAGCGGCTGCTGCGGCATCTCTTCGTGAACACCGTTCTGGGAAATACCGACGCTCACGCCAAGAACTACGCGCTGCTCCACGGGGGCGACGAGGTGTGCCTCGCGCCGCTCTATGACGTCGTGCCAGCCCTTGAGATTACGCCGAACGTGCTGTTCATGGGCTTGCGCATCGATGGCCGCATTCGCATCGATAGGATCGAGCGAGAGAATATTGTAGCTGAGGCCCGCTCATGGGGCCTGCCTGCTCGCGTCGTAGACGAAGTGCTTGGAAAAGCGGCGGAAGATGTTCGCCTCGGCATCGCGATTGCCTCCGAGCTGTATCCCGAAGCCGGCGCCCGCCACGCCGCGCCCGCTTTGGAGCGGTTGAAGGCGATGGGATTCTAATCTTCGCGAACACTTGGAACGATTTTGGAAAAACGACGGTCGGCGCGGGAGAAAGGTTAAGCTGTGGCAGAAAACGAGAAGCAGGGCATTGGGCGGTTTTTGGAGGCTCAGGCGGACGGCGTTTACGAGCAGGCGCTGGCGGAATTGCGCGACGGCTGCAAGCAGGGGCATTGGATCTGGTTCGTATTCCCGCAGGTGCGCGGTCTGGGGTTCAGCTGGGCGGCCGACTACTTCGGGATCGGCAGCTGGGAAGAGGCTGAGGCCTACATGGCCGATGAGGTGCTGTCGGCGCGCTTGCGCGAGGCGGCCCAGGCGCTTCTCGACCTGCCGGGTGACGATCCCGTGGCCGTGCTTGGTCCTATCGATGCCCTGAAGGTGCGCTCGTCCATGACCCTCTTCGAGCTGGTCAGCGATACCCCGGAGTTTCCCGCCGTTCTGGAGCGCTACTACCACGGCCAACGCGACGACCTCACCCTGGAAATCGTCCGGGAGTATCGCGACAAGTAAGATGCCCGCGAAACTTTGAAGCATAGGGTATACTGCAAATTATCTAGTCGGTATGCGAGGAGGTGAGCTATGCCGCCTTACACCATTGAGCAAATCAGGAACGAGGTATCTCGCGCAAGCGAGGAGTACAACGCGACGGCTCCTTTGGGGGAGAAGATTGCAAGCGTGTCTCTGTTCGGCAGCTATGCGGACGGGCGGGCGACTCGCAGATCTGATATAGATCTGCTCGTGCGGTTCACTTCGGCTGTCGTGAGTTTGTTTACCCTGGCCCGGGTGCTGTCTTGCATGGAGGAGCGCTTGGGCGTCTCGGTGGACGTGGTGCAAGACCCCGTCCCAGATGATTCGCTTCTGGTTGTCAACAAGGTGGTGCCGCTCTATGAAGGACTCTGATCTCAGGATACTCAAGAAGATCGTCTCTGAAATAGAGTATCTGGAGAAGCTGCTCGACGAGATAGATCTAGATGCCTTTTTGGCTGATGAGACAATTGAGCGAGCTTCTTCGATGACTACCATCAATGTGGGTGAGCTAGCGAAGCGCTTAAGTGAGGAGTTTTACACCGAGCATCCTGGAACCGAGCTGCGTTTCGCTGCGAAAACTCGGGACGTATACGCGCATGGCTATTTCACTCTTTCGTTCGAGACGGTTTATAAGACTGCGGTTGAGGACTATCCTCGTCTGAAACTTGCAGTTAGTGAAATGATCGAAGCAGAGGAAGCAGCTCGCGACGCCCTTTACGAGAAGGAGCTAATGGAGGTTATAGAGGGCGGCCGCGCGGATATGGCTGCAGGGCGTTATGTTGTGGGGATCGAAAATGCGAGAGAACGCTTGCGTCAATTGGAGGATGAATTGAGCAGCGGTTCCGAGTAACTATCCTCGAAATAGATAAACTGCTCCGAAAATTGTCCTATGATAATCCTTGCATTGTCATAGGACAATTTGTTATAGTGCTTCCCGTGGAATTTGGCCAATTCTCAAGGATTACCAGCAGAGGGGATAGCGACCTGCGCAGTTGAGGAGACGCAGGCGCAAAGAGTCTAAGACCCACTGGCGCGGCGACATTGTCGCAATCCATTCGCGGCGCATGCATTCGCCGCAGGTGCGCGTGGCGTCCCACGACTCGATCCCTGGGAATTCAAAGGAGGAGAGATGTCCGAAGCAACCCATCCCACGGGCGGACTCACTCGACGCGGTTTCTTGAAGACTACCGGCGCCGCAGCCGCGGGCCTCGCCTGCGCGGGCGCTGTGGGCGTGGCCATTGGCGGCGGCGCGCTGGCACCGACGAAAGCCACAGCTGACGGCGGCGAGAAAACGATTTACACCCTGCACCAGTTCATGTGCCAGGGAAATTGTTCCATCAAGTGCACGGTGCGCGACGGCCATCTGGCGAAGATCGAACCGAGCGATGCCGTTGATCCGAAATATCGGCGCTGCTGCATGAAGGGTCTTTCCGAGATAGAGCATGTGTACAGTCCGCTGCGTCTGCAAACGCCCCTGAAGCGCGTTGGCGAACGTGGAGAAGGTAAGTTCGAGAAGATCAGCTGGGACGAGGCTATGGAGATCGTCGGCACCGAGCTCAAGCGCGCCTGGGACGCTTACGGCAAGGAGTCGGTCTACATTTCCGCCTCTAACGAACCGCGCTTTGGCATGCTCGCCTCGATTCTGGGTGCCGGCACGGGTGTGGAGCCGGGCATCGATCGAGGTATCGGCAACGGTGTGGATCCTGCCATTGGCGGCGGTGGCTTTGCGTCGTGCTCCAACGAGACGCGGGACTGGGTGAACGCGAAAACTATTATCTTGAGCGGTATCAACTTCCTGGAGACCTCACTCATGCGTTCCAATGATTTCTTCGACGCAAAACGAGCCGGCGCTGAAATCATTGTCGTGGATCCGCATTTCTCGACTACGGCATCGAAGGCAAATCAGTGGATTCCTCTCAAGCCCGGAACTGATGGCGCGCTGTACTTGTCGATGATCTCGCATATCATCGACAACAAATGGTACAACGAGGACTATATGCGCGCCCATACTTCTATGCCGTTCCTCTTGGATCCGGCTACCGGCGAATTGCTGCGTAGCGGAAAGACGCCCAAGATCGATCCTGCCACCGGCGAGGCCGCCGATCCCGCCGACTATCTCGTATGGGACACGGCGACTAATGCGGCTGTTCCCTATGACGCTCCCGGTGTTTCTGCCGCGCTTGAAGGTACCTATGAGGTCGCAGGCCAGAAAGTCGTTCCGGTGTTCGAGCAGCTTAAGGCCAGTCAGAAAGACTACACCACCGCCTGGGCCGCGGAGAAATGCGATATCGATCAGGAGGTCATCGAGGCGCTGGCGGAAAAGTACGCTACCGGCGGTCCTGCCTATCTGTGCTTCGGCTACGGTGGTTCAGACAAGTTCTCGAACCCCGATATCCAGGGTCACGCCATGGTAATTCTCACGGCGCTCACGGGGCAGATTGGTAAGCCTGGTGCGGCTTTGGGGCACCCCGGCGGCGGTCAGGGCTATGGGGCGGCGCTGGCGGCGTGGCCCTTGCCGGAAGATATGGTGCCGGCAGACATTCCCGTGCGTGCCGATCGTTTCGCCGATACGGACGCGGGCGTGCATGTCATCATATCGCTCGGCAACACCTTGCAGCAGTACTACGCGAACATGAACAAAACGCGCGAATGGCTGCCGAAGCTCGACTTCATTTTGCATGTGGGCATGTACGACGAGGATTCCGCGGCTTTTGCCGATGTGGTGCTGCCGGTATGCTCGAAGTTCGAGGACACGGTGGAGCACAGCATTGTGCGAGGCGGCTACAACCATATTCAGCTGTCGCAGAAATGCATTGATCCGCTTTTCGAGTCGAAGCCCGATTACGATGTCATGTACCTTATCGCCAAATCGGTGGGTCTCGAATCGGTGCTTCCCGAAGACGCCGAGCAACTGGCCCGCTTCCAAATCGATGAGGCGACCGATCCGCTGGTGGCCGGCATCACCTTCGACGCTCTCGTGCAGAACCACAATACGATGCCCCTGGCGGGAATCGAGGAGCCGCGCATCGGGTACGCCGATCTCCAATTCCCCACGCCAACGGGGCGTATGGAGATCTACTACGAGCCCCAGCACCATTCGGGCCAGGCGCTTCCCCAGTGGGAGGAGAACAACGAGGTCTTCGACGGCAATCCGCTTATGGAAAAGTATCCGCTGCAGCTTGCCCAAACCCGCACGCGATTCTTCGTGCACTCCCATTTCCGCGGTGCGGCGTGGCTCGCGCAGTTCTACACGCCGCGCATCGAGCTGAATCCTCAGGCGATGGCCGAGCGCGGACTTGAGGATGGCGATGCCGTGGAAGTCTTCAATGATCGCGGATCGTTCAGTTGTCAGGCTTTTGGGAACAACGCCATTCGCCCCACCTCCGCGCGCATTTACGAAGCCGCGTGGTCGAAGGATTGCATCTCGGGGAATCCGCAGAACGTGACGAACGATCATGTGAACGAACGCGACGCCGACCTTCTTACCGGCGCCCCCATTCCCTTCAACGACACGCTAGTGGAAGTGCGAAAGGCTTAAGGTGACTACCATGACGAAACTGGGAATTGCCATCGATCTCGAGCGTTGCGTTGGCTGCCATACCTGTGCGAACGCTTGCAAAATGCAGAACAACGTGCCCACGGGAATGCTTTGGAACCGCGTGACCACCGAAGGGTGCGATGTGATCGACGGGGCCGTCGGCACCTATCCGAACCTGACGCGCACGTTCCTCCCCGTTGCCTGCCAGCATTGCGAGAATCCCGCCTGTCAGCGTGTGTGCCCGACGGGTGCCACTTACAAGGACGAGATGGGCCGCGTGGAGATCGACTATGACAAGTGCATCGGCTGCCGCATGTGCATGGCCGCCTGTCCCTACAATGCGCGCTCTTTCAACTGGGAAGAGCCGGTGCGCGACGTGGACTTCAACTACGGCGATGCAGAAGTGCCGGTGCGCCCGCGCGGTGTGGCCGAGAAATGCACGCTGTGCCGCGAGCGAACCGATCGCGGCGAGGAGCCCATGTGCGTCGTGTGCTGTCCGACCCATGCCCGCATCTTTGGCGACCTGGACGATCCGGCCTCCGAGGTGTCGAAGGCCGTCGTCGAGCGCAAGGCTCGCGCGCTTCTCGAAGAGCAGGGCACGCGTCCGCAGGTCTACTACTTCGATTAATGCGATCAATGCGCGGCGGGGCGGTTGCGCCGACGGCCTAATAAGCCGGTCCGGCAGCTCTTTTCGGGGGTTTGACGAGATCCCCTGGGGAAATGTGGCCCCTTGTGGCTGGCGCCCCGCCTTCTCTCCCTCATTCTGAAAGGTTCGAGAAATGGAACTTCTAACCAAGAACAAGCTGCTCACGGCGGTACTTGCGGTGCTGTCGGTGGCGGGTATCGGAGCCTACATCTTCCAGCTGGCCGGCGGTTTGGCGGTGACGGGCATGTCCAACGGCGTGTCGTGGGGCTTCTACATCACCATGTTCATGTTCTTCGTGGGACTTTCTGCCGGCGGCCTTATCGTGGCCTCCTCGGCGAGCGTCTTCCACATCAAGCGCTTCAAGGCCGTGGCCATGCCGGCGATCATTCTGTCCACGGTGTGCATCTGCTTGGCGGGCATGTTCGTCCTCATCGACCTGGGCGGCATCCAGCGCATCTGGCGCCTGTTCACCGGTCCCAACCCCACTTCTCCTCTGGTGTGGGACATCTGCGTCATCACGCTGTACCTGGTGATCAACGTGCTGTACCTGGTGAACATGCATCGCGGCAACGACCATGCGGTGTCCGTCATCTCGCGGTTCGCCCTGCCCTGCGCCATCCTGGTGCACTCGGTGACCGCCTGGATCTTCGGCCTGCAGATCGCCAAGGAGGGCTGGTACTCGGCCATTATGGCTCCCATCTTCGTGGCCTCGGCCATGGATTCGGGCCTGGCGCTTCTGCTGTGCGTGCTGGCCGCGCTGAAGAAGGCGCGCATCTTCGATACCTCTCGCGAGCTGATGGCGTCGCTCGCCGGGCTTCTGGCCACCTGCATCGCCGTGGACGCGTTCTTCATCTTCTGCGAGGTGCTGACCATGGCCTATCCCGGGGCTGCCGGTGCTGAGGCGCTGGCGCTCATGACGGGCGGCCCTACGGCCCCGTTCTTCTGGTTCGAGATCATCGGCGGCCTGCTTATTCCCTTCCTGGTGCTCGTGTTCGCGAAGAACCGTGAGCGCACGGGGCTCGTGGTGGGGGCGAGCGTGCTCGTCATCGCCGGCGTGCTCTGCAAGCGCCTGTGGCTTTTGTTCACCTCGTTCATCGTGCCGAACGTGGAGGGCGCCCCGGGCATCATGTCCGACGGCGGCTGGGCGCTTCTCGGCTCCTACGCACCGACGGTGCCCGAAGTGCTGATCGTGCTGGGCGTCGTGTCGGTGGGTACGCTGGGATTCATGGCCCTGGGCTCGAAGCTGCTCGTGCCCGCGACCGAGACCGAGCGCGTCTCCTCTCGCGCCGCTGCAGCGGCCGAGCCCGATAGCGACTTCGAGCCCCTGCCCGCATAAGCCACAAGTAGATAACAGCACTAAGCTTAGGCGACCTGTCAGTAGTTGGCGGGTCGCCTTATGCTATACTTGCTTGAAAGCTTGGTACCAAGCGCTTGGTGAGGAGGAAAGCATGGCGGAGGCGGCTCGCATGGCGCCGCAGCGGATCAAAGTGTCCAGCAAGCGGCAGATCACTATTCCGGCGAAAGCCTACAAGGATATGGGGTTCACCGAGTATGCTCTCATCGAGCAGACTGACGAGGGGTTGCTCATCAAGCCGCTGAAGGTGGAGGATGAGGGAATCTCCCTTGACGTGCTGCGCCGGCTTATCGCCGAAGGCTACGAGGGCGAGGCGCTGGTTGAGCGCTACGCTGCCGTGTGCCCCCATGTGATTAAGTTCGAAGACGCACGGGCACGCACGGCCGTGGACGGGGGCGACGCGAGCGAGGCTAAGCGGTTGAACGAGGCCGCGAATAAGGACTGCGTGTCCGATTTTGGCATGGCGCGCGAGGCCTGCGAGACCGAAAGGGCGCATGTGCTTGAAGCCGTCGCCTCCGAGTGTGCCCGTTTCGCCGCCATCACGAAGGGCTACGTGTTTGGCTCGTTCGCCCGCGGGGATTTCGCTGCCGAAAGCGACGTGGATGTTCGCCTCGAGTACGATGGGGCGGCCCCCTTCACCCTGTTCGAGGTGTCCCAGTTCCAAAAGCACCTCGAACGTGCCTGCGGGCGCGCCGTCGACGTGGTGACGGCCAAGCAGATAAAGAATCCCAACCTCGCCGCGGCCATCGAGCGGGAGAAGGTGCTGGTCTATGAGCGCTAAGGCCACTGATCTCGCCCGCATTCAGGAAATGTTCGATCTCATCACGGAGACCCAAGGGCAAATTGAGCGTTTGGGCATCACCGAGGAGCGCTTCAAAAGACCCGCTACTGATGCGGATCGGCTTTTCTCGGAGGCCATCATGAATCGGGTGCTCCGGGTGACTGAGGAAGCCGGTTCGCTCAGCGACGAAGCCCTTGCGCACTACGAATTCGAGCGCCGGGCTATCAAGGGCGTTCGCAATCGGCTTGCCCACGTCTATGGTGATGTAGACACCGATATTGTCTGGGATGTGGTGCAAGGGGACTTTCCCAAGTTGCTAGAAGGTTGTCAGGCGTACTGCGATGACTTGGGTCTGGAGCTGGAGTCTGCGCGACGCTAGAGCTATCCCCGCTGTTAACAAGATGGCAACAGCATTATTTCGCGCGGGTGCTCTTGTTGACGGAATGGTGGCAAGCTTCATCTCTGTTCAACCGATTGTTTTCAAGGAGCCCCCGACGGGCTTGGTTTTGTGTGCTCGCTTTACCATGACGCCCATAGGAGATAGCTTCGATGTCGAGTGCGCCATGGGAGGGGCCGGCGCCCGTCGGTATCGGATCGAGGCGAGAACGCCGTACGGGTCGGGCGATAGGAGCAGCGTCATGGAGAAGTTTCTGAACTTGGTGCGATCGAATAACATGGTGCAGGCGGTGCTTTGCATCGCATTCGGTCTGTTTCTGATGATCTATCCGTCCATTACCGTGCAGGGTATCATCTTGCTGTTCGGCGTGGCGCTCGCGGTCATGGGCGCGGCGGGGCTTGTGTCGTACTTCCGTCAGCGCAGTGTGCGCTACCGCGATTCGGGCACCCTTATGTCGGCGGTGTTCTACGTCATCATCGCGCTCATCGCGTTTATCTTTCCGAAAGTGATCGCCGGGTTCTTTTCGGTGGTTCTCGGCGTGGTGCTCATTTTGCTCGCTATCGTGAACGTGGTGCGCGCCTTCGGGCTGCGCGCTTTCGGCAGCAGCATCTGGATTGCCGTGCTGGCGACGGCGGTGCTGGTGGGTATCGGCGGTGTGCTTATCGTGGTGAACCCGTGGGGCGCCTCCATGACCTTCGTGCTCGTGCTGGGCGCGACGTTCATCGTCAACGGCGCGGTGGATCTGTTCATCGAGTGGTACACCCGCGATTCTGAGAAGAAGGCCGGCGGGATTTCGCGCCGGTAGACATCTCTGCTGCGGGGCGAGCACCTCGCGGGACAGCTCGCCCCTGGGCCGCCCCGGCGCCGTGCAGCGTGGCAAATCGCGCAGGTCGGGATCGGCGACATCCTCGGCGCCGACGCGTTGGACACGCCCTTCGTTTTTGCCGATGCCTGCCCATTAAGGGCTTCTATATCCGTTTTCCCTTGCGACCCCCGTGCGGACGGGGGTCTTTGCTATCATGAACGCCACGCGAGGGCGGCTCGCCTGCTGCACGTTAATTGGAGGTGCTCGGGCGGCGCGGCCAAGCTCGTTCAAGATTTTGGTACATGAAAGGAAAAGCGATGTCTGAAGAGAACAGCAATCTTGCCGAGATTCAGAAGCATCGTGAGCAGATCGACGAGATCGATCGCGAGATCGTCGCGCTTCTGAACAAGCGCGCCGGCCACTCGCTGGTCATTCGCGGTCTGAAACCCGGTGCGCATCTGGGTCTGTACGACGCGCGCCGCGAGGAGGAAATCTTCGCGCGGGTGGATAGCTACAACGAGGGGCCGCTCTATAACGAGAACCTCCGGGAGATTTACGCTACCATCTTGAAGATCATGAAGGAGACGCCGTCCGTATGAGCGAAGTGAAGATTGCCCCCATCCCCGATCTCGGCCAGCGCACGGACGAGATCACCATTTACGCCGGGCCTTGCTCGGTGGAGTCCGCCGAGCAGTTCGAGGAAGTGGCCGAGTGCGTGGCCGATTTGGGCTTGCACTGGATTCGCGGCGGCGCGTTCAAGCCGCGCACTAACCCGCATTCTTTCCAAGGTCTCGGCGAAGAGGCCCTGAAGATCATGAAGGCCGCCGGCGATAAGTACAACCTGAAGACGCTTACCGAGGTGATGGACTCGGCCCATTGCCAGCTCGTGAGCGATTATGTGGACGGCCTGCAGGTGGGCGCCCGCAACTTCCAGAACTTCAGCCTGCTGAAGAAGATCGGCCAGGTGACCGCCGATACGCATCAGATGGTGCTGTACAAACGCGGTTTCGCCGGCACCATTGCCGAGTGGCTCGCCGCCACCGACTACATCACCGATTGCGGCAACGACAACGTGGTGCTCTGCGAGCGCGGTATCCGCACCTTCGAGACGGCCACGCGCTTCACGCTGGACATCGCGGCGGTGCCGGTTATCCACAAGCAGTCGCTGTACCCGGTGTGCATCGACGTGTCGCATCCGGCCGGCCAGCGCGATTTGGTGCCGGCCTTGGCGAAGGCCGCCGTGGCCGCCGGAGCCGACTCGCTCATGATCGAGGTGCACCCCAACCCGCCGGTGGCGCTGTCCGACGGTCCCCAGCAGCTGACGCCGGCCCAGTTCCGCGAGCTTGTCGCCGAGCTGCGCGAGTTGGCGGCTTGCCTGGGCAAGAAGATCGTCTAAGACGCTTCGACCGCCTTCTGGAATGGAAGCGGCCGCCCTTCCGAGTGGAGGGCGGCCGCTTTGTGCTTAGAGGCTCGACGTGGGCCGAGCGCATTGAGCGGGCTCGGCGCGCTACTTGTCTTTGCGAGCTTCGCGACGGGCCTTCCGAGCCTCCTTGCGGGCCTCGCGGAGCTGCTTGCGAGTCTCGGCGGCCAACGAGTCGCGCAGGGCCTCCCCGCGTTCCACCTCCGCGTTCACCTCGTCGGCGTCCCATCGGTAGATGATGCAGGTCTCGTCGAACTGGGCGTCCAGAGCGTCCTCGCTGTCCTCCTTGGCGAGCATCACGAGCGCCGTCGCGCCCGGCGTAAGCTCGCTGGCGCAGTATTCCATGAGGGAGTCATCGTCATCGATGTCCTTGTCGTCCATCGCCATGCCGGCCACAAGGCCGATGCCGGCGCCCAGAAGCACGCCGACCGGGCCGCCGAGCAGGCCGACCACGGCGCCGATGACCCCGCCGAAGGCCGTGTTGTCGGTCTCGTCGTAGCCGTCCTGGTATCCGTCGGGCACCATGATGGCCCCGTCGACGTTCTTCACCACGGCCATCTCCAAAATGGTGAAGTCGGCCGTCGCCTCGTTGTCCTTCAGGCGGTTGAACTCCTCGTAGGCCTTCCCCTCGTCTTCGAAGGTGACCAGAACCACGTTATCCATGAGCGCTCCTTTGTCTCGCTGCAAATGGTGCGCCGCATCGCAGGGGCGGCGGTCGCAATGCGCTGGCGCCGCAGGGCGCCGCGCATCTTCGAGTATAGGGGGAGCGCGCCAGTCGGAAGAGCCACCGCCCCTCTCTGTCACGAGAGCGTTGCGGGGCGGATGCGTCCCCGGGCGGAGGATGCATCGGAAAATGCGTTGTCCTTCGGCCTATTTACCCCGGGAGAGTTCCGGGTCGCAAGGTATCGCGGGTTGCTTACACGCCGACGCTCACCGTTTCCGGAAGGGTGGAGCCGCCATCGATGACGATCTGGGCACCGGTGAGATAGCGGGACTCGTCGCTTGCGAGAAACGCCGCCAGTTCGCCAACTTCCGCAGGGTCGGCTAAGCGGCGCATGGGAATGGCCGTGGCCATTTCCGTCAGCACCGACTCGGGATCGTTGGGGCATGACTCCTCGGCGATGCTATCCACCATGGGGGTGCGCACATAGCCCGGCTGGAAGCAGTTCGCGCGGATGCCATTGGCGGCGAATTCTACGGCTAGGGATTTAGTGAGGCCGACCAGGGCGGCCTTGGTCAGGGCGTATGCAGTCTCGCCCGGGTCGGCCACCAGATCCCCCGTTACCGAAGAGGTAATGACTACCGCGCCTTTGCCGGCGTCGATCATGGGCGGCAGGGCTGCGCGCACGGTGTTCCAAACGCCCTTGATGTTTACGTCGATATGGAAGTCGCGCACGTCATCGCCCATTTCCAAAAAGGGAACAAGACGCGCTACGCCGGCGTTGGCGCAGACGGCATCAATGCTGCCGAAGGTCTCGAGGGTTTGGGCGACGATCTGGCCCATGGCGACTGGGTCGGTAACGTCAGCCGCAAGGGCGATGGCCTCCGCGCCAGTGTCGCGCAGGGCGGCCGCGACATCTTCCACTTCGGGCAGCCTGTCGACGAGCACGATCTTGCCGCCATGCTTGGCGCAAGTTTCGGCGATGCCGCGCCCGATGCCCCGGGCCGCACCCGTTACGAGAACCGTCTTTCCGCTCAGTTTGCCCATGATGAATCCTTTCCCGATCTGCGAATGTGCCTCTATGGTATAGGCGCGGCTTCTCTTTCGAGGGCAACTGTCCCAGATCGTCATAGGGCTGTTGAGGAGGCCAGGTCTTTCGAAATGGCCAAAACAAGGCGGTTCTCGTACTTTGGTGACCTTGCTGCGCTGAGACCGAGAAAGCTGACCTGGTCTTTCGCATCGCATATTGGCTAATTCCTCCATGCGATTCGCAGGAATGTACGAGAACCGTCTCATTTTGGCCAATTGGCGGGGACGGGCGCAGCAAGGAATTGAGGAAATGATGAGCAATGTCATTAGCGCAGAGGATAATTGATGAAAAACGTTGTTGCTGAAAGGCAGTTAACTCATTCGCGATAGCATGAACCTATGAGAATCTTTCTGTTTGGCATATCCTCCTTTTCATACTGGCTGACGGCGCAGATGCGTCCGGCTGACAGTAACGCAGTGAGCGCAAGAGCGCTGAAATCCTGCGTACCGAATCGTGCTGCAATTGAGTATCTGGAAGCTCTCTTTCCCTGGATCCCCCAGCCTTATCATGTGCTTGTGCCGAGTCATATCAAAAGCTCGGTGCCCGAAGCGGTCACCCATGTCTCAATCTTCTCCTATCGAGGGAAGCCGTTTGTTCGCATCGGCGATGGTGTTTTCGCGAGCTGTCCAGAGCTGTGCTTTGTCCAATTAGCCACCATGCTTCCTCTCTACGAATTGGTGAAAGCCGGAAATGCCCTGTGTGGAGCATTTTTCATTGATCCAGATGCAGACGGTCTCTTGGGTGGCCGAGCGCCCATCACCTCGAAGCGGCGGATAGAGGCTTTTCTTCGACGTAACCCAGGGCTTCGCGGCGCCAAGGCTGGCAGATCGGCGCTGAGGTTCATGGTCGATGGAGCCGCGTCTCCTCCCGAGGCCTTTCTTTGGTCGGTTCTGAGTACTTCGCAGCGTCATGGTGGATTTGCTATTCCTGGGCTAGTGATGAACAAGCGGATTCGGCCGAGCAAGAAAGCGCGCCGCATTGCGAGAAGGGAGACGCTCGTTCCTGACCTCAGTCATTCCGTGTCTCGGCTGGCGATCGAATATGATTCTAATTCTGAGCATCTTGAAGCTGCCCAGATAACGCGCGACTCGTCGAAGCGCCTCGCTTTGGAGGCTGACGGCTATAAAGTCATTACGGTGACGACGCGCCAGCTTGCCGATTCTGCAGCTATGAGGGATGTCGCTGGTCAAGCTGCTAAACGCATCGGTTATCGCATGCGCATTCGGAGCAAGAATTTCGATCAGTCCCAGCGGGCCCTTTATGCGGCAGGGTGGTCTTTGGATAGTTATCACTGGCGGCCTAAGTCTAAGGAGACTCGAACGGCGGGCTGTGGTTTGGTCCCATAGTTCTTCGGCGTGGTTCGTGGAGGTTCATGTTTTGGCCAAAACGGAGCGGTTCTCGTCGTCTGCAGGCGCTTTCATCCGTGATCTTCTTGGGAGGTGCTCCCGTTTTCCCAGGTGGTGACTATGCGCAAAGCGATCGGAATAAATGCAAGGTACGAGAACCGCTCGGTTTTGGCCAATTGGTGAGTAAGAGATGAGGGCTCTGATACAAAAACAGGGCCCATCGTGCCTTTCGACACTGATGGGCCCTGTTTTGGGGAGGGCTATGCAACGGGCGTCGCGGTGGCATGGCGCGACAGCGACGCATGATGACAACGCCTGCTGGCAGTGTTAGCACCAGCTTTCGTTGGCAGCCGCTTGCTCGCCGGCGATGGAGCCGTTGACGAGGCAGTCCGCTGTTGAGCATGAGCCCAAGCGGCAGGCTCCATGTACGCCCCCGACTACCTCGCCTGCCGCGAAGAGTCCCTCCATGGTTTGGAACGACGTGTCTATAACACGGCAGTCGATGTCGGTTTTCACGCCACCCATGCAGTGATGAACTCTCGGCCATATGCGCGTGACGCAATAGGGAGGCTCCTCGACGGGAAGAGCAGTATCGGGGATAGGTTTGTTGAAATCCTCGTCAAGCTTGTTGACGACAAAGGTGTTGTACCGGGCGATCTCATCCTTCAGGGGTTCGAGCGGTATATCGAACTTATCGGCGATCTCTTCAATTGAGTTCATGCGCCAGGTGCATCCGCCTTCGATGCACTGTTCGAGGTACTTGAGGGACCATTCTGGCAAATTGCGCTCATCGACAATTTGGATAAGTGGTTCCTCGTTTGCGAGGATAGCATCGCAGTAGCGCTTTCGGTCGGTCAACTCGCTCACAATGCGTCGTCCAGTTTGCGGGGCGACTACGGGGCCGTAGGGAAAGCCGGCATCGATGTAGGTGCCATCCGGGCCGTAGGTTCCGATATCGGGGCTGCACCAGGGGCCCAGCTGGATCCAGTCGAGGTGGATGGGCAGCGCTCCAGCGCGTAGGGCCGGCGTCAGCGCATTGCGATCCGAATAGGCAAGATTAGTGCAACCTACCGTATCGTCAAGCCGAGGGTCTTGCTGCATGCGAAACTCGACATCGTCTCCGAATCCGCCCGTGGCCAGCACTACACCTCTGCGAGCTTTTATGTTGATGTTCTTTTCGGAGGCAGAGCACCCATCTGGGCTTTTTGCCACCTTGGCTCCGATGATGCGGCCGTCCCCATTCTTGATGAGATCGACAAGCATGAGCCTGCATTCGACCTCCAGCCCTCTGGCTTCTGCCTCTTTTCTGAGGGCTCCGACGATTGCTGCTCCTGCCCCGTCGGCTTTGATTGTGCGTCGCGTCGAGTGTCCACCGTAGGGGAGTATGTCGGTCTTGCCGCTGTCGTCCTTGGCCCATGTGACGCCAAGGCTATTCAGCCATTCGAAGATCTCATTCGATCGCTCTGCGATCAGGCGGCATTTCTCTATGTCGTTGAGGTTCAAGCCAGCGACAAGCATGTCGTTCACGTAATTGTCTACCGAGTCTTGAACACCGTGCTCCTTCTGCGCTGACGAGTTGCATACCGCAATATCGCCATCGCATTTGAGTGAATTGCCCCCGATGTTTCCTCGCTTGTCTATGATCATGACGTCAGCTCCCGCATCATGCGCGTGAAGGGCAGCTGCATACCCAGCGAATCCGCTTCCCACGATGAGCACGTCGGTCTCCTTGTCCCACGAGACGGAGTCTGATCCGCCTCCCGTCGAACAAGCGGAGAAGGTTGCTGCACCAAGTGCGCCAGCGCCCAGAAGGGCACCGCCTTTGATGAAGTTCCTGCGTGACAAGCTCCCAGATTCAAACATGTGCGCTCCCCTTTCGGTTTTGTGCGGCGCGTTCCGGCTGCGCCTCGCTCTTCGCCCGAGGCGGCTCGGTTTTCCTCACCGCTTTGCCCTCGTGGCGTTATGGAGTATGGCACGCCGTGTGCTGCACTGCGGTGCCGAAAGCGCGGTATCTTGCTACCCCATTATGTGGTATTTGAACATAATGCCTGATGAGAGCGGTTTGAGAAGGCGTGGGGTCTTGGCGGGGCTATGCGCCTTTGTAGGGATTTACAAGTTTGATGATCTCGGCGTAATGTTTCTGGGGGCGTGAGCGGCGATAGCCGCGCCGGAGACGAGGGAGGGCGCAGCCCTTCCGAGGATCAGGCCCTGTGAGAGGGAAAGAGGTTCCCCTATCCTTTCGTTCGACCAAGAATAAAGGAGAGAAAGGGAACCTCGTGGACAATGATAGCAGCTTGAGGGAGGCCGCGGTGGCCTCGATGGCGGAGATCTTCTTGGCGGGCGCCAGGGGCGCCGCCGACTTCGCCGCCTTCGAGGACGCGGCCATAGCGGCCGGCCACTCGATGATGGCCGAGGCCATGGGGCGGGCGCTGGAGGCCAGGGACGCGGAGCTGGCG
>OLRY01001328.1_pt1 | contig 23908 bp, 21 predicted proteins | sample 1672541 | NCBI WGS metagenome assembly OLRY01 (sample SAMEA3136697, study PRJEB25190) | human gut metagenome | biome: human gut; feature: human-associated habitat; material: faeces | place: Austria | collected 2013 | reverse complement strand
ATTGGTGGCGTCCAGCCTGCCGCCAAGCCCCGTCTCCAGCACGGCGTATTCCACCTCATGCCGTTCAAACAGCACCAGGCAGACCGCAAAGAGGATCTCAAAATACGCCGGATGAGCAAAGCCATCCGCCTGCATTTCCCGGATCACCTGCCAGACCTTTTCGTATGCCGAAAGAAATTCCTCATCGGTGACCGGTACATTGTTGATCTGAAAACGCTCGTTTATCTTTACCAGATGCGGGGAAATAAACAGCCCGGTTTTCTTTCTGCCCGCTGTCAGCATAGACGACAGAAACGCGCAGACAGACCCCTTGCCGTTCGTACCCGCCACATGGATCACCTTCATTTTCCGCTCCGGCCGTCCCAGCCGCTCTATCATCTCAACCGTGTTCTCCGGCTTGTTTTTTTTCGTAAACTTCGGAACGCTCTCGATATAGCTTACCGCTTCCTCGTATGTCATAATGAATGTCTCTTCTTTCTTCGCTCTCTCATTTTTCAGACGGCGGCATTTTTTTCATCGCTCCCGTCCTCATCTATCATATATATTTCGGGGCGGCATTGCAAGTAATTTTTTTCGCGTGTTTCGACATGACTGCGCTGCTGCTCACGTCAGCCCCAAACACCTGCTACGCCGCGAAGCCAGTCCTGTGGGTCTGAGACGTGAGAATGCGATTCAGGTGCGAGCAGATCCTGTAAAAAATAATACGAGCCGGGCATCTTTCATCCCGGCTCTGCTATACTTAAATAACTTTACTTAAAAATGCTTTTAAGCGCTCGTTTTTCGGATTTCCGAAAAATTCTGCCGGAGCTGCCTCCTCCAGAATATGCCCGTCCGCCATAAAGAGGATGCGGTCCGCCACCTCTTTTGCAAAGCCCATCTCATGGGTGACGACGATCATCGTCATATGCTCGCGGGCAAGCTCTCCCATAACCTGCAGCACCTCGCCGACCATTTCCGGGTCGAGCGCCGAGGTCGGCTCGTCAAACAGCAGCACCTCCGGTTTCATACAGAGCGCGCGCACGATCGCGACACGCTGCTTCTGTCCGCCGGAAAGCTGGCTCGGATACGCGTTTGCACGGTCGGCAAGCCCGACGCGCGCCAGAAGCTTCATCGCCTCGCTCTCCGCCTCTTCTTTGCCGACGCCCTGCAGCTTCATCGGCGCGATCGTCATGTTTTTCAGGACTGTCATGTGCGGGAACAGATTAAAATGCTGGAACACCATCCCCATCTTCTGACGATGAAGATTGATGTTGACATTTTTGTCCATCAGATCGACGCCGTTAAAATAAATGTGCCCGCCCGTCGGATCCTCCAGACGGTTCAGACAGCGCAGGAAGGTGCTTTTGCCGGAACCGGACGGTCCGACCACAAACACAACCTCCCCTTTCTGGATCTCGGTCGACACGCCGTTTAACGCGTGTACACCGACAAACTCTTTTTTCAGATCTTCCACCCGGATCAGGGGTTCGTTACCGTTCACTGTTGCGCAGCCTCCTCTCCAGAATACTCAGGAGCTTGCTGAACGCAAGCACCATCACCAGATAGATCAGCGCCACTGCGATCAGCGGCATGAACGCATCGTAGGTGCGGCTTCGGATAATATCTCCGCCCTTTGTGAGATCCTCCAGCGCGATATAACCGGCAACGGAGGTCTCCTTTAAAAGAACGATAAACTCGTTGCCAAGCGCCGGAAGCACGTTTTTGAATGCCTGCGGCAGAACAATATAGATCATTGTCTGCGCATAATTGAAGCCGAGGCTTCTGCCCGCCTCAAACTGCCCGTTGTCGATGGACATGATACCGCTTCGGATGATCTCCGCCACGTATGCCCCGGAATTCAGGCCAAACGCCAGAATCGCTACAAAGGTCTTGTCAATCTTAACGGAACCAAAAATAACGAAATAAATGATCAGAAGCTGGACAACCACTGGCGTCCCGCGAATGACCGTGAGATACAGCTTACAGAGCGCATTCAGCACCTTCAGCTTTTTCGTCTTATCGTAGGTGGAACGCACCACCGCTACCAGAAAGCCAAGCGCGATACCGATCAGAACGGCAAAGACCGTCACCGTCAGGGTGGTCTTTAAGCCGTTCGTAAGATATTTCCAGCGGTTATCCGCTATAAAATTTAAATAAAACCGGTCGTATAAATTCTGCAGCATTATTCTGTAACAGCCTCAGTTTCTGCCTCTGCGGCTTCCGTTACTGCCTCGGTCTTTGCTTCCTCCGCTGCAGCTTCTGTCTCGTCCTCGCCGCTGTCTTCGTTGATATATTTGTCAACAACCTCCTGGAATGCACCGTTCTCCTTCAGTGTGTTGAGCGCGGTATTTACCTTCTCCAAAAGCTCGTCGTTATCCTTTGCGATAGCGATCGCATATTCTTCATCGGTATATGCCTCGTCGATGATCTTGATGCCCTCGTTCTCAGATACAAATACCTTTGCCGGCTCGCTGTCGATAACAACCGCATCGATCTTGCCCTGTGTCAGCGCCTGCACTGCCTCAAAGCCCTTGTTGTAACGCTCTACGGTAACATCCTCCTCATCGCTTACATAGATGTCGCCGGTGGTGCCGAGCTGTACGCCGACCGTCTTTCCGCCAAGATCATCCGGGCTTGCGATCTCGCTGTCCTCTTTTACAATGATCACCTGCGTAGCGGTTGCATAAGAGTCTGTGAAGTTTACGGACAGCTTACGGTCCTCCGTAACGGTAAGACCTGCCATACCGATATCCGCCTTGCCGGACTGAACGGCTGCCAGCACGGAATCAAACGCCATATCCTCGATCTCCAGTGTCATGCCAAGCTCCTCTGCGATCAGAGCCGCGACCTCCGCGTCGATGCCGACGATCTCGTCACCCTCGTGATACTCATACGGCGGGAATTCTGCGTTGGTAGCCATCACCAGAACGCCGCCCTCCTCTGCCATAGCGGTAAAGCCAAAAGACATCGCCATAGCGCCTGCAAGTAAAGCTGCTGTTAATTTTTTCATAATACTCATCCTCCTGCATAATTTTGAATAAATATACTTGAATATTTATGATTAATACGCTACCACCAATCAAAATGTTTGTCAATCATTTTCGGCGAAAAAAGCACCGGGAACTCAGGCCTGCGCTTGCTTCCCGGTGTTTTTTGACGATTTGCACGGCTTTGCTAGGTGCCAAAGTATGAGAAGTGCATGTAATCCTTGCTGTTTCCCCAGTCGCCCTGGCTGAAGCCGTACTTCTTGAATATTTTCGCAACAACGCCGTTTTTCGGTATGGAGTAAGGATCTTTGCCCGGCCTCCAGTATTTTCCGGCTGTGATAGCCCCTGTCGCGATGTTGACCATGTAGTTTTCCGTCCAGTTAATGTCGATCGCAGTCCCGGTGTTGTGCTCGGAATGACCGCCTCTCCAGTCATACCCGCCCAGCTCATGGATCTGGAATTTTTCAGAGTTGTTGTAGATCTCTTTAAAAATCTGCTGAACCGTCGCCGCGAGATTTTTATGCACCATGATCGTCCATGTGCGTGTATACTTCGCTCCGCTCCTGCCGTTCTTGAAATCCCAGGTTTTTACTGTGATGGATTTCATATTTTTCTTAGCCTGAGACGCCGAGGTGTAATACCCGCCCGGATAACGCATACTCAGATTTGCATTTCCAAATACCTTCTGATATTTCTGTTTTGTGGTCGGGTTCTGGATAATGCCTGAAGAAGCGGCAGCGCCGTTCGTACCGGAATTGTTTCCGGTGGCCGGTTTCTTTGTCGTCGTCTTCTTAATAAACCCGTAAGCGATACCTGACAGCTTTCCGTAGGCAACGCCGACTGAGTTTTTCTTATAGGCGCGCACCACGTAAGCATAAGCCTTGCCCTGCTTTCTGCCGCTGATCGTACAGCTCGTCCTGGACGCGCCGCTGATCGTCTTTACACGCTTGTACAGCTTGCTGCCGGTCGAGTAATCGCGGCAGAAGATCTGATAGCCGGTTGCACCGCTCACCTTTTTCCAGGTAATCTTATGACTGCTGGTGCCGGATGCCGTCACCTTCACGTTTTTTACCTGCGCAGGCGCCGAAGGTTTTTTCGCTGCCTGTGCAAACGCCGCCAGTCCTGTCCAGAGCATCAGCGCCGCAAATAATGCCATCATAACTCTGACTGCGGATTTTTTCTTATGAACCATGTCTGTTCCTCCCAATTTGCAGCTTTCTCAGTCAAATCCCCCACAGCAGGCCACGGACATGACCCCGCCTGTTCTTTCCGCCCCGTGAGGCGGGTATTGGACTCTCCCGAAAGATATCATAACATATTTTTTAACAAATGGGAAGTATTTATTTCAAAATTGTTACAATTTTGTTTCTTTTGTTTCTTCAAAAAATTCTCCGACACATTGCTATCCGTGCTTTTTTCTGCTATACTCTTACCATCAGGCCCGGTATCCATGACGGCATCCGCGGCAAATACTTTACGCCCGTCCGGGGCAGAAAGAGAAATGTACGGCATGAATGCACAAAAACCATCCGCATCCCACAAAGAACAAAGCACCTTAAACCGACTTGCCTTAAAAGCCGGACTATTCTATATTTTTGCACAGCTTCTCGTGCGCGGAATTACCTTTCTGACAACACCGATCCTCACACGGCTTCTGTCGAAAGCGCAGTACAGCGACATCCGGCTCTATGAATCGTGGCTGCTGATCATCGGTCCGGTTTTTTCACTGAACCTGTACCGCAGCGTGGAGCGCGCGAAATATGACACGGGAGAAAACTACAATGAATTTGTGTCGTGTACATCCATGCTCTCCTATCTCTCCATCGGGTTCTGTTTTCTGGTCTGTCTTTTTTTTAAGGAACCGGTGAAGATTTTCTGCGACATGAATGATCTGATGTTTTACACAGCGTTTCTCTATACCTTCGCCCACACGGCGATCATGTTTATGCAGCGCCGCGAAAAGCAGCTGATGCGTTATAAGGTAAGCACCGCCGTGACGGCGGTGACTGTCATTCCCGCCACGCTTTTGTCCATCCTGCTGATCTGGATCGGAAGAGAAACGGGGCATACCGACGCGCTCGTCTCCCTGCGCGTAATCGGCTACTATGTGCCGTTTATCATCGCTGGGATCATTATTGCCGCCGTACTGCTGTTTCAGGGAAAAAAGGCGTACTCCCGCGCACACTGGAGATATGCGCTGCTGTTTTCCCTGCCGCTGATCCCAGAGGCGATCTCTATCCAGATCATGAATCAGTCGGACCGCATCATGGTGCGTCACCTGATCGGCAAAGAAGAGGTTGCCATCCTTGCGCTCGGCACAACCGTTTCTTATATTATATGGATTCTGGAGGATTCTGTCTGGAACGCCTGGCTTCCCTGGCTTTACGAAAAGATTTCCCGAAAGGAAACGAAGGATGTGGAAAAACCGTGGACCATTCTCATGCACGGCTTTGGAATGCTTTCCTGGTTTCTGGTGCTGCTCGCGCCGGAGATCGTGGCGATCCTCGGAAGCAGCGAATACCGCGACTGCATCTATCTGACAGCGCCCATGCTGACCGGCACGCTGTTCCGTTTCTACAGCTACAGCTATACCGCCGTAGAAAATTATCATAAAAAAACCGGCTATGTGGCGGCCGCCACCGTCGGCACCATGCTGCTCAACGTGATTTTAAATTACGTCTGCATCAAAAGCTTCGGCTATCGCGCCGCCGCTTACACGACGGCGTTCAGCTACTTCGTTCTGCTGCTCGTACAGAGCTTTATGGAATACCGTCTGACCGGCGCGCTCATTATTCCCATCAAAAAGACCGTCGCCGTCTCACTCGCTTACTTCGCACTCTGCTGCGCAAGTATGCTGCTCTTTGCCTGCCCTTCACTTATCCGCTACGGCGTGCTGGCGGCAGGCGTACTGCTGGCAGCAAAGTTCCTGCTGCCGCAGTGTTTTGGTATTCTGAAATTATTGAAAAAATAACAGCAAATTTACTCTACCTCAATTTGTATCTTTCCCATCGCCTCATGCAGCAGCTCCACCGCCTTTTCCAGCGTCTCGCCTTTGGTGACGACGTGACCGATCCGATGAGGCCCGATGCGGAATTTTTCTACTCTCTCGCCCACCTCATGATCAAATAAAATCTCGTAAATATCCGGGTTTTCTTCGTTGCGGTTGACGATGGAACGGATCACGCCGTCCCTGTCGCTCATCAGCAGATGACTGGCATTCGGCACCTTCGCATCGCCCGTAAAATCCAGATCCTGCTCTCCGAGCGCCGCCCGGAGAATTTTTTCATAATAATCAAAGCCATAGTAGATGGAAACGGATTCCGCCAGGCAGGTCGCGCCGGAACGTCCGCCGATCTCCAGCACATACGTCTTGTTATCCTTCAGGATAAAATCCGCATTGATCGCACAGTTGTCCAGCTCCATCGCCTCGATCGCCATCCGCAGCTGCTCCTTGGCGTCCTCAATGACCGCCTCGTCCAGCTCGTAAGGCACAAAGTGTCCGATCGGTACGCCGGTGTCCCCGTGGAACACATAATCGCCGTGCGGCATGATAAACTGCACCTTCCCCTGGTAAACAAACGCCTGCGCGCCAAACTCCTCGCCCTCGATAAACTCCTCGACGATAAAATAATCCTTCTTCGTATATTTCTTCGCCAGCGCGATCGCCCCGGCAAACTCCTCGCGGCGGTTCACCCGCGTGATGCCGCGGCTTCCGGAGGAATCGACTGCCTTAAAGATCAGCGGCAGAGAAAGCTCGTCTATCTTCTCATAGACGTCCGGCGCGTCAAAGGCGATCTTACGGTACTTCGCCGTCCGCACGCCGTGCTTCTCATAGACCTCTTTCATAAGAAGCTTGTTCGTCGCAATGGTCGCTCCGCGGCAGGAAAGCCCGCAAAGTCCCAGGGCATCACAGACCTTTCCGATCGTGATAACGGCAACGTCCGTTCCCGCCGTCACGATCCCGTCAATCTTTTCTTCCTTCGCGATCTCCAGGATCTTCTCCCAGTCCGTCGTATTTTCATAATACACCTTATCTGCATATGCAAAACCCGGATAATTTCCCGGTATACTAACCGCGATGGAATAAATCCCCAGACGCTTCGCCGTCTGGATCAGCGGCACCTGATATATCCCCGCGCCCAGAATCATAATTTTCTTCATCGTTCGTTCCTCTCTTTCCTTTCCGTCCGTAGACCTTTCGCACCACAAACTGCGGCGACCGCTGTATCACAAGAAACATCCTGCCGATGTACTCCCCGATCAGACCCATAAACAGCAATATCACGCCGGAGAAAAAACACACCGCGGCTACCATAGTTGACCATCCGATCGGAACCGCCGGATGGATCGCCTTGTTGATAAAGACGGCGATCACCCCGACCAGTCCCAGGATCGAGAACAGACATCCGAGCCTCGTCGCCACCCGCAGCGGTACAACAGAAAAGCCCATGATATTCGACCAGAGCTGAAGCAGCTTTTTCAAAGTATAGTTAGACTGTCCGATTTCCCGCTTAAAGTGCTGGATCGGCACGCTGCTGATATTTTTCGTCGTGCGCAGAAACAGTCCCTGCAGATGCGTAAACGGACTCTCATAGCGGATCACCGAATCCCGCACGAACCGACGGATCACCCAATAGCTCGACGTCTTCATCCCTTTTGGTTTTCCGATCAGCCAGCGCACCGTCATATAATTGACATAACTGCCGAAATTGCGGAACGGGCTCTGCTTTTTCTGCTCGTAATAGCCATAAACAATATCGTAGCCCTTGTCAAACTCTGCAAACAGATATTTAATCTGTGAGGGATGCGTCTGCCCATCGTCGTCCATCGCGATCAGAATATCCCCCTCCGCATAGTTCAATCCTGCCATCACGGCATTATGCTGCCCGCTGTTAAACGCAAGCTCAACCACCCGCACGCAGTCATACTCCTCTGCAAGCGCGCGCAGCTCGTTTATCGTCTTTGGATTATTTGGAGAATAATCATCCACCAGCACAAATTCATATTCGTTTCTGCCAAGGCGCTCCATTTCTTCCATGGTCGTCTCGACGACCTTACGGATCGTCCTGTCTGAATTATAACACGGAATGATGATGCTGTGCAGCATTTTTTCTCTTCCTCCTTCTTTACTTCTTATTCAAAGTCCATCGCCGCCTTGCAGGCGCGTCTCCTTCTGCGCGCAGCAAGCAAAAGGAACAGAAACACTGCGAATGCGATAACAGAAACACAGACGCCGATCCGCATTCCCGGCATCCGGTAGCGCAGCTCGATCGTATGCTCTCCCGGCTCCAGCCAGATGCCCATATACATCAGGTTTGCCTTTTGGATCTCTGTCTCCTGTCCGTCCACATACGCCGTCCAGCCGTTCTGGTACGGAACAGAAAACACCAGAAGCTTCCTCTCCTCCAGACTGATCGTTCCCCTGACGCAATTTGTCAGGACCTCCACATTCTCCAATGAGTTTTCCTTCAGATGATCCGTGTAGGAGCTCATATTCCCCATCGGCTGACAGAAAATCTGAATATCGTCAAACTTCAAAGTATCTTTATCGGAAAAAGTAATCTTGCATTCACCGGCGGCTTCCTTATGGTATCCCAGATTGAACAAGTATGCTTTCTGTCCGGAATAATAAGGATTCTCCACACCGTGAAGACTGTAGGAAGATTTGTATTCCCCGCAGCTGTAGCTAAACGATGTGCTGTAGCCCTCCTCATAGCGCAGCCCTTTGATATACAGATAGACCTCGGAATCCGCCGTGCCGTCAAATTTCAGGGTAAGAGAAGCCTCCTCATCCTCTGACGCCTGGATCGTGATCCTTCCCTCCTCCAGCGTTACGTTTTCGCAGATCTTTTCTGTAATCTCTGCAGTCCGTCCGGTAATCTGCACTGCACCGTCCGCCGCTGTGGTTTCAAAGTCCGCTCCGTTTTCCGTGCTGTCCAGCGAAGCCGCCTGCATCAGCACCTCCTGACGTTCCGGCACCTCATACGAGAGCAGCTCATCCTCAGTGATCACAGTATCATACGTGTAGCCGATGGGCAGCGCCATCTCATTTTCAAACACCTCATAGGTCTTGCCGTTTTTCTCCGTCTCCAGCATCTTTGTGTAACCGTAGGGCAGATCATATGCGGTATCCTTCAGAAGCGCATAATATTTCACACACGCCAGCGTGTCCAGGAAGGAGCGCCCGTTAAAGCCCAGAAGACGCACGCCGCTCCAGGTGCAGACACCCATCTGGCTCCAGAAATCCTGCATGATCCTGCTGGTCGTACTGGAATACCAGACTGTGCCGTTGTAGTCCAAAAACTGCGCGGCTCCCTGTATCTGCCGGTAGGTCTGCCTGGTAGCCGCACGGTAAAACGTGTCGTCCTCCACATCCTCTATCGCTGCCAGCGGCATATTTGTGATGCTGTCCACCACCGTGCCCGCCTGCGGAAATTCATCAGTGTAATTGCCCATTCGCGGCGCAAAGGTTTCCAGTCCATAGCACCACAGGGATACAACCGTCAGGCCGACCAAAGCTCCGCCTGCCAGACGCGTCTTTCCCGGTTTTCGCCATAAAAACAGCAGGACCGCAAGCGTCAGCACCATCACAAAACCCGATACCAGCGCAATATAACGGTTTTTTCCATGAGCGAACAGCACCTCCGCTGCAAACAGCGCCAGGAAAGGCAGCGACGCCAGCACCACGATCAGCCGCTCTTTTTTTGTAAGCTCGCAGATATCCTCTATCACAAACGCCAGTGCAACGGACAGCGCAAACGAATACACATAGCTCCAGCGGTTGTTGATATTACTGAAGCCGCTGAACACAAACGCCACCGCCGGGATCATGCAGAAGATCGTTCCCGTGATCACCGATGCCTTGACGGTTTTCCTTCCTTTTCGCAGGAAAAGCACTACCAGCCCGATGTAGATCAGCGGGATATATCCCAGGCGCAGCCAGTTTCCCGGTCCCCGTCCGGCCGTCAGAAAATCGCGCAGGAAGTTGATCGGCCACTTCCATCCATAGGAAAGAAAATTCGTACTGCTGCCGTACTCCACCGCCTCCGTGCGTCCGCTCGTCAGATAGGATGCAAAGGAATCCACCAGCGTAGCGTTCCCGATCAGAACGCCGAGCAGATAGGAGCCGATGATCATGCCGGCCAGCTTCCAGAATTCCCGCCAGGTGCGCCGCCCACGATTTCCAAAGAACCGGATCAGAAAATAGACGCCGGTGGCAATCGTGTTGATATAGAAAAAATAATAGCCGCACCAGAGATGGATCCACACAACCAGCGTGCAAAGCCACCAGCGGTTGTTCTGATAGATTTCTTCCACGGCAAGAATACACAGCGGCAGCATGATCAGACCATACAGGAAGTGCGCATGCCGCATACACGCCCACATCCCATAGCCGCAGTAAATATAGGAAAAACTGCCGATCAGCGCCGCCGTCCATCCTTTTTTAAAGTACATCAGGAACGCCGACATGGAAAGTCCGGCAACGTAAAACCGCGCCAGCAATATAAACGTATAGGCAAATTCCACGTCAGAGGCGTCGAACAGCAGAAACAGCCAGTACAGCGGTTCCAGGTGCACGGTAATGGTGTTCCCCATGCCAAGCGTGAAATCGTAGGTGGGAATGGAAAAATTTCCATCAAGAAATCCCGCAAGAATCTCCCGCGTTTTTTTTCCAAAATAAGCCGCCCGCGGCACGTACTGCGCCACCGCGTCAGAATACCATACAAAGCTTTTATCCTGCACGAGCAGCACCAGAAATACGCCTGCTGTCACCACGGCAAACAGCACGCTGTACAGCAGAATATATTTCAGGTAATAGCTCACCCTGCGCGTTGAATGCATTTCTGCCATATCCTTACTCCTCCGACACCGGCTCCGCCGGGATAAATACGCGGTCGTGGACCGGATCCGCCGGCTTTGCCACCCGCTTTACCGCCTCTTCACAGAAATAGTCCTGCGCGCACAAAAGTACCTTTCCGCGCTTGTCGATCTTCTCGTAGGTGCCGTCCGGCTGCAGGATGTGCGCCTTGACATTGTCCGCGAGCTGGATCTTTAAAATATGAAATGCCTCTTCCTTAATCTCGTCGTTATCCAGCGGGAAAAGGATTTCCACACGCTTGTCGAGGTTGCGCGGCATCCAGTCCGCGCTGCCCATGAAGATCTCCGGCTGCCCGTTATTGTGGAAGTAGAAAATACGCGCATGCTCCAGGAAGTTTCCGACGATCGAGCGCACCGTGATATTCTCGCTGACGCCCGGAATACCGGTCTTTAAGCAGCAGATGCCGCGGATAATAAGCTCGATCTTCACACCTGCCGCGCTCGCCTCATAGAGCTGGGCGATGATCTCCCTGTCGCACAGGGAATTCATCTTTGCAATAATATGCGCCGGTTCGCCTGCCCGCGCGTGCTCCGTCTCCCGGCGGATCAGCTCCCCGAAACGGCTGCGCAGCCATATCGGCGCAAGCGAAAGCCGGTTCCAGTGCTTCGGCTCCGAGTAGCCGGAAAGCATATTAAACACAGCGGTCGCGTCCTCGCCGATCGCCTCCGCACACGTTAAAAGACCGCAGTCCGTGTAGAGCTTTGCCGTGGAATCGTTGTAATTTCCGGTGCCGAGATGCACATACCGGCGGATGCCGTCCTCTTCGCGGCGCACTACCAGCGTGATCTTGCTGTGTGTTTTTAAACCGACCAGACCATAAATGACATGACAGCCCGCCTTTTCCAGCATTTTCGCCCAGACGATATTGTTTTCCTCATCAAAGCGGGCTTTCAGCTCCACCAGAACGGATACCTGCTTGCCGTTCTCCGCCGCCTGCGCGAGCGCAGCAATGATCGGTGAATTGCCGCTGACGCGGTAGAGCGTCTGCTTGATCGCCAGCACATCCGGATCTTTTGCCGCCTGGCGCACGAAATCCACCACCGGATCGAACGTCACGTACGGATGGTGCAGCAGAATATTGCCCTCGCGGATCGCCGCAAAGATATCGCTGCAGTTCATCAGCGCCGGAACCGGCTGCGGAACGTAGGGCTTGTTCTTCAGATGGTCGAAGCCGGACAGACCGTACATCTTCATCAGAAACGTGAGATCGAGCGGTCCGCTGATATGGAACACATCGTCACCTTTAATGTTGAATTCTTTTTTCAGGATCTTCAGAAGCTGTTTGTCCATGCCGTCCTCGACCTCCAGGCGGATGACCTCGCCCCACTGGCGCTTCTTGAGCTGCTTCTGGATCTCCTTGAGCAGATCCGCCGCCTCGTCCTCCTCGATCGTCAGATCGGCGTTGCGCATGATGCGGTACGGGTGCGCGCAGACTACGTCGTAGCTTAAAAACAGCTTACCGATGTTGCGCTCAATGATCTCCTCAAGCAGAATCACAGAACGCTTCTCCGGCTTTTCTTTCGGCAGCTCAATGATGCGCGGGAGCACGGACGGCACCTGCACGGTCGCAAACTGTATGGAGGGTTCCTTTTTGCCCTCCTCCTTTTTGGAGATCAGCGCACCGATGTTCAGTGTCTTGTTGCGGATAAGCGGAAACGGGCGCGAGGAATCCATCGCCATCGGCGTGAGCACCGGATAAACATTTTCCTCAAAATAGCGATCCACATACGCCTTCTGCTCGCGGTTTAAGTCCTCATGCTTCGTAACGACCTCCAGCCCCTGCTGCTTCAGCGCCGGAAGCAGCGAGCGGTTGTAGGTGGAATACTGCAGCGCAACGACCTCCTGCACGCGCTTTAAGATCAGCTCCAGCTGCTCGGACGCCGTCATGCCTGCAATATCATGTTTTGTATAACCGGCGTGCACCATATCCTTCAGAGAAGCCACGCGGATCATGAAAAACTCATCAAAGTTCGACGCGGTGATGCTCAAAAACTTCAGGCGCTCAAAAAGAGGGATGCTTTTATCGCGCGCCTCGCTCAGCACGCGCTCGTTAAAGCTGATCCAGCTGTCCTCCCGGTTCCGATAGTATTCCGGTTTCGTGAAATCCATATCCATTGCCTTTCCCTCCTACATCGTCTTTTTCTGCCGGATAACCGGGCGAATATGAAATACCTCTTCAAAATAATCTGCCTTTGGCGGAAACAGTCCCTTTTCCAGCGTGATATCCTCCGTCGTCTCCACGTGGATCTGAAGCTCCGCTTCCTTCAGCGTAAAGCGAACCTGACTGAATTTCTGCTTGTGGCTGCGGTCAAGGGCGTTCGCCACACGCAGGATCGCCGTCAGCTTCATAATGATCAGATACTCCTTCTCCCCAAGTCCCGGCTGCATCATAATATCCTCGTAAGTGAAATCGAGCGTATTATATTTTACCACATTTGCGATCATGCGCCGCTCCTTATTAGACAGCCCGATGATCTCGGTCGCCATGATAATGCTGTAGGAACACTCTGCGCCGTCGGAGAGGTTGATGTATTTTCCGCAGCCGTGCAGGATCACCGCGATCTGCAGCAATAACCGCTGGCGCGCGTCCAGCCCGGAGAATTTTTTAATCTTGTCAAAAATCGGCAGCGCCAGATTTTCCAGATTTTTGATATGGCTCTTGTTGCACTGATAGCGCTTTGCGATGATCCGCGCCGCGGCGATGATATCATCGTCAAAATTATGCTCCATGCGGATCAGCCTGCTTCTCTGCGCATAATCGCAGGCAATGCCGTCATTTAAGCAAAGACCTGGCATCCAGATGGTCTGCGCTCCCATCTCCTCGATCAGCCGCTTGTAGATGGTGACGGACGGCAGCACCAGGGAAGCGCTCTCAGACGGGATGCCGTACTCGCGCGCGATCTCCTCCGGACGCATCTCGATCACCCGTTTGTACATCTCCATAAACTGCGCGGCGTCCACGGTTGGCTTTCCGAGAAGCTCCAGGATATAGTCGCCGGCAACGATCAGATTTTTGATCTCACGGTCCTTTAAGTACATTTTTTTAAAGCTGGCAAGCTCGTTGTTGATAAGCTCCTCCGCCATCTCCTCCATATGAAGGGTGTGGCGCACGAGATCCGCCATCTTTTCACGGATACGCAGATGCCCCATACGGATATTCTGCGTCGTCACCAGCTTGTCGTTGTCAAACAGACAGATCTGGATACTTCCGCCGCCCACATCCACGATCGCGGTTCCGTTCTGGATGATTTTGTAGAAATCCTTCTCCCCAAACGCGATCGACTTATAATCCAGGAAGCGCTGCTCGGAATTGTCAAGGATCTCCAGGTTAAGCCCCGTCTCCCGCTTTACCTGCTCCAGAACGAGCATACGGTTTTCCGCCTCCCGCACGGAGCTGGTCGCACAGGCACGGTATGACGTTACCCTGTAGCCGTTCATGATCCGCACAAAATCCTTCAGGACGCTGCAGAGCTCCTCGATCTTTTTCACGCTGATCTTGCCGGTATTGAAGGTATCCTTTCCAAGCTCCATCCGGTAACGCACACAATCGATCTCTTTCATCTCGTGCCGCGCCGGAAATTCAAAGATTTTCATTCCTACCTCGTAGGAACCCACATCAATGGATGCAAACATTTTCACTGCCATGTCATGTTTTCTCCTTGCTTACGATATAATGCCTTTACATCTGTCCGAGCAGATAATCGATAAACTGCTGTGCGGTCCTGCCGGAAAGCCCGCCATGGGACAGCTCCCACTTGTTCGCCTCCAGCAGAAGCTCCTCCTCCGGAAGCGCAACACCGTTTTTCTCTGCCAGCACCCTGACGATATTCTGAAATTCCTTTTTGTCCGGTGCGCAGAAGAAAATCTGCACGCCGAAGCGGTTGACCAGGGAAAGCTTTTCCTGCACGGTGTCGGAGGAATGCAGATCGTCCCGGCGATCTTCCTTGTCGCTGAATTTCTCCCGCACAAGGTGACGGCGGTTCGACGTCGCATAGATCAGAACGTTGTCCGGCTTTTTCTCCAGTCCGCCCTCGATCACCGCTTTCAGATACTTATATTCTATCTCAAAATCTTCAAAAGACAAGTCATCCATGTAAATTATGAACTTATAATTGCGGTTTTTTATCTGTGCGATCACGTCGTTCAGCTCCTGGAACTGATGCTTATAAATCTCGATGACGCGCAGCCCGCGCTCATAATACTGATTTAAGATGCCCTTGATGCTGGAGGATTTTCCGGTGCCCGCATCGCCGAACAGCAGGCAGTTATTCGCTTTCCGCCCGCTCACAAACGCCTCCGTATTGTCGATCAGCTTCTTCTTCGCGATCTCATAGCCCACCAGGTCGTCCAGATGTACATGCGCGATATTCCTGATCGGCACGATCTCCACGCCCCCGTCGGTGCGCTCCACCCGGAACGCCTTGTGAAGCCCCAGCTTTCCAACGCCGAAATCCTTGTAAAAATCTATCATATGCTGCATAAATTCGTCCACATCTCCCGACTGCTCCAGTAAAAGCGTCAGGCTGCAGATACGGTCGCGGATACGCTTATTGAAGGTCTTGCTGCTGCGGTCGATATTCCGGTAATCCATCAGGCAGCGCATCGCGGTTATGCCGGTTTTTTTCTCGATCTCCCTGAGGTCAAACGCATAAAGACCGCGAAAAATCTCAAAATCGTGTCTCGCGATGTCGACGATGCTGCCCTCCACCTTTCCCACGATCTCGCAGGAGGTGCTGAATGCATTTTCATGGTTCACCAGCAGATAGGTCAGATAGTTGTGCCAGAGGTTGCCCTCAAAGCCATAGGAACCGGCCATCTCCACCAGGCCGCTGATGCAGTCATAGTATACGCCCCGCAGGGTATCCATTCCATACTGCTCGCTGCCGTCGTAATCGAGATTTTCCATCACCCAGACCATATTGTCAAAAACCTTGGCGTCCTTAAATTTACGGTATACCAGCAGTTCTTCCACTCTTGTACTTCCGGTCATATTTTCCCTCCGCAATAATTTCCGAGGATTTTTACGTTTGCCGCTTCCTCCGTAATACCGCGCAGCGCATTTTTCACAGCGCTGTCGTTCAGATTACCCTCCACATCCACGAAAAACCGGTACTCCCAGTTCCGCTCCGGGATCGGGCGCGATTCGATCTTGCTCATGTTCAGATTGTTGTAAATAAAATGCGACAGTATATGGTACAGCGCTCCGCTTCTGTGCGGCGTCTCAAAACAAATGCTGATCTTGTTGGCGTCTTTTTCAAAAATGCGCTGGTTTGAGACAATGATAAAGCGCGTGGAGTTGCCCTTTGTCGTGGAAATATGTTCTTTCAGCACCTCCAGCCCGAACACCTCGCCAGCAAAAGCGCTCGCGATCGCCGCCTGCGAAGCGTCCTGCTCCTTTGCGACCTTTTTCGCCGCCATCGCCGTGTTGTCCACTGCCACCTGCTGCCAGTCGCGGTGCTCGTTTAAAAATTCCTCGCACTGCATCAGTCCCTGCTCGTGCGAGCAGACCGTCTTAATATCGGAAAGCTTCGTCCCCGGCAGTCCCAGCAGCGTATGCTCAATACGGATGATCTGCTCGCCGACAATGTAATCGTCGTATTTCAGAAGCAGATCATAAATTTCACTGACGAAGCCCGCAGTGGAATTTTCGATCGGCAGCACCGCGAAATCCGCCATGCCCTCCGAGATCGCCTCCAGCGCGTCGCGCCATTTTGCCACCGCAAAGGAATTTACCTTATCGCCGAAATACTTCTTCATCGCCGCCTGCGTGTAGGCGCCCTCCACGCCCTGGAACACGACGCGGATATTCTCTTTTTCAATGCTCTCCACCTGCGTAAACGGCAGCCTGCCGATCACCCCCTCGCGCGCGAGAAGCTGGTACTGCCGCTTTCTGCTTATTGACATGATCTGCCGGAAAAGCTCCTCGATGGCGTGACTGTTGAAATCGCTGTCCGTCAGCGCCGTCAGCGCGGCGATCTTCGCATCCTCGCGTTCCTTGTCAAACACCTTTTTTCCGGTCTGTATCTTATATTCCGCGACCTTCTCGCAGACTGCCATTCTCTTTTCATAAAGCTCCACGATCTGTTTGTCGATCACGTCGAGCTCCCCCCGTAAAACGGATAACTCTGTCATCTGACCACCTCCATCTTCAGTTCCTCTATCGTCCGTCCAAGCAGCGGATGCCGCACGTGCGGCGCGATCTGCGCGAGCGGAACCAGGACAAAATCGCGCAGATGCAGCTCCTTATGCGGAACGGTAAGCGTTTCCGTGTCGATCACCGCGTCGTCGTAAAGCAGGATATCGAGGTCGAGCGTGCGCGGTCCCCAATGAACAATGCGCTCCCGCCCCGCCTCCGCCTCTATCTCGTTCAGACGAAGAAGCAGCTCCTGCGGCGTAAGCAGCGTGCGGAGCTTCAGCGCGCCGTTTAAGAAATCGTCCTGCTCCACGCCGCCATAAGGCTCCGTCACGATATAATCCGCGACCGCCTCCACCCGACAGCCGCGCGTCTTTCGCAGCGCCTCCACCGCGCCGTCAAGATAAGCCTGTTTATCTCCCATATTGGAGCCGAGCGCAATATACGCCGTGTGCCAGCCGCGCGTAATCTCTACGCTCACCGTCTCCAGAGGCAGGCCAACCGGCGCCCACGGCTTCTTCACCTCAAGCCGTATCGCCTGCAGACGCGGAAACGCAAGAAGCAGTTCCTGTGCGAGCTGCTCTGCCGCCGCCTCTATCAGCTTAAACGTGTGCTCCTGCATAAATTTCGTTATATATTGACTAACCTCTCCGTAGTGGATCGAGTATTCCAGCGCATCCGTCATGCCTGCCGTGCGCGTGTCCGCAAAGAGCACGGCAGACAGCACAAATTTCTGCCCAAGCACGTTTTCCTCCGGAAATACGCCGTGGTTGGCAAAGACCTCAAGATTTTTGATGATGATCTTATCCATGAAGAATAGCCTCCGTCATCCTGATCGCCCTGGCATTTTCCTTCACATCATGGACGCGCACAAACATCGCCTGCTTCATCACTCCGAAGACCGTCGTCACCAGCGTGCCCTCCACGCGCTCCGCCGCCGGAAGGTCCAGAGTCAGCCCGATCACCGACTTGCGCGAGGTACCGAGCAGCACCGGGTAGCCGAGAGACTGCAGCTCCTCCAGGTGGTTGATCGCTGTCAGATTGTGCTCGTAGGTTTTGCCAAAGCCAACGCCCGGATCGAGAATGATCTTATCGTCGGCGATCCCCGCCTTCTTTGCGATCGCCACCGTCTCCCGCAGATCCGCAAGCAGCTCTTTTCGAAAGTCCGTGTAATCCGCCGCCTGCCGGTTGTGCATCAGACAGCAGGGCACGCCCGCCTGTGCGATGACGCCCGCAAGCGCCGCGTCGTATTTCAGTCCCCAGATATCATTGACGAGATCTGCGCCCGCCTCCAGCGCAGCCTTCGCCACCGCGCTCTTATAGGTATCCACTGATATGGGAATATCAAAATGCTTCTTTACCAGCCCGATCATCGGCGTCACCCTGGCGATCTCCTCCTCGTCGCTCAGCATCGTGTAGCCCGGTCTGGTGGACTCACCGCCAATATCAATAATGTCCGCGCCGTCCGCGATCATCTGCTCCGTGTGCGCAAGCGCCTCCTCCGGATTATTCCAGCGCCCGCCGTCTGAAAAGGAGTCCGGCGTCACGTTTAATATCCCCATAATATAGGTGTGTCCCGTCTCCCGAAATTCCCGGTTTCCGATTTTCATAGTATAATCCTCCAGTTTTTCTTCTCGTTTTTCCAGTCGCACTGCGGCTCTGCCGGGCAGGCAAAGCAGCTCCTTGAAAGCTTATCCGCCCGGTAAATAAGCCCGGAAAGATTTCTTTCTTCGCGAATGCCTGCATTGCGGTGCTGCCTGATCGCTTCCAGGATTTCCGCTGATTCGCTCTCCGTGAAACCGCACTCCTTTAAAATCTGCGGCGCCAAAAGTGCGCTCGCCTGCTCGTGCGGCGTCCCCTCCCGGTACTGCAGATGCCTGCCGATATCGTGCAGCAGCGCCGCCGCATAGATCATTTCCTTTGAAAGTCCCACCGCCTCCTCCAGGTTCAGAAGCTGTGCGATCCGCGCCACATCCAGAAAGTGCGCCATATTGTGGCGGCAGAAAACGCGTGTCCTTTCACATTCCTCTATCTCTCTTAAATACGACCGGTAGGTTTTGTTTTCCAGTATCTTATTTACCCGCTCCATCGCTATCGCTCCAGCATCCGGTAAAACTGATTCTGCAGCGCCTCATTATTTTCAAAGATGCCGCGGGTGACGACGGTGACAGTCTTTGTGCCCGGCTTTTTCACGCCGCGCATCGTCATGCACATATGCTCCGCCTCCAGCATCACCATAACGCCCTGCGGCGCCAGATGCTCCATAAAGGCATCCGCCACCTGTGCGGTAAGCTGCTCCTGCAGCTGCAGCCTGCGCGCAAACACATTGACTGTGCGGGCGATCTTGCTCAGTCCCACAACGCAGTCGTTCGGCACATACGCCACATGCGCCTTTCCCCAGAACGGCAGCATATGATGCTCGCACATGGAATAAAAGGTGATGTCCTTTTCCATGACCATATCGCTGTTTTCCACATGGAACCGCTTTTTCAAATGCTCCCCGGCATCCTCATACATACCGCCCGCGATCTCCTCATACATGCGTGCGATGCGGTCCGGCGTCTCGATCAGCCCCTCGCGGTTTATATCCTCGCCGATTCCTTCTAATATCAGCCTTACGCCTTCTCTGATTTTATCCTGATCCATCATGACATTTTCTCCTTCATCCTCTGCAGCGGACCGGCATTTCTCCGCCGCAGTTGATCTTGTTACTGTTCACTCCGTTCGCAGTAACCTTCTCTGCTTCCCCGGCAAGCGCCCCCAGAAACGACAGGGAACCGAACGCCAGTATCACGCCATCCTCCCGCTCCGCCTTCGCGATGCTCTCCGCAGCAGCCTCCGCGATACTTCCGGCTGCATGCCCCTCCGGGATATATTTTCCTGCAATTTCCGCCAGCTTCTCCGCCGGCAGCGCCCGCGGATTGTCCGGCGTCTCGATCGTGATCATTTCTTTTATGTAGGGAGCCACCGTTTTCAGAACCGCTTCGTATTCCTTGTCCCTTAAAACGCCGCAGATTGCAATGATCCGCCTGCCCTTTAAATAAGTCTCAATGGAAGCCTTTAGCTGCTCTGCCGCGCCGCGGTTATGCGCCCCGTCGATGATAAAAAGCGGCTTTTCATTCAGCACCGTAAAGCGTCCGCGCCAGACAGTTTTTGAAAGCCCCGCCCGCAGCTGCCCCTCCGTGATCTTAAAGCCCAGGCTATTAAGCGCGCGTACCGCCTCCACTGCAACGACCGCGTTTTCGATCTGACAGGTGCCGGCAAGGTGAATCTCCAGGTCTTTATAGCCGCCGTAGGAAAAGCTCTGCCTCCAAAGTCCGCAGGAGACGTCCGTCGCCTTCGCCACGTCCGCAATGCAAAGCTTCGCCCGCTGCTGCGCAGCCGTTTCCCGGATCACCTGCATCGCCTCCGGCTCCTGACGTGCGCTCACCACCGCGGTGCCCGGCTTGATGATGCCCGCTTTGTGCGCGGCAATCTCCGCCAGTGTGTTTCCAAGAAACTGCATATGATCGCGGCTGATGGAGACAAGCACCTCCAGCACCGTCGTTTGCACCGCATTTGTGGCGTCCGTGTCGCCGCCCATCCCCGTCTCCAGCACAACGATGTCACATTTTTCCTGCACAAAATACAAAAATGCCAGAGCGGTCTCTATCTCAAATACCGTCGGCTGCGGTTTTCCCGCCGCCTTAAGACGCGCCGCCGCATCGCGGATGCATGTCGCGTGCTCTGCAAGCGCCTCTCTTGTAATATATTCCTCATTTACCTGGATGCGTTCCCGGTAGGAAAACAGCGTCGGTGAAATGTATCGCCCCACGCGGTATCCCGCCTCCTTTAAAATGGTGGACAGGTATGCCAGCACAGAGCCCTTGCCGTTTGTCCCGGCTATATGGATAAATTTCAGCGCATCCTGCGGATCGCCAAGCTCCTTTAGCAGCGTCCGCATACTCTCAAGTCCCAGAATACTCCCGGTTTTTCCCGCCTCGTCGAGGTACGCCCTCGCCTCTTTATAATCCATACCGCTACACCGTCCTGCGCGCCGCATCGCCGCGGACCAGAGCAGTCAGGGGGCTGCAATACAGAAGATTTGTGAGGACGCAGTACACCGGTATCATCGTCCCGCACTGGATCAGTCTGCCCGGCAGGATCGCGCGCAGATCGTAACCATTCATCAGCACCAGTCCGCTTGTCGTCAGCACCAGTGTCCCCAGAACCGCACAGCACACGATCGACAGGCACAGATACAGCATTTTCTGAAGCTTTGCGCCCCTCATCAGCGGCTGCATCAGCGCCGGGATAATGCCCCAGGTCATCGTGGAGAGCGTGATCAGCGGATTGACCGCATAGCCTTTCAGCAGACAGCCGAGAATATCCGCCGCCATGCCGCATAAGCCGCCGGCCAGCGGACCAAACCAGAGTCCGGCGAGAATGGTCGGCAGGCTGCTGATCGTGATCCGCGCAAAGCCAAGGTCGATCGAGATCACTTTGCTCAAAATGATCTGCATGGCAACCAGAAGCGCCATAAATACCAGTGTACGTGTTTCGATTGTCGTCTTGTTATTTCTTTCCATAAAAATAACACCTCCATAATGTGATTTCAACGGATAAACCTTATCCGCCCCGAAAACACCGCCGTCCGCCGACATACAGACGGGGCATTTAGAGTAGATAAATAATATTCCCTCCACACTATGAGGCGTTCTCATATATGTAGCAACGGGTGCGGAAAAAGCATCGCAAGCCCCGTCGGGACTTTTCGGTTCAGGGCGACTCCCCAGCCGCTGACAACTTAACGCGCTTATTCCTACTTCGCTATTATTTATTTATCGACATTATACCACAGTGCCCGCGATTTTCAATACTAAGTTGCATTGTTACGCATAATTTTCGCCGCATCTGTGCATACTCACACTATGAAAAACTTTTTGAAATGCGGCGTATTCGGCTGGTGTCTGGAAATTCTCTGGACCAGCCTCGATTCCCTCCGCCGCGGGGAATTTAAGCTGATGGGGCAGTCCTCGATCTGGATGTTTCCCATCTACGGCATGGCTGCCGTCATCCGCCCGCTCTCGGTGCTTTTTGCTCCGCTCGGCGTGATAAAGCGCGGGCTGATCTATATGAGCGGCATTTTCAGCATGGAATATCTGACTGGATCCTTCCTGCAGAAAAGGGGCATCTGTCCGTGGGATTACAGCGACGCGAAGCTGAATTACCGCGGGCTGATCCGACTGGACTACGCGCCCTTATGGTTCCTCACCGGGCTTTTTTATGAAAAGATTTTAAAATCATGATTTTTGTTCTTCCCTTCCAGCCCATTATAGTGTATACTTGTAACGATCAGCAGGTCTGCCGCCTGTCATGCAGCCTGCGAGAAAACATGGGAAAAGGAGATGCAATTTATGAGACACTTAATGAGCCCTCTGGACCTCTCCGTTGAGGAGCTGAACGACATTCTGGATCTGGCAGGCGATATTGAAGCCAATCCGAAAGCCTACGCTCACAAATGTGATGGTTTAAAATTAGCCACTTTGTTTTATGAACCAAGTACAAGAACGCGACTCAGTTTTGAAGCAGCAATGATGAATCTGGGTGGCAATGTACTTGGTTTTTCTTCGGCCGCCAGCTCCTCCGCCTCCAAGGGCGAGAGCGTTTCCGATACCATCCGCATGGTATCCTGCTACGCCGATATCTGCGCAATGCGTCACCCGAAGGAGGGGGCGCCGCTGGTCGCTTCCACAAAATCCTCCATCCCGGTCATCAATGCCGGCGACGGCGGTCATCAGCACCCCACACAGACGCTCACCGATCTGATGACCATCCGCTCCCTGAAGGGACGGCTTGACAACCTCACCATCGGTCTCTGCGGCGATCTGAAATTCGGGCGCACGGTCCACTCTCTGATCCACGCGATGATCCGCTATCCGAACGTGAAATTCATCCTGATCTCCCCGGAGGAGCTGCGCATTCCCAGCTATATCCGCGAGGATGTTCTTCAGAAAAACCATATCCCGTTTGAAGAGGTGGTCCGCCTGGAGGAGGCGCTGCCGAAGCTTGATCTGCTCTACATGACACGCGTACAGCGCGAGCGCTTCTTCAACGAGGAAGATTACGTGCGCATGAAGGATTTCTACATTCTGGACAAAAAGAAAATGGCGCTTGCCGGACCGGACATGCTGGTGCTCCACCCGCTCCCGCGCGTCAACGAGATTTCCGTGGAGGTGGACGACGACCCGCGCGCCGTTTACTTTAAACAGGTACAATACGGTGTCTATGTAAGAATGGCACTGATTCTCACACTGCTGAAATGGAGGGATACCACATGTTAAACGTAGGCGCACTGAACGAGGGCTTCGTGCTCGACCATATCGAAGCCGGAAAAAGCATGACCATTTACCACTATCTGCGGCTGGACAAGCTGGACTGCACCGTGGCGATCATCAAAAACGCCGTCAGCAATAAGATGGGCAGAAAGGACATTATCAAGGTGGAGTGCCCGATCGATATGCTGAACCTGGACATCCTCGGCTTCATCGATCATAACATCACCATCAACATCATCCAGGACGGAAAAATCGTGGAGAAAAAGGACCTTTCTCTCCCGAAAAAGATTGTGAATGTCATCAAATGCAAAAACCCGCGCTGCATCACCTCCATCGAGCAGGAATTAGACCATATCTTTATCCTGACAGACCCGGAAAAAGAGGTGTACCGCTGCAAATACTGCGAAGAGAAATACCGCGGAAAATAAAATCACTGAAAAACAGGGCTGTGAAAAACGGAGTGGAAAACCTCCGAATTTCATAGCCCTTTACTTTGCAGAATAAATTTCATATTCATGGCACACGGCGCTGTTTTTTCTTTTTTCCTGCCGCGCAGACCAGCAGAACCATTACCGAGCCTCCGCAGAGCAGTATCCACAGCATCAGGTCTGTT
>OLRY01001323.1_pt1 | contig 23976 bp, 40 predicted proteins | sample 1672541 | NCBI WGS metagenome assembly OLRY01 (sample SAMEA3136697, study PRJEB25190) | human gut metagenome | biome: human gut; feature: human-associated habitat; material: faeces | place: Austria | collected 2013 | reverse complement strand
AGAATAAGAACGTGGTTCTATTTTCAATGGTTTATTAGGCCATTCAGAATCTGACAAAGTCTACTCTTCGCTAGTAGCAGAAGATAATGAAGTCCCTTCATCTGTTTCCAAAGATATAGAATGGGTATGGCTTCCACCAGTAGCAGTACCTCCCTATGTCTTTATATTAGACACTCCATCTACTGTCCCAGTTTTGGTAGTGATGCCTTCTCCGGTTACAGAAGTAACAAAAGTCTTAGAAACTGATTTTATACCCCAGTTGTAATCAGAATATTCCAAAGATACAGATAGATCTCCAGAACTTCCCGTAGTTCCAGATAAATCCCCACTTAAGCTGTGAGTATGGGCTTTATGAGGATGACTATGTTTTGGTAAGTAATCCTATGAAAGAATTAATTCATTATTTTCGTCAAGTATAGAGTCATTGTCTCCGACTTCATCTGCTGAGGCAACTGCTTTAATAAATTTTCCCACTAAATTGGGAGTTCCGTTAGTTCCGTCACATATTGCCCAACCTTCTGGTAACTCAGCTTTACCATTAAACATAGCTATTGTTCCACTAGGAACTGCTAGCTTTAATAATTCTTTAATCCAATTTATGTTAGGAACTATAGCATTATATTTCTAATCACTAAAATCCTCTGGTATTTCAATATTTTCATCGTATCTAGGAAAGTTGCATCTTTTCTTAAATATGACATCGTATAATTTAGAATTTAGGCCAATAAAATTATCGGAATATATACCTACTCCTACCTCTTCTTGTTCTTCTGGACACTCTTTAAGAGAATCAAAATCTTCTTCATTTACAACTCCTATCCTTGTATGAATAGTATCGTCTGGCCTCTCCTCTAGAGTGTCTTCGTCCACTATAGTCTTAGATCTATCTAATATATCTATAGTATTTTGAATAATTTTAATTAGAGGAGCATTGGCCAAATAGATAAACGAGCCTTCACAATTAGTCAAGAATAAATTTGAAATAGAAGAGTTCATAGATATAGTTATTTCCTAGGAATCAATATTTACTATATCACATTCCACTAGCTATCCTTTTCCATAGACATCCTAACCATTAATGTTAGAAGGTCCTGATATAATAGTAAATCCATCTATGCCAAAATCTGAGATTCCGGATAAATTGCTAGTAGCTGCGCTATCACCTGTCGGAATAGTTAATTGCATTGTGCCTTCCACTCCATCAGCCACATATAATACCTATATTTTTATGTCCTATGTTGCTACAATATCCCCTATATCAGCAGTAACTTCAATATTCGTATCTTCCTATTCATAGTCTACATTTACCTATATGCTTAGAGGTACGATAACAAATACCTTTCCCTAAGAGGGAAAGGAGTTGGGATACCTTAGAGTACAAGTTACATTGTTTTCATCAGAATAGGCTGACTGAATAACATTACTATGCAAGCTGTAGACAATTACATCATCTAATCTGGTAGCGCTAGTTCCTCCAAGCACTTGTCCCATATCTCTCCATACCAAAGAATCTACTTCTAGTATAGACTTACCATCTTTCACATATAACCTATACCCACTAGTAGAAGTAGCATTATTAGACTATATGAAAGTTCCAGTCTACATAGCTATACTTAAATAAGACCTAAGCTACGTATCTAATGATATAGCTAATTGCTCGTTTATTTTAAATTGTAAGCTTGGACTAGAAATGGTCATGTTTGACCCGTCATTATAGATTTTCAGATCTTTTATAGTAATTTCATCAAAGTAAGTATTTTTATCATTTCCAGTATTAGATGATAAAGCAATATACTCAGACAATTGCCCTTCTTTAGCTAGGTAAAGTTTATTTTCTTCTATTACAAATATGATTCCAGCCTTTATACCAGCCTACTGAGCTTCTTCTAAAGTTTCATAATAGAACCCTGCATTAGTTAATGCCGTATATTTCTAATCTGTGGTTACTTCCTTCTGTTCTGCCAAGAATGATACATACGTAGTTCCTACTTCTCCAGTTAGATTTACTTTAGTTCCATCTATAGAAATCCATACTTCGTTGCCTTCTTCAGTAGGTATTAAATATATTCCATTATCTGAAATATCATCGGAACTAGATGCAGTTTTTAATATATTAGTGCTAGAAGAGGCAATTTTACCATTCTTTATAATATCAATAAATTTGCCTCCCCACTAAACTTTTAAATCTCCTTTTGTTTTTATAATAAAATTAGAATCGGTAGAACCAATAGTATTATAGGTTTTACCGAACATATTGGTTTTACCTTCTCCCATATTATTTTATAGTCAGTACTTGTCTTCTGTTTCTATTAGAATAACTTATGTGAATCCAATCTAAGTTATGTTCATCTATTAACTAATCAAATGGTAATTTCAATTTTTGAGCTAAATCAAATAACTTTTTATTTTCCGATTTAGTATCTAAAACTGTACGTATATCGGCAGCCTATCCAGTCATGTGTTGGCTAGTACTAGCTCCTCCTACAGCCCTATTCAGAGCTGGGCATCTATAACCACTAGTAACAATAATTGGCTTGCCATATGCCTCTCTAAGAGGGTCTAAAACATTTTCAATAAGAGCTATCAAATTTTGCTCTTCCTCTTTAGAAGGAACGTTCTTGATTCCCTTCTACTAAGCAGTAGTGCTTTTCGTTAATTCTTCAATAGTAAAAAATTTCATAAGATTATATGTTTATGTGTTCACAGTAATATATAATCATAATTACAGATTTACCAAAACAAAAATAGGAGAACTTCCCAATCTCGGAAAATTCTCCTATTAATTATATAGAGTTATTTTATCCAGTTTTTAAGCTGAGCCTTAAATAACTTTTTTGCCAACTAACCACTTAGATAAGCAGCTTTTTCAGAATATGGGTCAATACCAAACTCTTTACATATATGCATTTCAACATGGTTCTTCTCATGGTTATAAGTATCTATAAATTCCTCTGCGGAATCCGGTCTATTTATAACTATGATGCTTTTGTGTTCTTCTTGGTTAGTAAACGTAAAACCTGAATTTTCGTAATTTTCTATCCTAGAAGCTGCTCTATGTAAAACATCGTCTGGACATCCCAAATCCTTTAATCTACTTAAAATGTATTGAACATTGGGATTTTCCACAATTATGCAAACTTCTATATCCCAATCATATCTCTCAAACAATACTCTGTAATGTGTCATATCACATCCTCCCAGTCTACCATAGTTCCGTTAGCTACCATAGTAGCATACCATCTCCTCATAGTAGTGCCATCTCCAGCGTCTTCATCGTCTATGGTATCCTTAATGTATAGAGCAAAATGTCTTTCATCTGTTATACTACTTCCGTAGTAATCAGCCTTACACATATTGCCAACAAATACATAATCATATCCAACATTATTTTCTAATTTAATGTTGTTCTGAGTTAATACCTTATCAATGTATTCTTTGGATACTGGCTCTAGGGATTTCCCTCCCTTTTTCATAAAAGAAATAGCGTATGAACACAAAGCCTTATTGAAATGCCAACCATAGTTTTGTAAGTACTTACGCATATACTTTGGCATATCGTCATACATATCCAAAGCTGCTCTCATATCAATAGTATCTTGGGTAGTCCTCGTCGTCGTAATCAGAATCTCTCATTCCACCACGTCTACGTTTTCCGTATCTTTCCATGTAATGCTCACCAGATTTACTTTCTAGTTCTGATAAACAATGCATCAATTTCTTTCCGTGTTTAACAATTTGTTCAGCACAATCAGAAAGATGTTCAAATTTTGACTCCTGAATTTCAATTATTGTTGCCATGTTTTTCCTATTTTAAAGATGTGTTAATAAATTCTTTGAACATTTCTTTAAGAGAATTAATTTCTTCCCTCAAAGCCTTATTCTCTTGCTCTTGTCTCTGTTTCTCAATTATTTCTGGATTTAATTGCTATAGAATTTCGTCACATCCTTTAATAATACTCTAATGTGTTTCAATACTATTAATTATATCCAGGCTTCTTTGCTTCATCGAAGAAACTTCACTATTCATTGCTTCTTTGTTGCAGGAAACCACAATATTATTTCCGAAATCTGCAATGTCTCCCATCGCAGGTAATTTCTAGAAATTAGCAGATGTGCCGTTTATATCAGCCGTAATATCTACTATCATTTCCTGATTATACATTCCTGGGTTTCCATACTTAGGAACTGGTACGGATACGTTAGTAACCTTACCAATTTCCAAAGTAGGGACAGAATCTTTATGCAAGATAAATAGCTAATTACTATTCCTTAAATTCTAAAATGCCATTATGCAATTCCTGTTAATAATTGTAATGTATTAGTAGTATGCTCAAACCAGCATAGGTAAATTCCTGTTCCAGATATTTGAGCAACTGTTATATCTGCTCCGTTAAATCCAGTTAATCTCTAAGGATTGCCTCCACCAGAAGTGAAGACAATCGGTAGAGTAGTTGTAGTACCTGTAGGTATAGCCTAGTTAAGTCTTACGATTAGTAATCCTCTAAATGGCGCACCGATATTACGATGATTGTTAAAATCAAACTACACTTCTGTAGTCGTAACATTTACAGACAAACTACTAATAGCTGGTATTCCTCCTCTATTGACATTAATATAAGTAGGTAATAACATAGTTACCTCCTTTCTTAACCCCAAAGAGAGTTATTACATCCACAGCCATTCCATCCTGCGTAAGTTCCTAAAGCGTATCCGTTAAATACAGCCTAAGTAGGTACAGCAGTAGCACAGCTATATGGTAATGTTACAGTTTCAGGAAGTTTACACTTAATTCCGTTAACATCACTTTGTAGAGCATTAACAGCAGCAACAATAGGAGAAGTAGCTTGACCTATCATTTGTCCAAATGCAGCAGTCTATTGGGCATTGTTGATAACAACAGCCTATTGACTATTCTTTTCACGTAAAGCATCAATCTTATCTAATAGAGCCTGATTCTACATAGCATCAAGCTTAGCTATAATTTGATTAGTGTTCGCAGTACCTGTGTCTCTAATAGTATTTTGAAGAGAGCAAGTCTGAGTTTGAGTTGCATAAGCAGTATCACAGAATCCTCTTTCTACTGCACGTCCTACTGAATCTACACTATTAGTAATCTGATAAGTCTGTCTTTCATTTGCTAGTTGATTTTGGTAGCCCTGTTCGATAATAGCTTTTTGTGTGTTGCAGCAGCAGTTGTTGATTGCCTGGATAATAGGTTCTGACAGTTGTTGCCTTCACCAAACTCACCTCTGTTCATCCAACGCATCATCCACATCCAAACTAAGTACATGAACGGGTTGTTCCATTGTAATATTACAATTATCAGAGTCAATGTCATCTATGAATTTCTGTAACAAAGTTCTTATTATAGACTTCAACATTTCTTTTTAACTTTAAGATAAATGAACGAAATCATGCTTATTCCAAATAATACTAAGTATACTCTAAGCATCTGTAAATCTCCGATGTTGATTCCAACATATAAATCATATAGAGCTATGAGGTTAGTTAAGGTAACGAAGTATAAAGGAATCCTATACAAGTAGCAAAATCTGAATACATAAGATATGATGTATAAAATTCCGAGAAATGCTAAAGATACTCCTCCAAGGCAACTTAAAATATAGCAATTGATGTTATAGTATGATAATATTGAATGTAATATATCATTTATAGACAGCACTACTGGAGTATATCTCAATATTATAATAAGTAGCTTATACAGCCTCTTATTTACACTTGCGTTTGATTTTTCCTCCACGTTTAACTCCGGCTCTTGGTACATTAGGTTTCTTTCTTCCCATATTATTCAGAGAAATGAGTTTTAACTGCACTAACTATTTCTTCCATATATTCTACAAAGTCTGCCTTTGTAGATTCGTAGGTACTATAATTAATATTAATTCTGTCCGAATTAGGTTCTAAATTGTAGTTTCCACTTCCTATTTCTTCTACTAATTCTCCTGGTTTCATTACAGAAAAACTTATCCCAATGGAACCGATAGTATCCTTAGTAGCTGTTCCTGTCATTTCCCAGCCTTTTTCCACTTTTGTATCAGAGATTTGATACGTTTCATTTGTTTTTACAATTTCCATAAATTATTATTTTACAAATAAGTCAAATACAATTTCCATCAAGTCTGCAGCTTTAACAGAATTTCCATTAATTTCTACATCATTTCCGGAATTAACATCTAGAATATCTGAATACTCTTCCATAGTGATTACATCATCTGGTGTATCTTTAACTTCCTCGAAGCCCTTCTGAATAAGATATTCTTGGTATTCAGAATTAGTTTTATCATTGAGTTCGTTGAATCTTGCTTCTTCTTCCGGAGTCCTTTCGGACTTATTAGCCAATTCTCTAAGTTCATCAGATATAATCTGATTTGTAAATTCTTGAGTATCATCATCGAATTGCTTCTTAATCTTATTATAAGCCATTCTGATACGCATAATCTTTACTTTTAACTCTTTTGGGAGTTCTTTGTCACCATCTTTAAGAATAATCTTGGTGATTACATTTTGTTTTGTCAATACATCATTTAACGTCATAAATCATTAATTTTTGGTTCAATCAATTATAGTAATACTCTTTTAATATAAAAACTTAATTTAAGTTAAAAACAAAGGAAGAATAACTCAAAACTTCCATCGTTAGTAGATGCATCATCAGCGGTATTAACATACCAATAATATGTAGACCCAGAATTATAACCACGAATTAAAGTACAATATAACAGAGAATTTGAAGAGTTGCTAGAATTTGATGTATTTAAATTTCCGACTGCCCAAACCAATGTAGTATACCATGTCTATCCAGAAGGATAAACAGTTCCTATACTGTATCTACCAGTACCTCTTCTTGAAGTAGAGGTTACAAAGTTATAATTCCCTCCATTTTTGGAATATGTAACCGACGTCCCACTGTAGTTATTTATCGTATAAGACGCCCAATATTTTACCATCACCCCGGTACAAGCGGTTGGAACTCCGCTAGAAAGATATATAGGGGTTCTTGACGAACCAACAGTACTAGTATAGTCGTCAATAGAGTTAGTACCGCTATAATAAGCTAGTTTGCCAGATGCTCCAGAGTTAATTGTAGCATTTAAGTAATATGTCATAGCAGTAACAGTTCCATTAGTTACATATACTCCTCTATTTGAGGCACCAGCATTACCCTTGGTGAAGTCCGCTAATGATTTGTAGGAGCCTCCAGCTAACAATACGTAGTTATTACTATTTACTGAATTATGATAAAAACCAGCACCTGCTCTAATATATCCAGAAGACCATGAGTTTCCAGTAACATGTGATTTATAAGTACCATTATTCGGAGAAGTAGCTCCTACAGTAATTCCCCCCTTAGTAACTAAATATCCATCTGTTCTTATCTATCCAGTATTTTGATAAACCGACTTGCTTCCATAGGTTTTTATCCATGTACTATCAGTCATATACCAGCCTCCTCCATATGTCTAGCTATACCATCCTGTATTTCCAGTACTTCTGAACCAGTTTGAAGTATAACAAGTATTGAAGGTAGGCTAAGTTGATGTGCTAGAAGCTGTCGATACAGCTACATTGGCCCAATATCTAGTTCCTGTCCAGAATCCACTATCATTAGTTAAATGACTAGTATTAGTAGGGATATTTACTGTATTTATACCAGTAAGAGGCTTGTATGATAATGCACTAAATTTTCCGGCAGAAAATGTTAAAGTAGGGGTAGATATAGCAGCAGGAGCACTAGTAGTTGGAGCAACCGACTATGAATCAGTAGTGTAAGTAGAAGTGCGTAAAGTAGCACTAATATTGTGAGATATGTAGAATAGGTACTTACCTCCTCCTCTCACATATACATATTCTACAGAACTATTAGATAGCTGTCCTACACCTCTTACTGGATCAGAATCAGCAAATGCATAATCCGATACCAATATACGCCTGTTAATAGGATTAGTTCCCTAACCTGAACCGTTAACTTCCCATATTTTTCTTACTGAGAATCCACTAGCGTGAGTAGACCATGATGGTTTTGTTCCTGAATTAAGAGAGACTCTGCACTCTATTCTTACATTAGAATGACTTCCTATACTAAATATTACTGGATAGTAAGTACTTGTACTGAGAGCGGAAGCATCTATAGTTCTAGCGAACATTACATATCCATACTAGTAAAATGACGCAGCGTGGTATCCATCTAGCATATCAGAATTTAAGTTTCCTACAACAGTAGTAGAAGAAACCGTGAATGGTGATGTCCCAGTTGCTACAGTAAATTTTTGCTAAGTGCTAAAGGTTTTAATCCCACTAACAGTTTGATTAGTAGTTAAAGTTACATACCTGGAGTCTAATGTTCCGGCATAATTGTTATTATCTAATAAGACGTACCAACTTCCCCAAGTATTATTATTATAGCCTTTATTTCTATGTCTTATACTTCCAGTCCTTCCAGAATCAAACCACAACTGAGGCTACCAATGATTTGGATGGATTGAAACTATATCTAATACTTCTCCGTAGGTAGTTGGACCTCCGTCATTATAAACCTCATAAACTGTCGCAGTTCCTATATAAGAACTATTAGAGGTTTTAATAGTACTCCATAAGTCGTTATTTGTAGTTCCATTACAACAACTTACAAGCTTTAATTTATCAGCTGTGGCGGAATTAGTAGCATAGGGAATAGTAATATTATTAGTAGTTCCGTTCTTAGTCCACGTTAAGTAATTTCCACTTGTACCTAAGGCTGTTACATATCTAGTATCAGCATATGATATGTAATTGGTGTTAGTAAGGATAGTCTACATTGTAGTCCATCCTCCAGTATTAGTTCTCCATCTCACTCCTAACTTATTAGAAATTCCAGACCATAATTGTGTCAGCCAGTGATCATTAGTTCCTGGGGTAGGGTTATCCGCATTAGAGAACTAGAAGAGTGAACCATAGCTATCCCATCTTCCGCTTGTTGTAGTATCAGTGTATGCTACAATTCCATTGCCAACTACACTCTCAGAAGTAGACCAAGTCCTACTAGTTCCATCAATTTTATATAGTTTTCTAGCGGATGCTGCAGTACCAGTAATTGAGATTCCCCAAGTACCGCTTGCACCTCCACCGGTTTTAGTTACAGTATAATTAGTATAATTTCTGTGAGTTAATACTCTAGTCCAAGCAGAAGTATAACCACTTCCGTTGCTTGTATAGAATAACATTTCATTAGCAGCAGGATTACTTACTCCTGAGTTATCATGTGGAGTTATATATAACTACGTCTTGTTCGTATCACTAGCTCCCCACTAGAATATAGCTGTTCCCGCCAATGGAATATTTACACCAGTATCTGTAGATACATATCCATTATCAGCATGAGCCCAAGAACCTCGTTCAGCAAATGCTACAAATGCCTTATTAACAAATGTAGAAGAATATGTATCAGCTGTATAAGCTGTTCCAGAAGAACCGTGGTTGGCAGTTTTATTACCTCCTACATATCTTCCATCAATAGAGCCAAACTAGTAGGTAGTAGTGATAGTTACATTCTAACTACCGTTAACGGAAGCACTACCAGTAACTGCACCAGATAGACTAATAGTTCGTGCAGTACCCCAATAAGCTGTTACTATATTAGCAGTTCCATCAAATGATGTTCCATTGATAGTTCTTGCAGTCTATAGTTTGGTTGCTGTTGCCGCATTGCCTGTAATAGAAACTCCAAGAGTCGTACTACAGGCTGTTGGTGTACCTGCATTTAGGTATATAGGAAGAGTTGCAGAACCTTTTGTAGCCGTTCCAATCTTTAAAACTATTCCAGTATAGTTAGCACTATCTACAATAGTTTTCCATGACTTTGTATTCAAAGTTGAGTCTGTACTATTTCTCCAATACAAACTTCCAGAATACATAGAGTAGAACTGCATATATCTTGTACTTCCACTTCCAGCATTAAACTATACTAGGTGTCCAGAAGCTTCTGTATACTTTACCTTCCAGCTACCGCATAGATTATTACTAGTCGCTAATTCGGTAGTTGTAGGAACAGAACTTGCTATAGACTAATCTCCTCTAGCTCTAAAGAATGAAGTTTCATGTAACCCATCTAATAGGTCTGAATTAAGGTTAGTAACCACAGTTGTGCTAGTTACCTTTAATGGAGAGGTACCTGTAGCAATAGTAGATATTAATTGAGTTCCTGTTATAGCAGCTTTTACTATTAGAGGTCCAGTCATAGTATCTCCAGTTACATTCACATATCTCTCATCGGATTCAGTTTTAGTATAGTAATTCTCAGCTAGTGCGACTGATTTACCATCTAATTTTAAAACCCCTTTACTTATAAACAGACCCACCGTTCCACCCAAAGGACTGGTTTCCGTAGGATATGGAAGTATACAGATAGAACCATTTCCATCTCCTCCAGTATTATGTTGTCCTATAGAAGGGTCGTAGGTATTTCTAGATGCACCATTTTTATACCATTTCAATATAGTGGTATAGTTACTAGTATCATTCTAGTTCTATATAATACTAGCATTGTTAGCAAATCTAACACTAGTAGAAAAAGTCTTTGCTCCTGTAATACTTTGAGTAGTGTCAAGAGTTACAAACTTATCATCTAAAATTGAATAAAACTAAGTCTTACTCACTCTTCTAATAAAGGTATCAGAAGTATTTCTTACATATACGGAACCAATATCTGTTAACGCTTCATCAGAAATAGCTGAATTAAAATAAGTAGCGTAAATATGCTAGCTGGCGTTTCGTTGAACTAGGGTGCTGGCTTTGCTCGAAGCGGAGTACTCTAAGTCTCCTCCGTTGCTAAGAAGGACTTGTGTAGCGCTTCCTTGATATGTGGTTCCTATAAGTTTTGCATATCCATCTTTAACTTTTATCATATTATCCTCTTAAATTTAAATGTATAAGTGTAAGCAGCGCCTATGCCAGCACTTGCACCTATCTATAATTTTAAAACTCCAGAACTTTGCATAACAGTTCTTAAGTAGATTGTTTTTCCATAAGCATGACCAGAACGGTGAAGGATAATTTCATCGGTGTCTGTATCATTAGTACCATCTCTATACCAACTCATTACACCAGAATTATAGCAATTATACATATTTCCTGTACCATCGTTAGCACTAACTTGTACCTATACTATATAAGTTCCATTAGCAGGAAGGTTAGTAGATGTTATTCCTGTATCCATCCATGCTTGTGTAACATTTAATGATTTAGTAATGGTTGTGAGATTGTTGGATAATTCTTCTGTTTTTAACATGAAGTCGGATACAGCTTTATGTCCTCCTCCACCTAATAATACATAAGAGTCAGAAGAATTAGTCTTTTTATAACCTGCTGCTGTAACATTAACTGTGAATGTCTTAGCACCAGTTATAGTTTGTGCAGTATTTAATGTAACGTAATTAGCTAATGATTGATGTTCTGTAAGAACTGGTTTTCCACCTGAGTACAATTTATTAGCCCATAGACTACCTGTACTAGGCTGAGCATATATTGTTGTAGTTACATAAACTTGCTAAGTAACACTAGCACTTAAATCAGCAGTGGTACTTGTGTTAGTATAACCTAAAGCAAGAGGTCTATAATTTGAGGTAGTGGTAGCAGACTACAATACTTTCTAATCAGTATTCATGTCTGTATACCATCTAACCCAAGTTTTCCAAGCAGAAGAATCATGGTATCTAAACCATATCAGACCACTAGAAGTAATTAATTTCTAATAACGATAACCACTAGCATTTTGACCAACATATAATTCATATGCATCTACTCCACTAGGTTTGTTCGTTGTGGTATTACCATCGCCAGCATAGTACCATCTCCCTTCGTCTAAGTAATCATCTAGATCTTGATTAGTTAATTGGGTATAAATGAATGCCGCAGTCGCAGCCGCAGGTATGGACCAGGTGCCATCTTCCCTTAAAAATCTAACATTTGTTGCAGTATATGAAGGGACAGGCACCAATCCGTTATAACCTCCACTTCCACTAGAAGTATGTTTTTTAAATACCGAGTAAGTAGTATCTGTCCCTTTAAACTTTATCCCTCTAGTAAAGATATTTAAGCCTTTTAAGTCAAAGGTTATATCATTATTATTGGGAGCAGTCGTTAAAGCTGCCGCCGTAGTAGGATTGTATGCTATCTTCATAGATTATGCTGTTTCGTAATTTTTAGTACTGATATTATACCAGCTTATTCCAAAACTAATATCTTGTATGTCGTCCCCGTTAGAGGCTGCTTTTAAATAAACATCTTCAGATGGTTCGAAGTTTAGTGTCTTGTCTCCGATTGATACACCTCTAATAGTAATAGGTCTCCATGAATCTTCTGCCGCTGGGTCGTAACCTAAAGCATTAATAACATTCTGTTTAGTTAAAAAAATGCTTCCAGCGCTAGTAACAGAAATTGTTTTATCCGTAGAGTCTTTATCTACAATTACTCCTCCTATAGTAGTAGTAGTTGCGGCTACTAGAGATATTGTTCTAGCTGCACTACCATTATAAGTAACTCCAGCAGTTCCAAAAGTTAAGCCTGCACCAAGTGACAATGCGTTACTAACCTTCTTAGCTTCTCCCACTACTAAAGTAGACTGTGCAGCCCAAGTAGGAGCAGCACTACCATTACTAAGTAGTACCTAACCCTAAGTACCGCCAGTTGTTGGAGCATAAATGGTAAATGTATTAGTACTATTACTATAAACATATATAGGAGTACCGTTGACAGTGTGTTTAACCTATCCGTTAATATTTGCTTCTACAGCTGTCCAATAAGCTGCAGTGTTTAATCCACTTCCTGTTCCGTCTTGTATACATATTAGTAAGTCGCCAGCTGAACACGTCTATCCAGCATAAGTTCCCCGAGAAGTTACTCTATAGGTATCTCCGACCTCACATTTAGTGGGAAATCCCTAAACCTCTACTCCAGCAACGGTATGTGTCGTATAGCTTCCATTACTATAAGTAATAGTACCCTTATACCGCATTGCATCGTTAGCAGCAAAGCTAGCATTAATTATCTAATGAACCTACTGAGTAGTAAATAGGGTTGTTGTATTATTTACAGAGGTATTTTCAGCTATTGGCAAGTCTGTGGTTGTTATCTCAGCCCAGGTAGCATTTCCTCTAAATATTTCAGTGGCTTTACCGCTAGAAATAGGAACTAAACCTCTTACTGTAGGAGTAAATGTGGGAGTAAAATCCTTTCCATGAGATATAATGTGACCGTCTTTAGAAAAGAATAGCTTTACGTAATCCTCAGAAGCAGATTCCGGCAAAGTAAGATTGCCTGATATTTCAGCATAGGTATTAGCAAAATTTAATAGTGCCATATTATAAATGATTCCATTTTAGTATAATTTTATTATCTTCATCTATTCCAAAATCATTCCCCAGAAGCAGATTCCGGTCTTCTGACCCGTTATACTAAAGATAACCTTCTTGGTCCACTATTACCGTCACATTACTAGTAGGAGCGACTTCTACTATGTGTCCTCGATTATCGTATTTTACCTTTACTGAAGAAGGAGATTCATTTGCAGTTATGGAGTTGGAGTGAGTAAGAATTATATTCTTTTCTTGCTTAAATGCCTATAGTCCAGACCCAGCAGGTGTAATTATCTACTCAATCTTCCTCTCTAGCATATTATCAAGAGTAATTACTTCTTCACCATCTTTAACTAAAACAGCTTCAGCAGTAGTCTAAGGAACGAATATCTAACCATGTTGCTTAAGTTGTTTAATAGTTAATTCCATGATTATCCTCCTATTACTTGGTCTGTGCTATCTGTATTGACCATACTGTCATATAAATCTGATGGAATAGTATAATTAACTACTACCTTAGAAGCACCATCTGATGTAGTAACATCTTGAGCAGTGATAGTGTTTGCTAACTAGCCATTAATAATATTAATAGTCTAATTAAAGGTTTCATTAGTTACATAACCAGATAAATCTACATCTGTTTGGACTTCTCCAATTTTTTCCCAAATATATTTCGCCTGCGTATTTTCATATACACAAATATATTCGATAAAAATATTTCCTGCAGTACCGGATGGTGCAGGAACTAAATATATAGAATTTAAACAGTCTTTTGACGCTGTTGGTAGCTAAGTAACTATCTTGTATAGTTCTATGCTATTAGTAGTACTAATAACTCCTTCTGGAGAAATAGTAATACCTACGCCAGCAGTAAGCTTGTCCTATTTACCCTCTAAGGCTGTATTAATTTGTTGAACTGTATTCTTCAACACAGCAATATCTCCAGCATTAGTTCCTACAACTCCCATTGTAGTTCTTAATACCTTGTCAAGAGTTGTTATTCCTAATGATGAAAGTCCTGGAATATTAGAGGTGTTTACTACTACTGCCTCCGCTAAGGTAATAGGGACAAATTCAGTTTTTGATTGAAATAATCTTTTTATTTGTGTTGTACTCATAATTTAAATAAATTATTAGGTATTTGGTAGTCTACATAAGATTTTAGTGTAGAATCTACAAAATCTAAGTCGGCTATCATATTCTGAACTTCCTTTTTAGTGATAAAATTGTTGTTATTGTTTTCCACAATTTGACCTACAATTCTATCTATTTCTTCTTTACTATAAACTCCTAGATTAGTTCTAGCTAGCGTCTTCTCAGATTCTGTTTTAAACTCGCCTAAATAATTTTCTTTACATAAATGAGTTTTATATTTTGGTTTTGGACATTCTCTAATAAGCTAATTATCACATCCGAATCCCGTATCTACACTTCCTATAACTGAATCTGGATTTTTATGTTTCGGAGTTTTACAGCTAAGGTTGATTTCAGGAGGTGGAGGAACTGGCTTGTCATTATGCTCAAACCCTGTACTTATGGTAGTCATCACAGAATCCCCTTCTATAAAATCAATATGATTTTCAGGAGGTGGAGGAACTGGCTTAGTATCATAGCCAAGCTTTATAGTATTAAGTAATGATTTAGAAGGAAGTAGCTAGGGCTTTTCATTCCCTAGCTATATTTTATCCTTTTCTAAATTCTCATTCATTTAACGTAATCTTATCTGGATACCCAGAAGTATAATCATATTTTATAACATCTTCAACTGTCTTAAGCTCTTTTATAGCTAATAGATGTTGAGTTGTGTTTACATAACATTTCCCAGCGTACACCTCTAGCTAAGCTAGAAATTCTTTTACCTTGTCTACTGGTAATTCGATTATTTCACTACCAAGAACCAAAGACATATTATCAGTACTACAATTAGCTAAATTTTGTAGTCCGACTCTAGTAGCTTTATCTAACCAATACTCTTTGTCGTTATAATAGAACGAATCAACATTAGATGATTTATCATATGCTTTAATAGCTGCTTCTAAAACTGGAAGCATTAATTTAAAATAACATACTCCATCTTTTCGCTCAAATAACTCCTTCCAAACACTCAAGGGGAGCCTTAACAGCTCCTCGTGAGTGAGTAAGGATTTCAAAGAGTCATCCTTATTAATTACATAATAACGATTATCGTGACTTATTTGCATGAAATTATCAGCCATTCTTAGAATAATTAAATTTAGTAAATGGTACTCCTTGATGTTTAGTTAATCTCCAAGCATTATTATATTGAACTGTGTTCCAGTATGATGGGTCGTTATAACTACCAGTAACCCATTCATTAGAGTATGTATAACCTCCAGAACCTCCGTCATATTGCTAAGTTCTTTGATAAGAATAGTTGTTAGCAGCTGACGAGTTAATAGAAGTAGTAATATTATTTACTCCAGCATTATCTCCAGAACCTACTATATTAGACCATACAGATGGGAACTAGTTGTTAGCTCTAGAATATGCAATAGAGAAAATTGGAGTTGTTAGCACTCCACCTCCATTGGCAACTGAGGTACTAATAGGCTATCTTACTGTATCTCCAGTATTGAAATTACTTCCAGAGACACTATAACCTCTATAGTAAATAATTCTAGAGAACTCAGCTACTGAAGGAGCATACCAATTACCTTTCTTATAAGCTGAATTTAGAGTTTCTCCATCCTTTACAGACGGTTCATATACCTACATACTATAGAAGTATGGATATAATAGACAGCTCATAATATCTGTTCCAGAAGCATTGGTCCATACTGTCTGAATAGCTTCACATAGATTATTTAAGTTAGACTTAGATTCTATGTAGTATTCCCATGAAGTACTACCTCCTGAAGAAACTTGTTTTCTGCTAATATAAGGCTTACAAGCTGAGTTATTATACAAAATAGGAAGTAACTTACTATTTACATGATTAATATATAATTCAGTATCAGACTTACCAGCAAATGCTGTATTTACCTGTATGTTGTAGGTAGATACATTAATATTATTAATTAAGTTAGGAGTAGCAGTACCAGAAACAGTTTCATAATTAGAAACAGACACGCTAGACAAATAGGCTTGTACCTAATACAGCTGTTGTAATATCTATTCCTGAGAACCAGAATTTCCATCTGCACTATATCCTAAGTAGTAAGACTTTTCTTCATCAGTGTATTCCTTACCAATGATGTAAACTACTCCAGACGTATCATCACTTTCATCCTTTGCATACACTAGACCAACTAAAGTCTTAGTAGCATCAAATGAGCTAGTAAACGTACCATCAGCATATGCAAAGTCTCCAAGCTAAGGAGCCTTCCAAGCGAAGCTTACTTTAACAGTTTTTCTAATGGGAGTTCCACTATTAGCAACCTTCATACTAATAGTTACTGTAGCAGTACTACTAGATTCCTTCTTCAAGGTAATAGCACCAGTCTAATCAATAGTAGCAATATCAGTTGATACTCCTGACATAGAGTAAGTAATATCTAAGTATCCATTTACTGATGGATTATAAGGGTTAGTTCCAGATTTTATTTCAACATCATTACCAGAATCTACTGTAATGTCAAATAGGTTTTGACGAACAATAGTTCCGGATTCTCCAGCCTAGTAATATACAGAAACTTCCCCTGCACAACTAAAGTCTAGGATTTCAGCACTTTGGAAATGGATTCTAATCTTAGAAGAACTAGAAATGTCTCCAAATGTATTAACTAATAACTGCTTTGTAGCAAAGCTAATAGCCTTCAACTAAGTGCTTCCTGCAGTATTTACAATGTAAATATCTCCAGTTAAGTTACAAGTATTAGTAAGAATCATCTTTCTTAATGCATCTTCTGTTATATACAGATTAGCATTTCTAATAGTTACTGACTGAAGGGCATTGCAGTTAATTAACTATTCGCAGAAATTAGCTACATCAAAACTTCCTACATTATCACAGTCAATATATACTGTTGATAAATTATTCAATCCTTCAAATGTAATATCAGTCAATCCTGGATTATCATAGATTCTAAATGTTTCTATAGTATCAGGAAGAATTACATTCTTTAGTCTACCAGTTTGTGGGAATACTACGCTCTTAGTAGTAGTCTTAGAGAAGTCTATAGTCTCTAACTTTAAGAACTTAGACAAATCCATTTCTGTAGGAAGTGTCATATTTCTAAGAGTTAAGCTCTCTAACACTGGGAATGAAGGAGTAAATAAGCTGATAGCTAAGTCCGGATAATCGCTTGGGAATAGACTAGTATAATCGTCTAACTAAGCATTATCAATTTGGAACTCAGTAGTTCTAGCAAAATCTGCATCAATAGTAGACATCTTTAAACCTAAAATATTTAACTTCTTATATAAAGTAGTTAAGTATATACCTTGGTTAATTGCAGGATCTCCTTGATTGATTTCGGCTGTATAACTATTTCCTGTCTATGCTAAATTCTTAATTGCATCAAAGTTAGATGTCTAGAAATTAGATAGATAAAGGTTTTTACCGTTGTAATGATAAACAGGATAGCAATCCTAATATGGTTCAAACTCCATTCTTAATCTCAGAGTATCACCACTACCTGCAGAACTTGCAGTTCTCAGTGCAATAGCTCCTAAAGAAGTCTATGCATAAGTAGAAAGGAATGCAAATCTCTTGGTCATGAACTATTTCTCACAAGCTAAGCAAGAGCCGTGGCTTTGTTCGATAGGTTCAATCTCGTTGTTACTATAATATGAAAGTACCTTAGAATTTTTAATAGCCTAAGCATTTTCATAATATATCTTAGCTGTATGGTTATATGCTACTGCTGGGAACGTTTCTTGAACATTAAAGAACACTTTATAGAAGTAATTTGATTTATCTTCCATACTGTTACTGTTCTTAAATGCAGTATTTATAACACTTGCTAAATATGTTTTTATTTCAGATTCGAAACATTGGTCAAACATATAGAAGAATACATTGTTAGCATCTCCCCAATATACTGAGTCAGCCTCTCTGTAGGAAGTCTCTAGCAAATTATAAGGCTTAGACTGAAGACCGTTATTATCAGTTACTAAAATAGTATCTAAGTCGTCTCCAATAAGTCTAACTAGATAATCCCCCTTACCACTCTCAACAAATTCTCCTTCTTTGTTTTCTTCTCTTAGTTTTCCAATAATTTGGAAATATGTATTTTTAGCTCTATTGTCAGTTCCAGATACAAACTTAATAAAAGCCTAGTGGAAAGCAATATCATTTACATCTATGTAGTTCTTAATTCCTGTAATGAAATTAGCTTTCATTGCATCTAATGCAGCAGGAATGCCTAAAGCGCTACTTGTTCCAGCTAACTCGTAGATATTAGCTCTAGCCCATCCAGTAGCAGATTCATAGCTTACTCCCGCACATACCCAAGTTCCGTTAATATCATCGTAACGATAAATATCTCCGGACTTATGACTAGTTGGATTTAGCGTACAAGTACTAGCTGTTACAATGTACTTTTTAGTTACATCCCATCCAGAAGGACTAGTAGCGCTTGTCTGAACCATGTTGTAATCATGTGTATAAACGAAGTCGTAGAACTCTCTAAACTTCTTTAAAGATTCATGTACTGATTCAGCAAATTGGAAGTATGTCTTTCCACTATCATTTTCTACTTCTTCACAACCATAATCAATATCCCAAGCTCCTCTCTAGTCATATACAACAGATTCATCTTCGATTAGAAGATTATCCCAAGGACGAAGTAAAGAATTAGCATAAGTTATAGTTGGTTGATTAGTTAGTCCATAAGTATCTTCTCCAAGTACACCAGAGGCTCTTTGAAGCGCCTACCAAGGACGTCTAAAGTTTACAGATGGGTCAGTGTTTTCACCACCTTCTAGCATTAGATATTCAGGAGTTATATCTTCGTCATATCCACTGGAAGCATCGTCTCCTTTACCTGCTCCCCAAGTTTGGAATCCCATAAATTTGATAGATTCATCATTATCTAACAAATCTGCTAGTTCTATAGTAGAAACATCTTCTAAATCAGTTTCCCAATAGAAGTATAGGAATGGTTCTTCATGTACGGCTTTCTGTCCTCCTGAAATTAAATTTCCTCTAGATTCCTTATAGGCATCATCAAATAATTTACAAGAACCAATCTTATGAGACTGCATAGAAGAAGCAAAGTTTACTTTACCTACTAATTTAGTTATCTTATATGCAGTGGTATCTTGCTATCCATCATAAGGAGGCATTACATAGTAACCCTTCGTAGAAGAAGCATCTTCTCTAAACGTATTAGTATCTGTATCTAACTAGGAGTATGGAGTAAACGGACTCTTTATTTTCTGTCCTTCCTAATCCTTTAATTTATTTAAAGCATAGGTAACATTCCAAATTAGATATCTCATTGCAGAGGAACCTTGTCCCTTTACTTGACCATGAGTTAATCTACCTCCGTATAAGTTATTAACAGAAGAGTTAGCATAGTTAACGAATAAAGTTACTGGAGAATTTTTCTATGCTGTTTCTTGTGGAGGAGTTTCATTATCTTCACCTCCCCAAGCTCTATGTGGGAATTTAGCTCCAGTCGGGAATACATATACTAAAGTATTATATTTACTATTAGCTCTACTAAAAGAGATTTCTCCATTAGTTCCAAGAATATCATTCTTGTCGAAGAACTCTTCTTTAGAGGTCTTTTCTTTCAAGAAAGAAAGATAATTTTTCTAAACCTGATTAAAAGTAAGAGCAGTACTATTATATACTCTGAATAGATAAAAATCAATATCAGCAGTTGTAGGATTAATCTATAGTGCTGCAGAAGCAAACGTATTAAGTTCAGAATCTGTTAAAGAAATTTCTCTATCAATTACTCCATTCACATATATTCTAACTAAGTTAATGCTAGTAGTAGGAGCTGCCTAATCAAAAGCACTCTAGAAGCTAGCTAGGAAGTTCGGATAGTAAATATCACTCTTAGAGATAACAAAGCCTTTCTATACAGTTACTAATACATGAGTCTCTACCCCTTCTTGGAATTGAGCATTTCTAGCATTAAATAAATCGTTATCCTCAGTATTCCAACAGAATTGAGTAGGTCTCAACTAGAAGTTTCCTATTGTAGCTATTGGTTTGCTCTCATCACTAATGTTATAAGTTTTAAATCCTAATTCAATAGTGAAATTATTTCCTAATCCTAAACTTAGAGGTGATTTTAGTATAGGATTATCCTGTGCAGATACTTTAAATATTGTACGCCCATCTTCTTCCTACCATCCGTCTGACGATTCCAAATCTGATATTACCGTAGCCGGATTTGAACCAGTGGCATATTCGTCAGTAACAAAAATATCATTTAAGTAGCCTTCAATCTAGTCAAAGTTCTTAGAAGGAGCTATATCCTACGAATATATAAATTCTGGATTCACTGCCTCTACTCTCATAGTTTTGAAGTTGCTTGTATAGGCGGTAGTCTATCCTAAACTATTAGTAAATACAGTATAGAACTTATAGTAAGTATCATCTACTTTAATTACTAAATATTTTTCAGAATCGCTACTATTTATCTCTATATACTTTTTATACGAAGTGTCGTAGACTCCCTATTCATTGTAAGATGAAGCACTAATAACTTCATATTTCATGATTTCAGTAGGATTCATACTTTCAGAGTCTGGCATTTCATTCTCTAGATAAGTAGTTATAGCCATAGAGCTATTATCTGGGCTAAATACTGTTAACTCATATAGAGTAGCTACGCCATTGTTCGCAATACCATTGCTTACTCCATTAATAGCAACGATTGTTTCTACGCAATTATATGTATAAATAATATCTACATAAATATAGTCTGTATAAATAGAACTCTCAGTATTATGGACTGCCTTTACAGCTAATTGATTAAGTCCTGAGGTTAAACTGGAATAATTCAATACCCCTCCACTTGTAGAAAATGCAGAGCCGTTATTAAATCCCTCTAAGTGATAATTGCTAGTTGTTCCTCCAGTTAGAGAGAAATTAACTAGGTTGTTACTTAAGACAACTTCCCCGTTGTAATTAAGAGTGATTACTTCGGTAGTAATTGGAAGGTCTAAAGTATCTTCTACTTCAGGGTCATCTATTACCTGAGCAGTAATTTTCTTAGCAGACTAAGTTTTAGTAAATAACTCAGTAATATCTATCCAAGCTAGAGTATCAATTAATTCCTCTAATGATACATTAACTCCAGTAATTGCTCCAGTAGAAGGATCAATAATACACTAGTTATATTTAATATTGTTTACTCTAAATGTTCCAGATTGAGTTCCATAACTAATCTTAACATTGAAAGGTCCAATTCTATCTGTTGTTACAGAAGTAGTAGCAACGGCGTACATTGCAATACCAACCTTAACATTTCTATCAGAGTTATATTGCATCAAAAGAGAACTATTAGCCTCAGTATAGATTTTGTCAGTCTTATTGTCTAACATTACTCCATACACCATAATACCATAAGAGTACGTGGGAGGAATAACTGATACTTCAGTTTCTACCTTATCTCCATTACTCTTAAGAAGAGTAAGGATGCTAGTAGAAGAATCATACGATGCATCTACTATATCCTATCCCTCTGTCTTCTCTATTTTTCGGCTTATGAAATCCTCAACCTCCATTCCAGAATGTCCATCCCATTCTGTTGCTAAATCTGTAATCTGATTAGGTAAATTTTCAAATTTTGCCATTTTTTACAAATCAATTATTTTTCCATGAATCATCTTTTAACCAAGGTCTGTCTTGTAGCCAAGTTCCGCTACCAAAACAGCTTCTAACAGCATCGTATACGGTAAGCCAGACTAACTACGACCCTTTATATATAGCTCCAATGTTCTTTTGTACTCTTTGCTAAACTTGTTCTACAAGTTCTAGAATATCTTTTTGGACCTGTAATATTAACTTACCATTTCTATATATCATATTTTAGCAAAATCTTCTTTGACTTTAGCTTTTATCTATTTTAATATGTTAAGATATTCTTTATATTCGTTAATAACTTCAGAGTCAGAAATAAGATTTTCTGAATAACTATTATATGAATTGATTAAATCAAATTCTTCATCAACCGTAAGGAATCTTCTAACTATAGCTTTTACACAATCTTTATAATTAGGCTATCCGTTTATTAATACCTATATAAAACTATAGTAAGTTTTTTCTTTTACGGTATTATCTAAATCAGATACTTTAACACTAATTTCTTTTATATCATAGTTATAGTAATAAGTACCGTTCCCAAGTTTTTGGATTGTCTAAGGATAAACGTCCATTTGTATTCTATTCGGCTCTAACATAAGGTGTTATTTTAAAATTTATAGGAAATTTGTATCTAAGCAAAGAATAGTGTAATCTCCTATTCTTACTTTTAAAATAGTAGGGTTTATTGTTATACATGAAATGCACTCGAAAATGATTGTCATAATCAACAACCTCTACAATGTGAATATATTTATTATAAAACTTAGATATGTTAACTTCTTTTCCATTCCAGTTAGAGAATTTCAATCCAGTTAACTCCTCTACCTTTCTCAGCAAGTTCTTAGAGTTGCAAAATTTCATCCATCCAAAATAAGACCTCATTCTTCTATTCAATTCATCTTTATCAATCTTATTCTATTTATATAGATTTATAAGCCTAAACATCCTCATTTTTATAGATTTTCTCAGTAGAACATGAGTATGATAGAATTTATAGCCTACGAAATCAATACCTCTGCTTTCTACAGGGAATATTTGATAATTAGGCTTCAACTCTAGGTTAAGAACCTGTTTCAAATATAGTTTTATAGATACTAATACATTTCTCAAATAATTCTTGTCATTACCAAGAATCACAATATCGTCAGCATATCGAAAGTAGTACTTACATTTTAACTCCTCTTTTACCCAGTGGTCAAAATATGTCAGATATAAATTTGCAAAGAATTGTGGTAGATAATTTCCAATAGGAACTCCCTTCGCTGAATAAATTATTTCTTTCAACAGTTTTAATAGTTTTTTATCCTTTATCTTTCTCTATAACATTTCGTATAAAATGTCGTGAGTTATAGAAGGATAGAATTTTTTTATATCCATTTTCAAGCAATACTTTGTTTCTTCTGGATGTTTCTATAACACCTTAAACAAATCATACTCTACTTTATGAATACCTCTATTTCGTATAGAGGAATATGTTTGGTCTATAAATATACTAGTCCAAATAGGCTCCATAATATTCATTATAGCATGGTGAGTTATTCTATCTGGATAGTATGGAAGTCTAAAGATTAATCTTTCTTTAGGTTCGTATATTATAAAGGTACTATATTCAGAGGTTTGATAAATCAAATCCCTTAACTTATCGGATAATTCCTTATTTTCTTTTAATCTATTCTTATCATGCTGCTTGATTCCACATCTAATAGACTTATTTCTTCTAGCTTTATCGTCAGCTAGTTCGATGTTATCTTCAGCGTATACTTTCTCGTGCAAATATCCTACACGTTTCAATTTTTTATATATTTCATCGGAAGCGTTCGAGAATTAACCTACTAACACCCTTCATTCAACACTACGTTATCTTTTGCCTAGAGGCAAGGATATTACTTAGCAAAC
>OLRY01001320.1_pt1 | contig 23993 bp, 16 predicted proteins | sample 1672541 | NCBI WGS metagenome assembly OLRY01 (sample SAMEA3136697, study PRJEB25190) | human gut metagenome | biome: human gut; feature: human-associated habitat; material: faeces | place: Austria | collected 2013 | reverse complement strand
TCTTATATTTGATATTTTATATTTAATAATGTATCCATTTCATGTTTTTATAATAGAACAGAACGCTGTAATTGTCAATAGTAATTTACCAATTCAGCGTTCTGCATATTCTTTTTGATATTTTATTGTGCATATATAACAAATCCCCGCTGGCAGCGGGGAAGTCATATCTTTTTACTAGTATCTTGTCAGTACATCATTCATGCTTCGGATAATATGAAATACCATCTTCTCCCCCGCCTGCTTCGGGTCCCCGCTTTCAAGGGCTGCCAGGATCTGTCGGTGCTCTTCCTGGGAATTTCTGGCGTATTCTTCTTCTGTGGACTTTAAGCCCATGGAAAGACCGTTCCACATTTCAGACAGCATTGTTTTTAACTTTTCATTTCCTGCTGCTGTCCAGATCTCATAGTGGAAGGACTGGTTATAGTTAGAATAACTGCTGGAATCTTTTTTCTCCAGTGCCTCATCTGCCATTTCCAGGCAGTTTCTTATAGCAGAAAGATCTGCTTTTCTCTGACAGCAGAGCACACAGGCCGCACTTTCAAGCGCCGCTCTTATTTCATAGTGCTCTCTTATGGTTGTTTCATTTAAACCAAGGACAGCTGCGCCCTTGTTCTGTTTTAAGTCAATGAGGCCATCTCTTGCCAGTATCTGAAATGCCTCACGCACCGGTGTAACGGATACACCTAACTGCTGGGCAGTTGCTTCCAGTGTAATAACTTCTCCTTCACCGATCTGCTTTGAGATAATGGCTTTTCGCAGTGCAGAAGCCACCCGTTCCCTTGCAGGCAGCAATTTAATTGGTTTTAATGTAACCATAACTCTTTAATCCCTCCCCTTATGGATAGCAGCCAGTTTCACTGCCATTTTTTCAAAATATTCCTCTAACTGTCCGGCTCCTTCTTCTGTTTTTCCAGCCTTCCAGTTTTCTATACTCTTACTTAATAAGATCTCTTCCTCTGTTTTCTCCCGGACATTTCCCCAGACACCTTCCGGGTTCCGTCTGGATATAACAAAATAAAGGTAGATCTCCGTTATCGTCTCCAGATTTTTTCTGGAAAGACTGTAAGGGTAGTTGCGCCAGATCTCCCTGTGAAAATTCAATTCCCTATCAGGAAGACTGCTTCGTTCTTCTTCCTCTAAATTCTGTAAAAATTCAAGTTCTAATCTACAGCCTGTTTTTAAAATATGGCGGAAGTAGTCTTCTGTGAGAGATGCCACCCGCACATGATTATTAGGCAGACGATCGATCAATCCCTGATACTCCAACAAGATCAGAGCTTCTCTTACCGGCATCCGGGATACTCCCAGACTTTCTGCCAGCTCATTCTGTGTCATCTCACTGCCGTCAGGTATATTTCCCGCCAATATCTCATCCCGCAGAAGTTCTACAATACTGCCCTGCTTTTTCTTATTTCCAATATATTCCATTTAGTCTGTCCTCACTTTTCAAGTCTCCAAGATCCAGATCCACCAAAACCATATTCTGGCATAAACTGCTACTGTAATCTCTTCTTAAAATATCCTTCCGCACAGTAGATCGCACCGCATGGATTGTGTGCCAGCACACGGTCCTTTGCCACCAGTGTAGTCACCATTTGTTTGGAATATTTGTAAAACATAGAGTCATGTCCTACGCAAAGTCCCAGCGCAATGTTAAACTCTGTTTCCTGGGAATTTAAAAATTCGGCCTGGGCAATTGGGTTGCACATTGGTTCAAATGCATCTGCATTGACCTTCTTTTCTTTCGGAATTCCTACCGACTCCTTTGGAAAACCACCGGTCTTACAGATCACAGATACCACATCAAAGCCCTGGGCTGTAAAAAGATCTGCCACAACACGCGCCTCTTTTCGCAGTCCCCTGCAAAATGCCAGTCCTATTTTTTTATAACCCATTTTTTTACAAAATTCCACTGTTTCTTTTAATCTCGGCCATTGGCAATAGCCTTCCCCTTCGATCTCAGAACAACTTACATAAAATTCGTGATTTTCCTCTAAGGCATATTTCTCATAAGCCCCATCCATTTTTTCTTTTTCCCGCATAGGACAGTTTTTTGGCATTTTCTCTCTTACAGCCGGATCCTGCGATCCACATGCTAATACATTACATTTTGCACAAGTATACATAGTTTCTCCCCTGACTTTTATTTTTTTCTGATACCGGATTGTTCCGCGCTTTGCGCTCCCACAATCACATTTAATATTGTATCCATTTTTTGCATAAAAGTAAAGAGCAGACATAACCGTTGATCCGGTTTGTCTGCTCTATTGCTTTTATTTTTATTTAAAATGCAAAAAACTTATCATGAACTGCCTGAACAGCCCGGTCTGCATCCTTCTTATCTACCAATACAGAGATCTTGATCTCACTGGTAGAGATCATATTGATGTTAATGTGGGCATCATACAGTGCCTCAAACAGCTTTGCTGCAACACCCGGATTGTTGATCATACCGGAACCCACTACGGAAACCTTGGCAATATCTGCGTTTGTCTCCAGTCTTGCAAAACGCAGTTCAGCCTTGTGGGACTCTAACAGCTCTGCTGCCTTCTTAAGATCTCCTTCTGCTACTGTGAAGCAGATATCCTTTCCTTCTTCATGGCCAATGCCCTGAAGGATAATATCTACATTAATGTGGTTCTGTGCCAGTAAAGAGAATACCTTGAAAGAAGTTCCTACTTCATTTGGCACTCCTACCAGTGCGATCCTTGCAATATCTTTATCTTTTGCTACGCTGCTGACTGCTGTCTTTTCCATGCGTTTTGCTACCCCTTTCACTTTTGTACCTGGATGACCGGTAAAGCTGGATAATACTTCCAGTTTTACATTATATTTCTTTGCCAGTTCTACAGAACGGTTGTGAAGCACCTGTGCTCCCAAAGTTGCCAGTTCCAGCATCTCATTATAAGTAACTTCATCCAGCTTTCTTGCGCCCTTTACATGTCTTGGGTCTGCTGTGTATACACCATCTACATCTGTGTAGATCTGGCACAGGTCTGCTTCCAGTGCTGCTGCCAGTGCAACTGCAGAAGTATCAGAACCGCCTCTTCCCAGTGTAGTGATGTTCTGGTTTCTGTCTACTCCCTGGAAACCGGTAACGATCACAATCCGCTTCTGGTCCAGCTCTGCCTCCAGACGCTCTGTATCGATCTTTTTGATCCTTGCATTCTTTGCTGCCGTATCTGTAAGTATCCCTGCCTGCCAGCCGGTAAGAGAAACCACCGGATACCCCAATGCTTCAATAGCCATGGCACAAAGTGCAACGGAGATCTGTTCTCCTGTGGATAACAGCATATCCATCTCCCGGTTGGAACCTTCCGGATTAATTTCTTTTGCTTTTTCAATCAGATCATCTGTAGTGTCACCCTGAGCAGAAAGCACAACCACTACCTGATTTCCTGCTTTGTACGTATCAGTGATGATCCTTGCTACGTTACGAAGACGCTCTGTATCTGCTACAGAGGTACCGCCAAATTTCTGTACGATCAACCCCATTTTCATTTTCCTTCCTGTATCTATTTCTGCTTAAATCAGCTTCATTTTTCTAAAAAGTCAGTTCTTATTTTAGCCTTTTTTTGTCCGCTTGTCCAGTACATATAACAATATTTGTCTTTATACAAAACACTGCAGAAGTAATTTTTCTCCTGCAGTGTTTTGATCAACCTTTATTTACTTTTCCAGATTTTTCCATTTAAAGTTAGGTACAACATCGGACCACTTGTTGATACCGATCAGGGATTTTGCAAACTCACTTGCCTCTAAAGTAGAGTTCTTTTTGTCAATATCCCTGAATACCTGCCAGATCTTTCTCCTCTTTGTAGCTTCGATCAGATTTGGCTTGCTCATATCGCACTCCCACAGGCCTAATTTCAGTCCATCTTTTGCCTCTGAAGGAGCATCTACCTGACGGCTTAAGGTATAAGCATCAATATATGGGTTGCTGTCTACCAGATAATAGGAATAAGCAAAGGCTGCTGCCTGAAGCTCCGGAACATCTCCCCTGGTCGGACTGTAAGCTGTAAAACCCTGTTCTGTAAGGATAATGTGGCGCACATGACCGGACGGTGTCTTTAATGCCTCCTGGCAGAAATAATCAGTCAGCACATTTAAGTTGGCAAAGTTGATGACCGGTGAATTAAAGTCATTTTTAACCAGTCCTGTTGCCTGGGCGTCATCCCAAAATACAGGATCGATCAGCGGACATGGATATGGATGATAAGCCAGTCCCCATTCCATCTGTCCCTGGTTATTGGCAATGGAGTTAAAACTGTCAATGATCTCTTTTCCGCCGTATTTTAACTGGCCATCCATTTCATTCATCCAGTTATAACTAAGGGAAAGATATACTCTGTCATTTGCATTGGTACTCTTAATTGCTGTGTAGCATACACGGAATGCCTTTTCGTAGGTCTTCACATAATTGGTCAGATCCATAGGCCCCATGTAGTTCCATTCCTGGTTTTCGATCTCATTTCCAATGATCCAGTTTGAAACTTTTCCGTAATTGGCATTCTTGCCGCTGTAATGATCTGCCAGGAATGCGGAAATTGCCTTTAACTGCTCAAAACCAGCCTCATTGGTGGCATTAAACATGTAATAATATGCACTGGAGGTTTTCTGTACCCCTGGAATAAACAGATTGGAGGTCGTATCGCTCCAGTCATTTAAGAGGATGGCATTTACAACCATTCCTTTTCCGGAATAAGCGCTGATGACCTTATCATAATCTTCTACAATGCCTTTGTTAAAATGATAAGTCTTGCCCTCATACTGGAAATCAATACCGGATCCCATTAATCTGGAAACTGCGATATTGGTGGTCACATACTTTACACCCAGGTCAAAGGCATCATCCAACATGTTCAGCTCAATGTTTAAGCCCTTTTTTGTCAAAGGTTCCTTAAAAGCTTCTGTATTCTTTGCCACGATCTCAGGATTGGTAATATAATGAGGTTCGCTGACTGCCTTGTAAGTACCGTCTTCCTTTACTGCCAGCACAAATTTGCTGTAAAGACAGTCGGAACCATCTCCTTTGTTAAAAGGAACGGTAACGGTAGTGGCGCCGGATGCATTTGCCGAAGTAAGATAGTCGCTGCGGCTTCCCAGATCATCCTGGTAGGTAGGCTGCTCGAACACATACACCTTGCCATCGGTTCCTTCTGTACTGCCACTGCTGTTTAAAGCGATCTCAACGTTCTGTTTATCATCGGTTATCTTACAGGATGTGATCTGTCCGGAAACTTCTGCAGCCAGGGCATTAAATGCACTGGTCCCCAGGGCAAGAACACCCGTTCCAAGAAACAGAGCCGCTGCACAAAGGAAACCTGCAGCTCCTGATCTTTTATAGTTTTTCATTCTTTCTGCCTCCCATATTCTGTCAGATTTTTTACAACCTACATCATACATAATCTAACTTATATTTTCAATTACGTTTTTATTACATTATCTTAATTTAAAAGGTTACTGTTCAGTCATAGGCTGGTTTTGCTCTTGACATTTTTTTCTCTCCGTTTATAATATTTTTAGACCTTTTGTATCTGCTTTCGGGCTGAGACGGTGTGAGGGGGAGCGCCCTGACACTGCGTACAAAAGAGAAGCGATGGGACTCCGTGTTTCGGATTGAGAGGATGCTAGTGAGCATCGACCGCCAATTACAGCTGTAAAACGGCGCCATCGCTATGTCTATTTTTTAACAGAGATTTGCCAAACGCGCCGTGTGGGTGCGTTTTTTTATTGCCATTTTCATAAGGCCTTTATTAAAAAACACCCCATTCCACATACAGCCAGAATGAGGAGAGGTAAACGATATGAAAAATTCAAAAACACATGTAACGAAACTTGTCTTTCTTGCCATGATGGTAGCTCTGGGAGTCGTGATCTCCCCGATCCTTCGTGTAGAGGGAATGTGTCCTATGGCCCATTTTATTAATGTAACCTGTGCGGTTATGCTTGGTCCCTGGTATGCTTTCGTGTGCGCTCTGGCTATTGGCATCATCCGTATGGTATGTATGGGTATCCCGCCTCTGGCTCTGACCGGTGCAGTATTTGGCGCTTTTCTTTCCGGTATGCTCTACCGCCTTTCCAAAGGCAAACTGGTATGTGCGTTCATCGGTGAAGTCATTGGAACCGGCATCATCGGCGCTATTGTTTCTTATCCTGTTATGACACTGATCTGGGGACGTACAGGTCTTACCTGGTTCTTCTATGTGCCATCCTTTATTGCAGGTACACTGATCGGAGGCAGCCTTGCTTTCATTTTCTTAAAGCATTTACAGAAAGCCCATATGTTATCCACATTCCAGACTGCTTTAGGCTCTCAGGTCTACACTAATACAGATACGGTTGTGAATGACTCTCTGGGAATTGCATTTTTAGGCTTTATCGGTTATCTTGCTTCCACAGTTGCCGTAAAACAGTTCGTTGCTGAACCTGGACCGGTTGCAGGAAGCATCAAATATATTGTTCTCCTTGCCTTTGTTGCAATGGCAGTGGTATACTGGAATACAAACAAGAAACATGCCTGATGTGCATACATGTGCAAAAAATATCCATTGCAAAATAAACGCTGTAACAGGCCTGCATGGTTCTGCTGCAGCGTTTTTATTATAAGGAGATCATCTCATGGACAATCGGAATGGTAATATAAATAAAGCTCAGCTCCTTTCCTGCTTAAAACAGGTTCGTGACCAACTTCATGACCAGGCACCGCTGATCCACTGCATCACACATCCCATTGTGGTCAACGACTGTGCCAACGCAGTTCTGGCCCTTGGAGGACGCCCTATTATGGCAGAACATCCTGCAGAAGTGGCGGACATTTCTGCCAGCGCAGCTGCCCTTACCGTCAGCCTTGGAAATATTACAGATGCAAGGGCTGAGTCCATGCTTCTGGCAGGAAAAGCCATCAAAAGAATGAAAGATGCTGAAAATGCAAAAAGAGCCTCTGTGATCGACCTGGTAGGGATCACATGCAGCCCTTTCCGCATGGAACTTGCAAAACGTTTTATTAAAGAATGTGAACCTGCTGTCATTAAGGGCAATGGCTCCGAAATACGTGCTATAGCGGGAACTGCCTTTCATGGTACCGGTGTGGACGTAAGTGCAGCTGATGCTGTCAGCGCAAAAAATCCTGATTCCGTCAAATCTATGACCTATATTGCAGGAAAACTGGCCCAGGAGACTGGTGCTGTAGTTATGGTCACAGGTGAAGTAGATATCATAGCATCCCCTGAAAATGAGATTGCCTATGCCATCTATAACGGCTCTCCCAACATGGCAAAAGTAACCGGCACCGGCTGTATGCTTACCTGCATTACAGGTACGTATCTTTCTGTCACAGACGCCCTTACAGCCTGTGTTTTGGCTGCACTCACGTTAGACTGTGCCGGAGAATGTGCCAATGCTGCAAAAGGCCTTGGAACCTATCATATTGAACTGGTTGACCAACTTTCCCTCATAAATGAGGCCAAGATTGCTCAGTTAGCAAATATACAGTTGCTGCAATAACGCTAAAGTAAATCATCATTACCATTTCGTTGCAAAAGCAACATTTTAGCGATTACTTCCATGATCCTTTAATTGCATAAACCCGGACATCATACATCCGCCTGCCGCCCCGGTCCCAAGGATCTGGGGCATTTTTTCTTCTGATATTCCACCAATGGCATACACAGGAATATTCACTGCCTTACATACATTTTCAAGAAATTCCAGTCCCCGCCCCGGCAGCCCTTTCTTGCAGTCAGTTTCAAAAATATTTCCTGCAAATATATAATCAACTCCCAGATGCTCTGCCTCTTTTGCGTCTTCTACAGAATGAACAGACGTACCAAGAAGGGTAAGCCCATCAGTCCGTCCCATCGTTTTAAGCATTTCTAAAGGCAAATGCAGCTTATCATATCCTAAATGCTTCACTACTTCTGGAAAACGATGCAAAATAAGGGTCGTCCCCTCCTTTTCGCATAATCTGATAACTGCCTTTGCCAGTTCTTCGTATTTTTCTTCTGCCAGATCCTTTTCACGCAGCACCATAGCTTTTGGATGAAGGGAAGCAACGTATGCAAGCTGCTTTATATATGCTTCGCTCCAGTCTGTCCCTGCGTTTATTTTCTCATTTTCATTACTTTCTCTTATCAGATTCCGGTTGGTTACTGCTATCATCTTTTCGTACATATCTTTCCCCTTTGGTCCAAAACACCATTTCAGGCACGCAGCCCCAGCTCCTTAGAAGCATTTTGTAGTAACAGACATGTCACTACAGCCCCTTGGCAGCATTTTCATAGTAAAAAAAGCTCCCGGAATTACTTCCGGGAGCCAAATCGTTTGAGCATAATGTCCATTCAGACATGTTGTATTACTTATATATAAATTCTGTAAAATTATTCGATGATAGATACAACTCTACCAGAACCTACAGTACGTCCGCCTTCACGGATAGCGAAACGAAGTCCCTGCTCCATAGCTACTGGATGGATCAGTTCGATTGTCATTTCTACGTTATCTCCAGGCATGCACATTTCTACACCTTCTGGCAGATCGCAAACACCTGTTACGTCTGTTGTTCTGAAGTAGAACTGTGGACGATAGTTGTTGAAGAAAGGTGTATGACGGCCGCCCTCGTCCTTGGTCAGAACGTAAACCTGAGCGGTAAATTTGTGATGGCAATGTACAGAACCTGGCTTGCACAGACACTGTCCACGCTCGATCTCAGTTCTCTGAACACCACGCAGCAGAGCACCGATGTTATCACCAGCCTCAGCGCTGTCAAGGAGCTTACGGAACATTTCGATACCGGTTACAACAGTCTTACGGGTATCTTCGTGAATACCAACGATCTCAACTTCGTCGTTCAGGTTCAGAGTACCACGCTCTACTCTACCAGTAGCAACAGTACCACGGCCAGTAATGGTGAATACGTCCTCTACAGGCATCAGGAAAGGCTTATCTGTTTCACGAACAGGATCTGGAATCCAGCTGTCAACTGCATCCATCAGTTCCATGATCTTATCGCCCCATGGTCCCATTGGATCTTCCAGAGCCTTCAGAGCGGAACCCTGGATGATAGGAGTATCATCGCCTGGGAACTCATACTCGTTCAGCAGTTCACGGATTTCCATGTCTACTAATTCAAGTAACTCAGGATCGTCTACCATATCGCACTTGTTCATGAATACTACGATGTAAGGTACACCTACCTGACGGGACAGAAGGATGTGCTCTCTAGTCTGAGCCATAACACCATCAGTTGCAGCTACAACCAGGATAGCGCCGTCCATCTGAGCAGCACCAGTGATCATGTTTTTAACGTAGTCAGCATGTCCTGGGCAGTCAACGTGTGCATAGTGTCTCTTCTCGGTCTGATACTCAACGTGTGCAGTAGAGATAGTGATACCACGCTCTCTCTCTTCTGGAGCCTTATCGATGTTCTCGAAATCTACCTTTTCGTTTCCAGCAACTCTTTCTGCCAGAACCTTGGTAATAGCAGCGGTCAGAGTAGTTTTACCATGGTCAACGTGTCCGATGGTACCAATGTTACAATGAGGTTTAGTTCTTTCAAACTTAGCTTTAGCCATTTTATAACGTCCTCCTTAATTTGCGCCCCTGTATATGTGCGGGGCTAATATAGTTAATGTCAGGCTATCAATCATTATATGATATTTCACCTTGATTTACAAGCCTTTTTTAGATTTTATACAGAGTCCTCCCCCGGCATATCACCAGGAGAAGATCTCTGTTATTGTTTGCATTTTCTATGCACAATTATTTCTTATGATCAGCAAGAACTTTCTCCTGAACGTTCTTTGGAACCTGCTCATATTTCTCGAAGAACATAGAGTAGTTACCACGACCCTGAGTTCTGGAACGCAGGTCTGTGGAGTAACCGAACATCTCAGACAGCGGAACATATGCCTTAACCATCTTACCACCGCCGATATCTTCCATACCTTCGATACGGCCACGACGGGAGTTGATATCACCGATTACATCACCCATGTATTCTTCTGGCATGGTAACCTCAACCTTCATGATCGGCTCAAGAAGAACTGGGTTGCCTTTCTGCATAGCATCCTTGAATGCCATAGAACCAGCAATGTGGAATGCCATTTCAGAAGAGTCGACTTCATGGTAAGAACCATCGTATACATCAGCGCATACACCCAGTACTGGGAATCCGCCAAGGATACCGGTCTTAGAAGCCTCTTCAATACCTTCGCCAACTGCTGGGATATATTCCTTAGGAATAGCACCACCAACAACGGAAGAAGTGAACTTGAAGGTCTCTTCTGCGTTTGGATCCATTGGTGTGAAGTGAACTTTACAATGTCCGTACTGTCCACGGCCACCGGACTGCTTAGCATACTTGCTGTCTACATCAACAGCCTTAGTAAAGGTTTCCTTATAAGCTACCTGAGGAGCACCTACGTTAGCCTCTACGTTGAATTCACGCAGCAGACGGTCTACGATGATGTCCAGATGTAACTCGCCCATACCGGAGATAATGGTCTGACCAGTTTCTTCGTCGGTACGAACACGGAAAGTAGGATCTTCTTCTGCCAGCTTTACAAGAGCATCGCCCATCTTATCCTGGCTTGCTTTTGTCTTAGGCTCGATAGCGATATCGATAACTGGCTCTGGGAATTCCATAGACTCCAGGATTACTGGATGCTGTTCATCACAGATGGTATCACCAGTTGTGGTATTCTTGAAACCAACGGCTGCAGCAATATCACCGGAGTATACACGATCAAGTTCGTGTCTCTTGTTTGCATGCATCTGAAGGATACGTCCTACACGCTCCTTCTTATCCTTTGTAGCATTCAGTACATAAGAACCGGATGCTAAGGAACCGGAATAAACACGGAAGTAAGCTAACTTACCAACGAATGGGTCAGTCATGATCTTGAATGCAAGAGCAGCGAATGGCTCTTCATCAGAAGAATGACGTACTACTTCGTTGCCGTCCAGATCCACACCCTTGATAGATGGGATATCGGTTGGTGCAGGCATATATTCAAGGATCGCATCCAGAAGCTTCTGAACGCCCTTGTTACGATAAGCGGAACCGCAGCATACAGGAATAGCTGTACACTCACAGGTTGCCTTTCTTAATGCTTTCTTTAATTCATCTACAGATGGCTCTTCACCTTCCAGATACTGCATCATCAGATCATCATCCAGCTCGCAGATCTTCTCGATCAGCTCGGTGTGATATAACTCAGCATCATCCTGCATATCTTCTGGGATATCGCAGATAGCAATATCTTCGCCCTTATCATCGTTGTAGATGTAAGCCTGCATCTCGAACAGGTCGATGATTCCCTTGAATTCATCTTCCTTGCCGATTGGCAGCTGTAAAACGATTGGATTCTTGCCCAGACGGGTCTTGATCTGCTCTACTGCGCCGTAGAAGTTTGCACCAAGGATGTCCATCTTATTAATGAATGCCATACGTGGTACATTGTAAGTATCAGCCTGACGCCATACGTTCTCAGACTGAGGCTCAACGCCGCCCTTTGCACAGAAAACACCAACAGCGCCATCCAGTACTCGCAGGGAACGCTCAACCTCAACGGTGAAGTCAACGTGTCCTGGGGTATCGATGATGTTGATACGATGCTCTAATGCTCCAGCCTTTGGCTTGCAGTGATCCTGCAGAGTCCAGTGGCAGGTAGTAGCAGCGGAAGTGATGGTGATACCTCTTTCCTGCTCCTGAGCCATCCAGTCCATGGTAGCAGTACCTTCATGAGTATCACCGATCTTATAGTTTACACCAGTGTAATACAGAATACGCTCAGTCAGTGTGGTCTTACCAGCATCGATATGAGCCATAATTCCGATATTTCTGGTTCTGTCTAATGGATATTCTCTTCCAGCCAAGGGATTTTCCTCCTTAAAATTGTGAAAAAGGGAAATCTGCAATTAGAAACGGTAGTGAGCAAATGCCTTATTTGCTTCTGCCATCTTATGCATATCTTCTTTCTTCTTTACAGATGCGCCAGTGTTGTTAGCTGCATCCATGATCTCGTTTGCCAGTCTCTCTTCCTGAGTCTTCTCGCCTCTCTTACGGGAGTACAGAGTGATCCAGCGAAGTCCAAGAGCCTGTCTTCTTTCTGGCTTAACTTCGATCGGCACCTGATAGGTAGCACCACCGATACGTTTTGCCTTTACTTCCAGAACTGGCATGATGTTGTTCATTGCTTCTTCAAATACTTCGATAGCGTCTTTTCCGGTTGTCTCAGCAACACGATTGAAAGCGCCGTATACAATTTTCTGTGCAACACCCTTCTTGCCGTCTAACATGATGTTGTTGATCAGCTTGGTTACAACCTTATTGTTGTAGATTGGGTCTGCCAGAACGTCTCTCTTCTGAGTATGTCCTTTACGTGGCACGTTACTTCCCTCCTTAATATGCTGCTTCGGAAACATTTCCTCAGCAGGTTTACATTAACTCGTCGGTACTCACATGTTTCCATAAAATGTGTTCGTGCGCGGTCTATATATTTTCCTGCAACCACAGGTTCAATATCACAATCCGGCACAACAAAGCAGTCCAGTATTAACTGACTGCAGTCACTTTACTGCTGTTAGTGATTCCAGTTTTAAATTTTAATTACTTTTTGTCTTTTGGTCTCTTAGCGCCGTATTTGGAACGAGCCTGCTTTCTGTTAGCAACACCTGCTGTATCCAGTGTACCTCTTACGATATGATATCTGGTACCTGGCAGGTCCTTTACTCTTCCTCCACGGATCAGAACAACGCTGTGCTCCTGAAGGTTATGACCTTCTCCTGGGATGTAGCTTGTTACTTCGATACCATTGGAAAGACGTACTCTGGCGATCTTTCTAAGTGCAGAGTTAGGTTTCTTAGGGGTAGCAGTCTTAACAGCGGTACAAACGCCACGCTTCTGTGGTGCAGATACGTTTGTTGCCTTCTTCTGTAAAGAGTTATAACCCTTCTGCAGAGCTGGTGCGGTAGACTTCTTTGCGCTGGTCTGTCTTCCCTTTCTTACTAACTGGTTAAATGTTGGCATCCTTTTCACCTCCTGTGATATTGACTGTTGGTTGCTGTGTCTTTCAGCTTGTTGTTATGCAAAGAGCAAAGCGCTTTGCACACACTTTTTTATTATAGCATGGTGAAAAAATCTGTCAAGTGGATTTTTTCAAATATTTTTGAGCTTTTCCAAATATTTTCAACTTTATTTTTCCCATGTTTTTAAAGGCCTATTCATTTATGCATTCAGGTAATCCAGGGCAAACTGTACATAGATACCGGTGCCATGATATAACACATCTTCATCTACATCAAAAGCAGGATGGTGATGGGCAGCGATAATGCCTTTTTCTTCGTTGCGGCAGCCAAGATAACCGAAGACGCCTGGTACGGTTTCCATATACACGCTGAAATCTTCTGCTCCTGTCATCTTCTTTAACGGGATCAGGGTATCTTCTCCCATTTCTTTTGATGCGGCTCCTCTTGCGATCTGTACCAGATCTTCATGGTCATTGATCAGTGGGCTTGGACCAAAGTAATAATCTACTTCTGCGCTGCAGCCATATCCCTTTACTACCGGCTCTACTACACTTTTAATCACTTCCGGCATGCTGTTTCTGAATTCTCTGTTAAATGCACGAACCGTTCCTGTCAGTTCTGCCTGGTCTGCAATGATATTTTCCTTGGTTCCGCCATTGAAGATACCTACTGTAACCACCAGTGCATTAAACGGATTGTTGATACGGCTTGGAATGGTCTGTAATGCCTGGATAGCTGCTGCTCCTGCGATAATAGCATCTTTTCCTTCATGAGGAGCACTTCCGTGACTGGATTTTCCATGGATTTTAATGGTAAAACGGTCGCTGCAGGCCATACGCTCGCCGGACTCAAAATTTACCTTTCCGGCAGGAACTGCAGACCAGATATGCATACCGAAAATGGCATCTACTCCTTCAAGGGCACCTCTCTTTACATATTCTTCGGACTTTCTTCCTATTTCTTCTGCCATCTGGAAGATCAGCTTTACAGTACCATGGATCTCATCTCTGTGAGCGCTTAAGATCTTTGCTGCTCCTAATAACATAGAAGTATGGCAGTCATGTCCGCAGGCATGCATTACTCCCGGATTTAAACTGCAGTAGCTTTTTCCCGGGTTCTCTGTAATAGGAAGGGCATCAATATCTGCACGCAACATTACCGTCTTTCCAGGCTTGTCTCCCTTAATGGTTCCTACACAGCCTGTGATCCCTTCAAATTCCTGTACTTCCACGCCCATTTTTTCCAGTTCTTCTTTAATAAAACGGGTAGTATTTACTTCCTTTGTACTCAGCTCCGGATGGGAATGAAGATAATGTCTGCACTGGATCACGTAGCTTTCCTGTTCTTTTGCAAGTTCTTTTACGTTCATTTTCATTCTCCCTTCGCCATTTTTTCCAGATAATCTGCAGCAAACTGTGCATATTCTGCAGAACCTCTGTGAAGAATATCTTCATCGATCTTAAATTTCTCGTTGTGGACCGGATAAACACAGCCCTTTTCTTCGTCGTAGCAGCCTAAGAATAAGAATACAGAAGATGGGATCTTATCCATAATATAGGAAAAGTCTTCGCTTCCTGTTGCTTTCTTTGCCTCTTCTATGCCATCTTCTCCATACAGTTTTACAGCTGCTTTTCTTGCAATGTCTGTAAGCATTGGATCTGCGTTTACAAGAGAAGGTTCAATATAGAAATACTCCAGTTCGGCAGTGCAGCCTTCTGCAGCAGCTGTGCATTCAACGATACGGCGCATGTTTTCTTCTACCATGGCACGGCACTCTTTTGAATAGCAGCGGACCGTTCCCTCCATCACTGCCTTATCTGTAATAATGTTAAACTGGGTTCCTGCCTGGATCTTTCCAACCGTTACTACCAGGGAATTGGATGGATCATTGATGCGGCTTACAATGTGCTGTAAGTTCATAAGGATGGAACTTGCTGCCACAATGGCATCTTTTCCATGCTGAGGTTCAGAGCCATGGGAGGAAACGCCGTGGACTGTAATGATGAAGTTATCACAGCTTGCCATCAGTTCCCCGTCCTTTACAAGAACTTTTCCGCTTGGTCCTGTTGGCCATACATGCATGCCCATAGCAGCATCTACATCATCTAAGTAGCCCTTATCTACATAGTAGCGGCTTCCATAGAATGCTTCTTCTGCAGCCTGGAATAATAACTTTACAGTTCCAGGAAGATTTTCTCTTTCCTCCCATAACAGTCTGGCTGCTCCTAATAACATGGAAGTGTGGCAGTCATGTCCGCAGGCATGCATCACTCCCTCATTCTCACTTTCAAATTCTACACCGCTGTTTTCTTTAATAGGAAGGGCATCAATATCGCCTCTTAATAATACGGTATGTTTTCCAGGCTTACCGCCTTTAATAGTAGCAATACAGCCAGTGTAATCCTCAAATGTCTGTACCGGGATCCCCAGCTCTTTTAAACTGGCTACCAGGTATGCTGTAGTATTTTTCTCTTTATAAGAAAGTTCCGGATGCTGGTGCAGATAGCGGCGGTCTTTTATGATCTGGTCGCTTAATTCTTCTGCTCTTTTTGCAAAGTTCATATTTTTAACTCCTCTCCAACTTTATTTTTTAAACATATACCTGCATACCGCACCGGCAATACAGGCTTTTTGTTCTTTTACAGTACAAAAAGACTGCTGCAAAATACAAATATTTCCATTTTGCAACAGTCCCATTTTACATCAACAATATGCGTCTGTCACGCATATGCTGAATTTTTCATTTTAGAGATAGATACCGCCGCCAGGTCCTAATGGCAGGTTAAGTGCTACCCAGATGATAACCTGAATGATCCATACAATTGCAAATGTTACAGAGAATGGAAGCATATTTGCAATAATAGTTCCAAGACCTACATTCTTATCATACTTATGGGCAAATCCTAAAATAACCGGAATGTAAGTAAATAATGGAGATAATGGATTGGTAATGGAATCACCAATTCTGTATACAACCTGGGTGATCGCCGGGTCAAAGCCCATTAACATCATCATTGGTACAAATACAGGAGCTAAGATCGCCCACTTTGCAGATGCAGATCCAATGAACATATTTACAATACAGGATAAAAGGATCAGACCAATTAACAGCGGGATACCTGTAAATCCAACATTACTTAACAGCTCTGCACCTCTAATGGCAAGTACGGTTCCTAACTTGGATACAGAGAAGAAGTTAGTGAAAATGGAAATGAAGAAACACATAAATACGTAGTTGCCCATTTCAGCAAAGCCCTGGCTGATATCAGCCCATAAGTCTTTGTCATTTTTGTATCTTCCAATAACAACACCATAAACAATACCAGGGATCATTAAGAACATGGTAACTGTAAATACGATACCTTTGGAGAATGCAGAACCACCACTGGTGATGGAACCATTTTCATCTGCCAGGATCGCTCTGTCACCGAAGACCGGTACGCACATAAGAACGATCACAATAATGTAGATCAGGATAGAAAGACCAGCTGCTTTGATACCCTTTTTCTGAACATCTGTCAGGTTAGATGCAGATTCATCAAAGTCATACTTTGCAAGTTCTTCTTTATTAATTGGGAAACGATGTAACAGTACTTTCTCTACCAGGACGGTTCCTACTACAGTCAGTACTACGCAGGAAACAATGAGGAAATACCAGTTAATAGCGATGGATGCTTCATAGTTTGGATCGATCATTCTTGCTGCCTGCTCGGTAAAGCCATATGCAAGTGCATCAGAAAGGCCTAACAGAACGTTTGCACAGAAGCCGCCTGCAACTGCTGCGAATGCAGTGTACATACCAAGAAGTGGATGACGTCCAATGGACATATACAGGATAGCTGCCAGAGGAGGCAGTACGATAAATCCTGCGTCACCAGCTACGTTTAAGTTAACTCCTAAGAACATGATGACTGCAGTTACGATCCAGCCTCTTGCTTTTCCAAGGAAATTAACCATAACAGATACCAGAAATCCGCTCTTTTCTGCAACAGAGGAACCGATCACTGCTACCAGTACCATTCCAAGAGGTGCGAAACCAGCAAAGTTGGTGATAACATTGGTCCACAGATAACGGATACCGTCAAAGGACAGAAGATTGAAGATCTCAATGGTAGATCCATCTGCCGGGTTTACTGCGTTAATTCCTGCTGCGCTGCAGATTGCTGAAATAACAGCAACGATGATCGCCAGTCCTAAGAACATAGTGATCGGATCGGGCAGTCTGTTACCGGCGCGCTCGATGGAATCAAGCATGCGGTCCAGCAGTCCTTTCTTTTCTATTTTCTCATTCATAATTGTGTCTCCCTCCTACTGTAAAAAAACAGTTAAAAAAGTTTGGTATTATTTTATAAAAGTTTTATTAAAATATCAATTAAAAATTTAAGTTTAAGTCCCGACTTATTTGTAAATTTACTGTATATTACTTAATTTTATTAAGTTGTAACTTTAATTTATTTTTTGTCAATCTCACATCTTTCGATGATTGTTTTTTTATAAATACAAAAGCACAGGGGTCACGACTGCTTCAGCCGGACCCCTGTGTCCTGTATTTGATCCCATTTTGGATCGATATTTGATTAACCTTGATTATTCTTCGGTCTCGTCATCATCCTCAGATGCATCTTCTGCATCCTCAGTTTCATCCATGCCCAGAACTTCTTCTGCTACATTATCCTCAGAAATCTCATCATCTTCTGCTCCGCTTAATGCGATCTCATCATCTTCTGACATAGAGATCTCATCGTCTTCTGCAAGAAGTCTGTCATCTGTATCCAGTTTTACGTTGCGGTAACGCTTCATACCTGTACCAGCAGGAATTGGCTTACCGATGATTACGTTCTCCTTGATACCGATCAGGTGGTCAACCTTACCGTTAATAGCAGCCTCGGTCAGAACCTTGGTGGTCTCCTGGAAGGATGCTGCGGATAAGAAGGAATCAGTTGCAAGAGATGCCTTGGTGATACCAAGCATTACCTGCTTGCCTTCTGCAGGCTGTTTGCCCTGTGCGATCAGTTCTTCGTTCATCTCGTTGAAGTCAAGAACATCCATGGATACACCTGGGAGAACATTGCTGTCGCCGCTCTCTTCGATACGGATCTTCTTTAACATCTGGTGTACGATCATTTCGATATGCTTATCGTTGATCTCAACACCCTGGAGACGGTATACACGCTGAACTTCCTGGATCATGTAATCCTGTACAGCACGAACGCCCTTGATCTTTAAGATATCATGTGGGTTTACGCTACCTTCAGTCAGCTCATCACCGGCTTCAAGGATCTGGCCTTCCATAACTTTAATTCTGGATCCGTAAGGGATCAGATAGGTCTTGGAATTGCCGCTTTCCATATCAGTAACAGTAATTTCACGTTTCTTCTTAGTATCCTTAATGTCTACTACACCGCCGAATTCAGTGATGATAGCAAGACCCTTTGGCTTACGTGCCTCAAAAAGCTCCTCAACTCGAGGAAGACCCTGTGTGATATCGCCGCCGGCAACACCACCGGTATGGAATGTACGCATGGTCAGCTGTGTACCAGGCTCACCGATAGACTGAGCTGCGATGATACCAACTGCTTCACCAACCTGTACAGGCTGTCCGGTTGCCATGTTTGCGCCGTAGCACTTAGCACACACACCAATGTGTGACTTACAGCTTAATACGGTACGGATCTTAACAGACTTACGTCCCATCTTGTTCAGAACCTTCATAACCGCTGCTGCACGCTTTGGTGTACACATATGGTTAGCCTTGATCACTACTTCGCCTGTATCCGGATCAGTAATGGTCTCAGCAATATAACGTCCTGTAATTCTCTCTTCCAGGTCCTCGATCACTTCGTTGCCGTCCATGAAAGCCTTGATCTCCATGTAAGGGATCTCTTTGCCTTCGCAGCAGTCAACTTCACGGATGATCAGATCCTGGGATACGTCTACCAGACGTCTGGTCAGGTAACCAGAGTCAGCGGTACGAAGAGCGGTATCGGACAGACCTTTACGAGCACCATGAGCGGAGATGAAGTACTCCAGTACGTCAAGACCTTCACGGAAGTTAGACTTGATAGGAAGTTCGATGGTGTGACCGGTTGTATCTGCCATCAGTCCTCGCATACCAGCTAACTGCTTGATCTGCTTATCAGATCCTCGCGCACCAGAGTCAGCCATCATGAAGATGTTGTTGTACTTATCCAGTCCTGTTAACAGGTCATGGGTCAGCTGATCATCGGTGGTCTTCCAGGTTTCGATAACTTCTTTATAACGCTCCTCCTCGGTAATAAGACCGCGGCGGTAGTTCTTTGCGATATGGTCTACAGTTGCCTGAGCGTCAGCGATCAGCTTCGGCTTGCTTGCAGGTACGGTCATATCGGAAATAGATACGGTCATAGCTGCTCTTGTAGAGAACTTGTAACCAATTGCCTTAATATCATCCAGTGTAACAGCAGTCTGGGTAGCGCCATGAACATTGATAACTTTTTCAAGGATCTGCTTTAACTGCTTCTTAGCTACGTGGAAGTCAACTTCCAGCTTTAATTCATTTTCAGGAATGCTTCTGTCTACAAAGCCTAAGTCCTGAGGAATGATCTCATTGAAGATAAAACGTCCGATGGTAGACTCGATCACACCAGTCTTAACAGTGCCGTCTGGCATTGTCTTATTGACTCTTACTTTAACTCTGGAATGAAGAGTTGCCTCCTGGTTCTCATATGCCAGGATTGCTTCGTTTACACTCTTGAAGATCATGCCTTCGCCCTTAGCGCCAGGACGTTCCTGGGTCAGATAGTAGATACCAAGTACCATATCCTGTGAAGGAACGGCTACAGGACCACCATCAGATGGCTTTAACAGGTTGTTCGGGCTTAACAGCAGGAAACGGCACTCTGCCTGTGCTTCTACGGACAGAGGAAGATGAACTGCCATCTGGTCACCGTCGAAGTCGGCGTTGAACGCTGTACAAACAAGTGGATGCAACTTAATAGCTTTACCTTCTACCAGAATCGGTTCGAATGCCTGGATACCAAGTCTGTGCAGTGTAGGAGCACGGTTTAACATAACCGGATGCTCTTTGATAACATCTTCCAGAACATCCCAAACTTCTGTCTGAAGCTTTTCAACCATCTTCTTTGCATTCTTAATATTGTGAGCAGTACCGTTTGCTACTAACTCTTTCATTACGAATGGCTTGAACAGCTCGATCGCCATTTCCTTTGGCAGACCGCACTGATAGATCTTTAATTCAGGACCAACGACGATAACGGAACGTCCGGAATAGTCAACTCGCTTACCTAACAGGTTCTGACGGAAACGTCCCTGCTTACCCTTTAACATATCGGAAAGGGACTTAAGAGCACGGTTTCCAGGTCCTGTTACAGGACGGCCACGGCGGCCATTATCGATCAGGGCATCAACTGCTTCCTGAAGCATACGTTTCTCGTTACGAACGATGATATCAGGAGCACCAAGCTCTAACAGTCTTGCCAGACGGTTGTTACGGTTGATAATTCTTCTATATAAGTCGTTTAAGTCACTGGTTGCAAAACGTCCACCATCCAGCTGTACCATAGGACGGATATCCGGTGGGATAACCGGGATAACATCCATGATCATCCACTCAGGACGGTTTCCGGAGCTTAAGAATGCCTCTACAACTTCCAGACGCTTGATAATTCTTGCACGCTTCTGGCCGCTTGCATCGATCAGCTGCTTTCTTAACTCTGCGGAATCTTTTTCCAGGTCGATGGCCTTTAACAGCTCCTGGATCGCCTCAGCACCCATTCCTACACGGAATGCAGTGCTGCTGCCGTATTTCTCTACTTCTTCACGGTATTCCTTCTCAGACAATACCTGCTTGTACTGAAGGCTTGTTACACCTGGATCCAGTACAACATAGGAAGCGAAATACAGAACTTTCTCCAGAGTTCTTGGAGAAATGTCAAGGATCAGACCCATACGGCTTGGGATGCCCTTGAAGTACCAGATATGGGAAACAGGAGCAGCAAGCTCGATACGTCCCATACGCTCTCTTCTGACGCTGGACTTGGTAACTTCAACGCCGCAGCGGTCACAGATCACGCCTTTGTAACGGATCTTCTTATACTTTCCACAATGGCACTCCCAGTCCTTGCTCGGTCCGAAGATCCTCTCGCAGAAAAGTCCGTCTTTTTCTGGTTTTAAGGTTCTATAGTTAATGGTCTCCGGCTTCTTTACAACGCCGTGATCCCACCAGTCTTTCCACTCCTTGGAAGGAGCGCCTGAAGGCTCAGGCATACGGTTGCGTACTGCACCCTGCTCCCACCAGTCTTTCCACTGCTTGCTTGGCTTATCTGCAGGCTCCGGAGTTCTGTGTGTCCAGGAGCGGATCTTTTCAGGGGAAGCCAGACCTATTTTAATGGCATCAAACGCCATTGGATGATAAGTTTCATTTGTTGTTTCCGGCATGAGCTTATACTCCCTTCTATTATTCGTTCTCACTGTCATCTGTATATGCGTCATACAGGTCATCTGTATAATCGTCGTTAGTTTCCTTGGAATCGGATTCTACATTCACAAGCTCATTGTTCTTGAATTCCTGCTCCTGATATCCGTAATTGGAGTAAGACTCTCTGTCATTGTAATGACGGTCGCCTTCCAGCATAGCACGCAGTTCTGTATCACCATAGTCGATGCTCTCTGTCATCTCTACTTCGGTACCATCTTCTCTCTGAACCTGAACATCCAGACCCAGGGACTGCATTTCCTTAAGAAGTACCTTGAAGGATTCCGGAACACCTGGCTCAGGGATATTTTCGCCCTTGATAATAGCTTCGTATGTCTTAACACGGCCAACTACGTCGTCAGACTTAACAGTCATGATCTCCTGCAGGGTGTAGGAAGCACCATATGCCTCCAGAGCCCAAACCTCCATCTCTCCGAAACGCTGTCCGCCGAACTGAGCTTTACCACCCAGAGGCTGCTGTGTTACCAGGGAGTACGGTCCGGTAGAACGTGCGTGGATCTTATCGTCTACCAGATGATGCAGTTTCAGGTAATGCATGTGTCCGATGGTTACTGCGCCGTCGAAGTACTCGCCGGTACGTCCATCACGGAGACGTACTTTACCGTCACGGCTGATCGGTACGCCTTCCCACAGCTTTCTGTGCTCTAAGTGGGAACCAAGGTAATCCATTACCTCAGGTCTTAAGGTATCTTTATATTTAGCTTCAAACTCTTCCCATGGAGTATTTACATAGTCGTTTGCAAGCTCCAGGGTATCCTGGATATCATTCTCGTTTGCGCCATCGAAGATAGGAGTGGAAACGTTAAATCCAAGTGCCTTAGCTGCAAGGCTTAAGTGGATTTCCAGCACCTGTCCGATGTTCATACGGGAAGGTACGCCCAGTGGGTTGAGCACGATGTCCAGCGGACGTCCGTCCTCCAGGAACGGCATATCCTCCTGCGGCAGGATGCGGGAAACAACACCCTTGTTTCCGTGACGTCCCGCCATCTTATCTCCGACGGAGATCTTACGTTTCTGTGCGATATAGCAGCGAACGACCATGTTGACACCCGGAGAAAGCTCATCTGAATTTTCTCTGGTGAACACCTTGACATCCACGATGATGCCGTATTCGCCGTGTGGAACGCGCAGGGAGGTATCGCGGACCTCTCTTGCCTTTTCACCGAAGATGGCGCGCAGCAGTCTTTCCTCTGCATTCAGCTCGGTTTCACCCTTCGGGGTAACCTTACCGACCAAAATGTCGCCGGAATGTACCTCTGCACCGATGCGGATGATGCCACGCTCGTCCAATTCCTTCAGAGCATCCTCGCCCACGTTTGGAATGTCGCGGGTAATCTCTTCCGGTCCGAGCTTGGTGTCACGCGCTTCGATTTCGTGTTCCTCGATATGAATGGAGGTATATACGTCGTCGCGGACCATTCTCTCGTTGAGCAGAACCGCGTCCTCGTAGTTGTAGCCTTCCCAGGTCATAAAGCCGATCAGCGCGTTTTTACCCAGCGAAATCTCGCCGTTGCTGGTTGCAGGACCATCTGCCAGTACCTGACCGACGGTAACTCGTTCGCCTGCGCTGACGATTGGACGCTGATTGAAGCAGGTGCCCTGGTTGGAGCGCATAAACTTGATGATGTGGAAGTTTTTCAGCTCTCCCTCATCGGTTCTGACAACGACCTTAGTCGCGTCTACGCGGTCAACCACACCGTTGACGTCGGAAACAACGCAAACGCCGGAGTCAACTGCCGCTTTATACTCCATACCGGTACCAACGATTGGGTTCTCGGTCTTGAGAAGCGGAACTGCCTGACGCTGCATGTTCGCACCCATCAGCGCACGGTTGGTATCGTCGTTCTCCAGGAACGGGATCATCGCAGTTGCAACCGATACAACCATCTTTGGAGATACGTCCATGTAGTCTACCTGTTCACGCTCTACGATTTTAACCATGTCGCGGTGACGAACCGATACCATCTTGTTGGCAAAGGTGCCTTCTTCGGTCAGCGGTTCGTTTGCCTGTGCGACGATGAACTCATCCTCGCGGTCAGCAGTCATATATTCTACTTCGTCGAGCACCTTGCCGGTTTCTTTGTCCACGCGGCGGTATGGTGCCTCTACAAAGCCGTATTTGTTGATTCTTGCAAAGGTAGCCAGGTAGGAGATCAGACCGATGTTCGGACCTTCAGGGGTCTCTACCGGGCACATTCTTCCGTAGTGGCTGTAATGTACGTCACGGACCTCAAATCCGGCACGGTCACGGGAAAGACCGCCAGGACCCAGCGCAGAAAGACGGCGCTTGTGGGTCAGTTCTGCCAGAGGGTTGTTCTGGTCCATAAACTGAGACAGAGGAGAGGAACCGAAAAATTCCTTGATGGAAGCAACCACCGGACGGATGTTGATCAGCGCCTGTGGGGTGATGACCTCCATATCTTGTGCCTGTGTGGTCATACGCTCGCGGATGACCCTTTCCATTCTG